>SXGR01133250.1_pt1 | contig 14228 bp, 10 predicted proteins | sample 3174711 | NCBI WGS metagenome assembly SXGR01 (sample SAMN11356860, study PRJNA531348) | freshwater metagenome | isolation source: freshwater sample F1-60 | place: China: Fuxian Lake, Yuxi | collected 2017-12-25
CGCCATCGGGTTTGGCGCCGCTATTGATTCTTTGATTATAATTTTTCTCGTATTCAGCCTTTAGTTCAGGAGAAAAATAATCGTACGGACAGGTAGCTGTTGTATAAATTGTACTCCATTTAAATTTTTCGTCCTTTGCGTATTTATTTTCCTTGGTTGAATTATAAACACCGAAATCCCAGTTTCCTGCGAGATAGGTGCCGGTTGTGTAGCCAATGAGATCTCCAGCTTTAAAATCAATTTCGTTTTTAAGTGGCTGATCTTTGCTGTCACCTGCCGGGGCCGGTTCATCCGGAAATACGTTTCTTATAGATTCAATTGGCTCGGTGATGTGCATGAAACGTAGCATCACTTCACAGCTAACTTCAAAGTCCAACCTGTATGGACCATGAGTATAGAAACTCCCTCTGTCTAAAGTCATATCAATTGGTGCATAAATTGGAACACGTGCAAAATCGGTTTCAATATAGCTGTGAGTTTTAAGGTCTCCCCCAATAAAATTCGGGGGAATCACAATGCTGTTAATTTTTGTAGTATCGGTTATGTGGTAGGTAAAAACTGGATCCGGATTTGATTTGCAGGTTTCTTCGAATGGTTTGCCAAAAAGCTCTTTGAAATGATCGCCAATAGTTTTTTCCTCCTGTTTTGGTGACTTAATGTTTGGAGTGAGTGTTTCTGAAGATTTTGGCTTATGCAAATAAGATCCCAGGAGTAAAAGTGTGAGAATGAGAGGAATTGCTATGTACGCAAATCGTTTTTTCATGATTTTAAAATGGCGGAGTGACAGGGATTCACCCTTCCGGGTGTAAACTTCTCATCCCTGTCTATTTTTTTGTAATTTAAATGGCGGAGAGACAGGGATTCGAACCCTGGAGGAGTTGCCCCCTGACGGTTTTCAAGACCGTTGCCATCGACCACTCGGCCATCTCTCCTTATTTTGTAAGCTCGGCTTCGCGCTGTGCGCTAAGTTTGTGAGCTTGGCGCTGAGCTCGCCCGAACCTGAGCTCGCTAACTATATTACATCTCTTCGCTAACTTCAACACCAAGTAGTAAAAGTCCGTTTTTTAGGATGTGGCCAACGGAATTAACCATTTTTAAGCGGAATTCGCGATCTGTTTCTGAGGCTTTCAAAACTGGTACTGTGTTGTAGAAAGCGTTGAATTTCTGGGCCAATTCGTAAAGATAGTTCGAGAGTAAGTTTGGTTTGAATTCTTCCGCGGATAATAAAAGATTTTCCTTAAATTTTGGAATCAGCCGCAAAAGAGCCTGAGTTTTTTCGTAAATAGCTTCTTTATTTTCCTCTATGGCTTCGGCTTCAGTATCCTTTGCTTTGCGGAGAATGCTGCGGGACCGGGCATAAGTATACTGTAAATATGGCGCGCTGTTGCCATCGAGAGAGAGCATTTTGTCCCAATCAAAGACGATGTCTGTTGCACGATTTTGGCTCAAAATACTGTATTTTATCGCGCCTACACCGATAATTCGGGCAACTTCATCGGCATTGGCGAGATCGGGATTTTTTTCTTTTATAGTTTCTGCGGCACGACGGATTCCTTCGTCAATAACCTCATCTCCCTGAATCAAAACTCCTTTTCGTGTACTCATTTTGCCGTCTTTAAGACTCATACGGCCAAAGGAAACGTGAATTCCCTCACCTTTATACCAGGAAAAACGTTTTGCGGCAGTGAAAAGCTGTTTGAAATGAAGACTTTGTGCCGTGTCTACGACATAGATAATTTTTTCCGGATGAAAAGTGTCAATGCGGTATTTTAGAGCGGCAAAATCACGTGTGGAATAGAGTGTGGCGCCGTCTTTTTTTTGCACCACAAAAGGCGGAATATTCGGGTCTTCGTAATGCACAACATAAGCTCCTTCTTCTCCTTCAACAAAAACACCAAGTTTTTTGCCTTCTTCAAGCAGAGCAGAGGTCTTGTCCTCATAAAAACTTTCACCCTGAATATGGTCAAAATGAATACCATTTAGCTTTTCATAGGTTTTATTTAACTCTGTCATACTTTCATCTACAAACCACTGCCAAAGAGTACGATTTTCACTATCCCCTTCTTCGAGTTTTTTGAATTCTGCCCGGGCAAAATCTTCAAGTTCGGGATTTTTTTCGGATTCATCATGAAACTTAACATAGAGTTTCAACAGCTCTGCAATTGGATCTTTATTGACCACTTCTTTACTGCCCCATTGCTTGAAGGCATAGAGCAATTTGCCAAACTGTGTGCCCCAGTCGCCAAGATGATTGATGCTCACCGCATTGAATTGGAGCTTTTTATAGATGTTGTAAAGCGACTGGCCAATAACAGTAGTCAGAAGATGGTGGGCAGCAAAAGGTTTTGCAATATTGAGAGAGCTGTATTCAAAAATCATTGTTTTGTTTTCACCGACATTTATAGTGCCGTAATTTTCGGCTTCTGATAGACATTTTTCGAGTTCTTGATGAAGGACTTCATCTTTTAGGAAGAAATTTATGAAGCCGGGGCCGGCGATTTCCACTTTTTTAATCAGGGAATTTTCGGCGATGTTGTCGATAATTTTCTGGGCAATTTCGCGGGGATTTTGCCCTAACTGCTTGGATAATTGCATGGCGATGTTGCAGGCATAATCGCCGTGCTCTGCTGATGCAGGATATTCAATTTTGATATTTTCCTCTAACTCGAAGGCTTTTTTTAGACTTTCAGCAACGATTTCCCGAATCTGGAACTTAAAAAGATCTTTATTTTCGAGATGAAGTATCTGAGTTTCTGGTTTTGAGACTTTTGGTGCTTCCGGTTTTTGAGCCTTTTTACTCAGAAGAAAGGCCTTTTCCTGCTGGGGAATCTTGGAGTCATCGGCCTTTTTGCGACCTTCAACATGGAGATCAATAAGATTTCCGCTTTCATTTAGAATATATGGTTCGATTCTGCCGCCGACATATTTAATAACCGCTTCCTGAATTTCCATGAGGATTTTAGAAAACTGGTCCTGATGCATGCGGCTTAAATCCTCAATGATGATAGCGGCGTTAACAGTTTTTTTAGTGAGTTTTGTCCGCTCGCATTCGCGGTGATTCCAGTAACGGCAGGTAATTCCGCCCTGGTCCATGTAGGCAACTTCGCCTGGACCTGCAGTATCCACTTCCAGACTGCCCATGGGTCGAAAAGCTTCGCCTCCCTGAGTAAAAGTGAGTTTAAGGTCGCCACAAAGCCAATCGAGGTCTTCGGCGCCGATCGGGAGCATGTATTTTAAGGAGAAATAGTTATAGAGATCGACCAAGAGATTGATTTCAGGCAGTTCTTTTCCGGATTTTAGTCTTTTGAGAAGAGCGGCAATCGAGGGCATATTCTTCTTCGGATTGACGCCAAACTGGGAGTAAGCCTGATTCCAGACTTTCACCATTGGGTCGTTTTCGAGCTCTTTATTGGCGAATTCTTTGGTTTTCTGAGCGCAAACTCCGCGAAGAAGACTGGAAACTGCGGAAACGCGTTTATTGTTATCAAATCCGCGAATTATAATGACACCGACTTTGAGGTCGGGGTACTTGTCGAAAATTTTGGGATCAATTCTAAAAAACATCTGGTTTTTGTAAAGTCTGTCGTATTTTAATTTATTGAGTGCAAAAAGAAAATAGTGTATTATTCTTTTCGTTTTAATGACTTATGTCCACGAGTTTACTCATATTATTTGGTTTAGTTTTTGTCTCCGCTTTGTTTTCGGCCAGTGAAACGGCTTTAATCGCTATTACTAATTCGAAAGTTGATGAATTGGTAACGAATAAAGTGCGCAATGCAAAGCTGCTGAAAAAACTGAAGAGCAATCCTCATCGCCTGCTAAGCACGGTTCTAGTTGGTAATAATATTATCAATATCGGAGCCAGTGCCTATGCCGCGATTGTTTTTACGGAGTTTTTTGGTTCTAATGGTATTGGTATCGCTACAGGTTTTATGACCGTTTTGATTCTGATTTTTGGTGAAATTGTGCCGAAATCTTTTGCAACTCAGTTTGCAGCTCCGGTTTCTTTATTTTTTGCAAAACCGATTTATGTGCTTCAGTTGCTTCTTTTTCCTTTAATCTGGATTTTTGACCGATTAGTGGAGCTGGTAAATTTAATGCTAGGGCGAAAAGCGGGTAATACGGTCACTGAAGGCGAAATTATGGCGATGCTAAAAATCGGAACGCAGGAAGGTACAATTGAAAGACAGGAAAGAGAACTGATTGAAAATGTATTGGAATTTAATGATATTGAGGTGGAGGAGGTGATGACGCCTCGGGTGAACGTAGAGGCTTTGGACTGCGAGTTAACAATTCAGGAGGCAGTGGATAAGGCTTTAAAATATTCGCACTCGCGGTTGCCGGTTTATCAGGGAAGCGTGGATAATATCATTGGAATCCTTTATATAAAGGAGCTTTTGCGCTATTACGATGAATATTCGGTAAAAAAGAAGTTGAAGACTTTGAAGCTTTTGAAGCCGATTGAGGTGCCGTTTTCAAAGAAAATTAATAAGCTTTTCCGCGACTTGCAGCGTAGACATCAGCATATGGCAGTGGTTATTGATGAACATGGCGGTACGGCGGGAATTGTAACGATGGAGGATTTATTGGAAGAAATAGTCGGCGATATCGTTGATGAATCGGATTTGTTTGAGAGCCCGATTGAGGTGGTGGATAAAAATACGATTATTGTGAAGGGAACAGCCTTAGTGGAGGACGTAAATGACTATTTTAAGATCGACCTGGATACAAGCGAGAGAGACACAATTAATACAATGATTCTGGATCATCTACATCGTTTTGCCCGTGAAGGTGAGGATATTATGATGCCGCGGGTGAAGATTCATATATTGAAGATGAAGGGCAATGTAGTGGAAAAGGTAGAGATCAAGAAGCGTCGAAATAAGACAACGAAAAGGAGATAGGTCAAATGGTTTATTAGGTTTTGTCTGGACCTGCTGGTTGCGAAAAACCGGTTTTTTTGATATAATGATTTGAAAAACAAAAATAAATAAAAACAAAATGAACACAATTAACAGAAAACTAGCCTTTGTTTTTACAGGCATACTCTTATTTACAAGTACAGCTCTGCCAGCTTTTGCGGCTGACACAAAAAATCCCAGCGATGTTGAGAATTTAAAGGCTGTAGGTGGAAATGCCTCTGTTTCCCTAACATGGGATGCGGCGACTGATGACACGGGCGTAAAAGGTTATCAGGTTCATTATGGACTAAAGTCGGTTTCACAGGCTGGAGAAGAATATGATAAAAAAGTCGATGTTGGGAATGTAACTAAATATACAGTTTCCGGTTTAACAAATGATAAAAAATATTACTTTTCAGTAATTGCTTATGATGCTGCCGGTAACGAGAGTGCCAGATGGGCAAAAGAAGCTACTGCTACTCCAACCAAAAATGCCGCTGCAAGCGATAAAGAAGCACCAAAAGTTTCAAAAGCGGAAGCTTTAAATAAGGAACAAGTGAAGGTGGTATTTTCAGAAGCTGTGGTTTTGCCTTCAGAGGATGCGGAAGATAGTTTCTCAATTGAAAATGATGAAAACTTTGAACCTTTGCCAGTTTTGAAAGCAGAGATGGACGAAGAAGATGTGACTGAAAAAACGGTTATTTTGACCACTCAGGTACAGGAAAAAGCAGTATCTTATAAGTTAACAGTTGGTATCGATATTAAAGATAAAGCTGGGAACACAATTATCAGCGGTACTTCTGACACTGCGATGTTTACAGGCAGTGACAAGGAAAAACCAGTTGAAGACGCTACAGCTCCTGAAGTTGTAAAAGTCGAGAGCGTTGATAACACTCATGTTTTGGTGACATTCAACGAAGCAATTATTCTAAGTATTGATCCTGCAGATAACTTCAAGATTACTGAAGAAACTGATAAAACTAAGGAATTAACAGTTTTGGGAGTGGAGATTGAAGAAAATAGGGAAGGCCTGGAAGACAGCGTGGCTTTGATTACAACAAGTCCGCAGTCGGAAACAAGTTATGTAGTAACAGTTTTGGGTCTTAAAGATGAAGATGGAAATGAAATTTCTGAAATAAAAGGTACAGGTAAGTTCACTGGAAAGGTGAAAATTGAAGGTGATACAAAGGATATTATTCCACCGAAAGATGTAGCAGAATTCATGGCTAAATCTTTACTTGAAGCCGGTAAATATACTGTGACTTTGAATTGGAAAATTCCTGCTGAAAACGTGGGAGATGTAGTAGAACAGTTGATTTATATGAGTATTGATAAAGGTGAAAAATATTCGAAAAAAGCGACTTTGGATCCTGAAGCAACAAAATATGATGTAAAGGATCTTGAACCTGGTGAATACTGGTTTAAAATCACCCAGAAAGATGCTGCCGGCAACGAGAGCGAAGGTGTTATTACAAAGCTTGTACTTGCGGAAACAGGACCAGAACTGATTGGACTTGTGGCCTTATCTTTGGGACTTGGACGATGGGCTGTTAGAAGGAAAAAACTTTAGTTAGTATTTAATGCCCCGAGAGATCGGGGCTTTTTTTTAAGAAAATTTAATCTTTGTATGCTTTGATGGCTTCATGAAAATGAAAGCGTTAAAGCTATTTTTAGGATTTTTGTGGGTTTTTGCGGCACTTTTTTATGAGGTTCCGGATCAGAAGTTCCATATTTATTTCTTTGATATCGGCCAGGGTGACAGCGTTTTTATAAAAACACCTGATAATCAGCAGATTTTGATTGATGGCGGTCCAGGCAATCTGGTTTTGGAAGAACTCGGCAAGGTGATGCCGTTTTTTGATCGTTCGATAGATCTGATAGTTTTGACGCATCCACATGCCGATCATATGAATGGCTTGATTGAAGTATTAAATCGCTATGAAGTTTCTTCAGTTTTGATGACGGCTGTTGAATTTGAAGGAGCGGCATATGAGGAGTTTTTGGGGCTTTTGCCGGAAGTTTTGATTGCCGATTCTTCGAAGGATTTGCAGTTTGGCGAAGTTTATATGGATATTTTATATCCGCTTGAACAGGCTTCCGGGAAATATTTTGAAAATGTGAATAATTCTTCGATTGCGATGAAGGTGATTTTTCGAGATATGGAGATTTTGTTGAGCGGTGACCTGGAACTTGAGGGGGAAGCAGAACTGGTTAAAGCATATGGAGATAGCTTGAAGGCGGATATTTTAAAGGCGGGGCATCATGGAAGCAGAACTTCTTCAACTATAGACTTTTTGGCTAAGGTTAAGCCTTCGACCGTGGTAATCCAATCAGGAAAAGATAACAGTTTTGGCCATCCGCATCCGGAAACTTTGAGAAAATTTCGAAGAATGGGGATTGAGGATATCCGGCGAAATGATCTTTTAGGGACCGTGGAGTTTATTGTCGAGTGATGTGGGCACCAAGGGAGCGGAGCTTGGCGTCAAGATTTTCGTATCCCCTATCGATGTAGTTTACGTTGGAGATTTCGGTTTCGCCCGGAGCCATGAGTGCAGCAATAACCATAGCGGCGCCCGCGCGAATATCCCAACTGGAGATTGGAAGAGCTTTCAGTTTTGAGGGACCGATAATGAGTGCCTGATGAGGATTGAGGAATTCGATGTGTGCGCCCATTTTTTCCAATTCAAAAAGATAATTTAAGCGGCCTTCAAAAAGAGTTTCGAAAATTTTGCTGACACCTTTGGCCTGAGTCAGAAGAACGGTAAAAGGAGCCTGAAGATCAGTTGGAAAACCAGGATAAACGGCTGTTCTTAAGGTTTTTGTCGCTTTGAGGGAATTCGATGTGTGAATGTGTACAGAGTCTTTGTGGAGATCGAATTTAACGCCGATTTCCTCGAATTTCTGCCATAAACTATCAAGATCGTCGGGATTTATGCCTTTTATCAAAACTTCGCCTTTGGTGGCGATAGCTGCAATAGCGAATGTTCCGGCTTCGAGATAATCACCGATGATTTTGTGTTCAACGCCTTTTAAGGCTTTCACACCGGTAATATTGAGAGTGTTGGTGCCGATTCCTTTGATGTTTGCACCCATTTTTTTCAGGAAGTTGCAGAGATCCTGGACGTGTGGTTCGCAGGCGGCCAGGCGGATTTCGGTCTCGCCCTCTGCCAGTGCGGCCGCCATCACGGCGTTTTCGGTAGCGGTAACGCTTAGTTCCGGAAGAATGATTTTTGCGCCTTTAAGTTTTGTTCTTGTTATGTGTAAGCCGTTTTGGTCATCGAGAACTTTGCAGCCGAGTTTGCGAAAAGCATAAGTATGCGTATCCAAAGATCTCTTGCCAAGTACACAGCCTCCAGGGAAATCCATTTTAATTTCCTGAAAATGAGGAATTAAAGCGCCGGTAATCAGGATAGAGGCACGCATTTTTTTTACCAGGTCGTTAGGTATTTCGCCTTTCCTTAAGCCCTTAGGATCGACTTCAAGGGTGTGATTTTTGAATTCAGTTTTTACGCCTAAAGATTCAATGATCGTGATCATTGAATAAATATCGTCGATTTCCGGGACGTTTTTGAGAGTGGTTTTTTCTTTTGTTAAGAGAGCGGCACAAATGATCGGCAAAGCAGCATTTTTTGACCCTCCGACTGTGACTTCTCCCTTTAATTTGTGTCCCCCCTGGACGATAAATCTTGGCATATTTGTATTTTTACAATAATTATAGTTTTTAGTCTAGGTTTTATAGGTATTTCTCCGAACCTCGTGATTGTTTTTTTAGCTTATTTGTGCTAAAATATAAAGATTTAAAACAAAAACAAAAATGAGAGGGAAGAGAAAAAGTTTATTTACTTATATATTAACGGGGCTGGTTGCTACTGTTATCAGCGTGAATCTAGCTTTCAAAGGTGAAGAGGTAAAACTTTTGGAAACCTCTGTTTTGTCTATTCTACAGAAAGTGGTAGAGAAACATGCCTTAACTCCTCCGGATCTGGCTATCGATAAAGTTACTTTAAAGAAAAGTGCAAACCCGACAGCCGATTTTAATTACTATAAATTCAAAGCGACGATTATTTTGCACAATTATGGCGGGAAAATCCGAAATGAGCAAGTTGCCATTCGTGCTTATCCTGATCAAAAGAATCTCTTAATTAAAAATACTGAGGAAGGTTTTACCCTGATGGAAAACGACACTTATATCCTTCGCAATTACGAGGTTTTGATGGATGGAGACTACAATGGTGGAGAATTTAATTTTGAGATCAATCTTCTAAGTGAGGAGGATTACTACAAAGATAACAATACATTCAAAGTTACGGTTTTCGAGGGGCCAGCGAAAATTGAAGAGATTGGCGTAAAAGACGTAAAATCTGATGGTTCGCTCGAACTTAGTTTTGATGCAAAAAAATTCATGTTGCGCAAACATGAGTTTAATTTCGAAACTGCTGACAGTCTTCTTTTCAGCGGGAAGAAAGTTGAGTATAATGAAAGGTCCAGCGGGGAGAAAATCTTTAGATATCACGTCATGAAAAATGATCAGAAAGATGTTAAAGGTAACTTTGTGGTCAAAGAAATTGCTCAAATTGACACCCCTTTAATAAAATTTTCAGACGATCCATATAGCGATAGCAGTGAGCATTTTGTTTATGTGAAAGTGGTAAATCCTGAAAATGGCTTTTTTGCCGTCAGTGATATTTTACGCTTTTCTTATGCTGAAGAGATGACCAGAGCAGAATTTGCGAAGATTTTTATCGATAGTTTAGAGATTCCGCTTGATGCTGAAGGTACAAATAATTTTTATGATCTACAAAAGAGTGATTGGTACACTCCTTATGTACAGACGCTTTATAATCTTGGCTTGCTGACAACAAATAATACAAATTATGGGCCAGGTGAAAAAATTACCAGAGGCGAAGTTTTAAGAGTTGTGCTGGATTATCTGGATGTGGATTTGCAGATTGCCGAGAATGGAAAGCATTTTAGTGATGTCGAAGAAAAACACTTTTTCTATCCTTATGTGGAAGCAGTTTTTGCTAGTGGAAAGGCAAAAGCAATTAAAGGCACTTTTAATTTGTCAGCGCCGGCAACCAAGGATTTTTTAAATTACCTGATTTATGAATATAGCAAAAATAATTAGAGCATATTTTGTTTTTGTAATGTGTGGAGTAGCAGTTGCTTCTCTCAGTTACAATGATACGGTGAAATATTATATGGCAAGTGTATTGAATTTTGAAAGCAGCTCTGCGGATTCTGCCGCTTTCAGCGCCGATAGTACAAGTAATGCGGAAACTGTTGCAAATAGTACTGGAATTATTAATTTCGTTATCGACAATAATCCGACTGAGGCTTTTTCTCAGCCAGGAGCGAAAAGTGTACCGATTATGCATTTTAAGATGCGAACTTTTGATGAAAGCGTGACAGTAAAAAGCTTGAAATTAAAACTTTCTGGTGTGGAAAACAAATTTGTTGAAAAAGTTTTTTTAACTAAAGGAAGAGAAATTATTGCTATAGGAAAACAAAAAGGCGACTATTTTGATTTTAAAAATATTGATTTTCACCTGGCAAAAAATAGCAGTGGTTTAATTAATGTAATTGTTGATGTGAGCAGTGAACTGACTACTGGAAACCGTTTTCGTCTGGATATCGAAAAGCCTGAAGATATTGTGATTTTGGCAGGTACAGAGATATATAGCGTTACCGGAAGCTATCCACTCCGCGGAAAATATCTTTCTATCGCTAAGTCTCGACCTTGGAATCTTAAGAAAAAGAAATAAGCGCGAGAAATTCTTTGTTTCCCTGTTTACCGGTAATTGGAGAATCGATTGTTTGATGAACTTTAAAGCCTTCTTTCTCACACCATTTCAGAAAATTTGTCAGTACTTCCTGGACCTTTTCCGGATCTTTGATCACACCATCTTTGCCCACGACTTTCGGACCGGCTTCAAATTGCGGCTTAATTAGAGCAATAATCTGAGCATCTGGCTTGAGCAGAGCGGCAACATTTTTCAGGACCAGCCTTAAGGAAATAAAGGAAAGATCGATGACTGCAAGTTCTGGAGTTTCCGGCAGAGTTTCTAGATTCCGGATGTTTGTTCCTTCCATATTAACCACACGAGGATCCTGGCGTAGTTTTTCTGCCAATTGTCCGCTACCAACATCGATCGCATAGATTTTTTTAGCACCGTTTTGGAGAAGATAGTCAGTAAAACCACCAGTTGAGGCGCCGACGTCGGCGATGACTTTGTTTTTGAGGTTAATTTGAAATTGCTGAATTGCGGCTTCAAGTTTTTTTGCACCGCGGCCGACATAATTGGATTGTGCTGTCATTTTTACTGAAGCAGTTTCCTCTACAAGAAAGCCCGGTTTTTGAATTATGCGATTCTGATAGGTGACACTTCCCTCCTCCACCAACTGCTTGGCTTGCGATCTCGTTGTGGCTAATTTTTTGCGGACGAGAAGTTCGTCGAGACGGATTTTCATTTTTGGAAACCTATAGGTTAAAGGTAGTATAGAACCAAATGGAAAACTATTTAATCTTAATTTTAAGCGGCTTAATCGCCTTGCTCGCCACAATTCTTGGATCTTTTTCGGGAGGCGGTTCTTCTTTAATTTTGTTTCCACTTTTGTTGGCTTTTGTTCCAGACAGCTACATTTCTCTCTTAATCATAAGCAAAATCAGCGCTTCGGTAATGACGGCGACTTCCGGAGGAATGCATCTTCAGAAAGCTTCAATGAATAAGAAAATTTTGTTCTCTTTGATTTTTAGCGGCCTGATAGGAACGGCTTTGGGAACTTATTTTTTGCAGTATCAGTTTAATGAAAATTTGTTCCGAAATATTTTGGTGGTCTTTATTTTCCTCACAGCTTTTTATATTTTGTTTGCGAGAGACAAGGGCTTAAACAGCGATAAAGAGCGAAAATTTAATTTGAAAACCGGAATTTTAATTTCGATTTTTTCTTTTCTGACAAATATTTTAAATGGAATTTTTGGTGGTACAGGGCTCTTTATGACAGTTTTCCTGGTAGTATTTTTGAGAATGAGTTTTATCAAAGCGATCGGCTACACGATGATCATGTATGCCGTTTTGAGCAGTGTGCAAGCTATTTATCTGGGTATAACCGAAGAATTTAACTATATGCTGGCGCTGGTAGTAATAATGGGAGCCTTGGTCGGAGGAGTTTTTGGCACGAAGATGCAATATATGAAAGGAAATCTCTGGGTGAAGAATGCGGCCGTGGTGATGCTATTTGCGATTGGAATCAAAATGCTTATCTAGATATTCGAACAGTCGGACATATTCTGTTTCATGCTGAACGTAGATTTGCGGACTATTTTGAAGGTCTTGTTTCAGATCCTGGTAGTTTATCCATCTTACATCGGAAACCTCCTCAGTTTGTAAATTTAGAGTATTTAAATCGAAATCTTTTCCCACAAGGTAGACGTCTTTTATTTCGTTATTGATAAAAGTTCCGTTGTTGGTGATGTGTGATTCTTTGACTTCAAAAATAAACTGGAGTTCTTCGGGTGCTATTGTGATCCCCAGCTCCTCTTCAAGTTCACGCAAAGCGGAGAGGCGGCTTTCCTCGCCAGCGCTTATATGGCCGGAGCAGGAGACTTCCCAGAGGCCGGGATAAGATTCTTTTTGGAGAGATCTTTTTTGGAGGAGAAGTTCGTTTTGGGAATTTAAAATCCAGATATCAATCGCGCGATGCCAGTCGCCGTCGCGATGCACATCTTTGCGCAGTTTGGTTTCGCCCGTTGGCGAGCCGTTTTCATCGATGATGTCGAAGTATTCCATGCAGATAGAGTATATTTAACTATTCTTATAAAGCAAACCACTGCGATATTGGAGCGCTTCGCCAATGTGGATATCGTTGATCACTTTTTCGCCGGACAGATCAGCGATGGTGCGGGCGAGTTTGATTGTTTTAAGATAGCCGCGATTGGATAGTTTTAGAATTTCGGAGGCTTTGTTGAGCATATTTTGGCCGCGGTCGTTTAGTGGGCAGAAAAGTTTTATATCTTCCAGATTCATTTGAGAATTTCTTTTTAAATGATGATGTTCGAAACGATTTTGCTGAATTTCCAGAGCCTGAAGAAAAGCTTTTTCCTGCTCATGGAAATCGGTATTTTTTGTTTTGAAGGATTTTTGCATGGAGGTGCGGGAGACTTCGAGAAAAATATCAAAACGGTCGCGCAGAGGTCCGGAAAGTTTTTTTTGATAATTTTGGATTTGATAATCGTTACAAACACAGCGAATTTTGAGATCGCCTTTGTAACCGCAGGGACAAGGATTCATTGTCGCAAGCAGAGTAAAACTGGAGGGCATTTTGAAAATATTTTTTCCTTTATGAAGATGAATATAGCCGTCTTCAAGCGGTTGCCTTAAAGATTCAATAATGTTTTTAGGAAACTCGGCAATTTCGTCGAGGAAGAGAACGCCGTTGTGGGCAAGAGAAATCTCACCGGGCCGAATCGGAATGCCACCGCCGATTATAGCTGTGTGAGTTGCGGTATTGTGGACTTCGCGAAATGGACGGCTGGTAATGAGGGCGTTTTCTGGAAGTAAACCAGCGATCGAGAAAATTTTTGTAGTTTCAAGAATTTCTTTTTTCGTCATTGGCGGGAGGAGATTTTGGTAGGTGCGGCAAAGGAGAGTTTTGCCGCAGCCGGGAGAGCCGTAGAGCAAAGTGTTGTGGCTGCCGGCTGCGGCAATAATTAGGGCGCGTTTTATTTTTTCGTGACCGATTATGTTATTTAGGGCAGCGAGGTTTACTTTATTTTCTGCGGTAGATTCGATTTTCTTTTTGTGGATTAAGGAGATGTTTCCAAAAGTGAACTCGATTAATTCTCTCAGGCTATCAAGTGGAAAAATCTCTATTTCTTCAATAAAACTGGCTTCGGGCAGATTAGCTTTCGGAAGAAAAATTCTTTTAAAACCATGGAGTTTGGCGTGATGGGCAATTGCGAGAATTCCTTTTACCGGCTTGAGTTTTCCGGTAAGGGAAAGTTCACCAACAACGAGAGATTCTTCGAATTTGTTTGGAATCTGATCGCTGGCGAGAAGGAGACTGACGGCAATTGGAAGATCGAAATGGGTGCCCTGCTTGCGGATTTCCGCGGGAGCGAGATTGATCGTTTTTTTGATCTGGGGAAATTTTGCGCCGCTGTTTTTGATACTAGCGCGGACGCGTTCTTTCGCTTCCTGAACAGAGGCATCGCCCAAACCAACAATGCGGAAAGAAGGGAGTCCATTTGAAACGTCGGCCTGAACTTCGATTGTTTCGCAGTTTAGACCATGAAAGGCACAGGAAAAAATTTTGCTTACCATAAAA
>SXGR01525945.1_pt1 | contig 14228 bp, 10 predicted proteins | sample 3174711 | NCBI WGS metagenome assembly SXGR01 (sample SAMN11356860, study PRJNA531348) | freshwater metagenome | isolation source: freshwater sample F1-60 | place: China: Fuxian Lake, Yuxi | collected 2017-12-25
AGCGTTCGAGCTCCCTCCAAAAGAGGGGGACAAGGTGATCAAAGAGAAGGGCCGGGTATGGGTGGCGGCGGAGCCGGTGGGGCCGCAGGAGTTGAAGTTGGGGAAGGTTGGGAAGTACTCGGCGAAGAAGATTCGAGGGGGGAAGGTGGATGTGGTGGAGGTGAAGTAGTGGACGAGTCGTGGGGTGCGTTGTTTTTGGGTGCCTTTGTTGCGGGTTTTGCATATGTGTTGCGGGATTCCCCCAAATGGGGCTCGGAGAGCCTTTCTTGGCTACGGCGGTTTATTCAAAATGACCTGATGGCAGGGGAAGATGTGCGTCGTCAGACCCGACGAAAAGCGTTTGGCGGGGCGGGGGTTGTGCACACGTCTGCGGAATCTCGTGACCAATCCGCTCGGATCAAGTTGGATGCATAGCCCCTTTTTCGTTCTTGAATTGGCAGTGGGTCTCGGCTCGGCCGCGTACTGGCTGTGGACGATGTACCGAGAGGCACCCCCACCGCCGGTGAAATACCTGCCTCCGGCGCCGGAAAGTCCTTCGGACGTCATCGAGGTGGTCTATGCCACTGCGCCCGCGCGTGCGGAAGAGCCTTTCGACGGTTTGGGTGGCGAAGAGATCCCGACCGCGCCGTTTACCGTGTTTCGACTGCCGCCGGTCGGACGGCTGTCGATCCGATTGCGGAGTGCGGGAGCGGAGAGTTCCCTGTATACCGGCGATGATCGCTTTGATGCAGAGTTTGCGGTGGGTGGGGAGCCCGAGCAAGTGGTGGCCCGGCTGCCAAAAGCTGCCCGGGACCTCCTATGCGGATTGAGGCGGCAGTGGAGTTCGTTTTCGATCGAGCAGCGGGGTGCCGAGATCGTCGCGAGAGGGCGTTTGGAGGGCGAAGAGCGCGAGGTGTGGCTGAAGATATTGAACGCCCTCGTCGCCGCGATGCGGTTTCCGGACTTGGAGCAACGGCTGGCAGAGATCGCCCGTTCTAACGAACCCTTAGGCGTTCGCCGTCGAGCGATCTGGGCGTTAAACGATGAGAACGCGCTTCGGGGGTTGCTGAGCGAGACCGTGGTGCGAACGCACGTAGCACTGAAGCTGAGAGACCCGGAAGCGGCGGCCCACATTGGGAAATGGGACCTTCATACCGCGTTGAAGGAGGAACCCCGAGGGGTGGATTCGCTGGTGGCCATGGGCAATGAGGCGCTTCTCCTATATGCGTTGGAAGCAGAGTTATCGGAAGAGTTGCTTGTTTTGGTGTTGGGCGCGTTGGGCCGGGTGGGAACCGTGGCGGCGGTAGAGCCTCTGTTAACTCGCGCAAAAGCCGACTATGGAAGGGTATTGACCCGGGCTGCCGAGCGTGCGATCGCGGAAATTCAGTCGCGCGCTTCGGGTTCGCCGGGGATGCTGTCGATCCCGGAAACACCGCAAATCCTGGGTGCATTGAGCGAAGCGGTCGATGCCGGTCGGTTGGCGGTCGCGCCCGATCCGAAGGTGGGTTCGTAGTGAGCAGTCTTTTGTTGATTTCGGGCGTTGGAATGGTCGCTTTGCTGGTGGAGATCCGCCTTCGACATCTCCCGCCACCAATTCCTACTCTGTCGGTGCTAAGCACCGAATTTACGGAGAGGGGCGGCCCAGGTGGGCTTCGGCTGGAGGCCGTTGGCGCCCTCAGCGAGAGTGACGAGTCGGGTCGATTGGCGATCGCGCGGATCCAGGCCCGATTGTCGGGTGGACCGGGGATGTTGTCGATCGCGGAGAATGTGGCGTTGGAAGGCGCGTTGAGCGCGCCGAAGGAGAGTGGGCTGGCGCTCGCAGATGGTCAATCGATTGACGAGTTGAGCGAGAGTCCGAGGACCGTTCAACCGCCACGGGGCGAACCGCATGGTTAGCCGCTTCGTCTGGAGTTGTTGAGTGCATCAGCAGTGGTTCGTGGTGATCCTGCCGCTCGCGTTGGGCCTTTTTGTCACCCTGTGGTCGTTCGTTGCCAACCAGAAGAGCGCCCCGGATCCGGGAAGAAAGCGGCCGACATTTGGCCTAAAGGGCGAGTCGTACGTACCGGCGGTATCCTCCTCCACGGTCCGCCGGGTTGTTGACGGTGATTCCGAAATCGTCGAAATGGTCGTATCGGGGGGGCCGATGGGCGTCGGGCTGCACGATGTCACCGTGTTTGAAGCCAGCGTTTCGAGGGAAAATGTGACCTGCGATGAGGAGTTTCATCGGCTGGTTGCCACAACGGGCGATCCGAGAGTGGTGATGGCTGCGCTGCCGGACGATGTTCGGCGATCGTGGCTTTACTTGCGGCAGGCTGGGGTCGACTTGCGACTGGAGCGAGGGCAGGTGCATTTTCGGACGCACGATCCGTTCGACGCCAGGAATTTGGAAGAGTTGGTGGCGCGAATGTGCACCGATGACATCGATCGGAGGCTGCTGGAGATCGCTTCTGACGACGAGAATCCCAGGGTAAGGCGTTCGATCTTGTGGAGGTTTGTCCCGAGGGCGGCGCTGCCGCCATTTTTGGACGCTCCGGACCCGGTGACCCGAGCGCAGGTGGCGTTGCAACTGTCCAATTTTGATCGGTTGTTGGATGCCCCGGACTTCGCACTGCTGGAGTTGTGTAGGGAATTTCCATCGTTTGTAGGCCCCTTGTTGGAGGACACGATCGACGAGGAGTTGGCGCTTCGCATACTCTCTCTCGGGAAAAACGTTCCGGACAATGTTCAGATTCGGGTGATTCTGGCGTTGCGCCGGATGGGAACAGCGGCGGCAGTGGCCCAGCTTCAAGAGCGGTTCCAGACCTGGTTGGGAAGTCCGGTAGCGGATGCTTCACGAATCGCTTTGGTGCTGATTCAGGCGCGGTTGAAGGGTGCCCCAGGGGCGTTAGCCCTGAGTGAGGAGGCGCCGGCGCGGGGGGCGTTGAGCGCCCCGCAGGGGGGCGGTTTGGCGGTGGTGGAGCGGGGGGCGTCCGACCCCACCCATGAGTAGTTTTGCCGACTTGAGCGCGATTTTTGGCGTTGTGATCGCCTATGCGCTGTATTCGTGGCAAAAGGCCGCAAACCCTGGGAGACGCTTCGCTTCCCCACTCGTGGATGTACCGCAACAAACTGTCCTTACGAAGGGCGGTGGTCCGCGCATGATTTCGATCGTCGCAACTCCGGATCAAGAGCGCGATGGAATCGGAGATCCGGTGTTTGATCGATTCTTTTTGATGGAGGGGGATCGGCGCCTGTGGATCGCGGCGTTGCCCCTGGCGGTTCGGCAGGAGTTGCAGGGCCTCCACGGGCACCTGACCGGGGATCGGCGCCCGAAGATTGCGGATCTAAGGTTCGAAGGGGGAGAGTTCCGGATCACGTTTCAGTCCTATCTGACCCCGAGCGAGTCTGCTGTGTGGCTGCATCGGCTGGATTTGCTGGTGCGCGCGATGAATACGCCGGATGTAGAGTCCCGGCTGTTTGCGATGTTGGGCGATCCTTACCCCGGGGTCCGCGCCTCAGTGCTTTGGAAAATAAAGGATAGAAGCCGCGTTCAGGCCATGTTGACGGATCGCGATCCCGCGGTTAGGATGCAGGCCGCGTTAAAGTTGCGTGATCGGACGGCCATTCTCGCGTTTTCGGACGAAGACCTGTTCGCCGCGGTCATGCAATTCCGCGAACACACGCTGCAAACTCTGGGCGAGCTTCACGAGGAGTCGCTTTTGCTGCGGCTATTGGAGCGGGGCATGGGTGGGCCGTCGGTGGGCCTTTGGGCGATCGAGCGCCTAAAGCAGTGGGGCACCGCGGCGTCAGTGGCGGTGCTGCAGCGTCGCTCTCAAGCCTGGTTTGGAGGTGAGCTCGCCGTCGAGGCGGGTCGCGCGATCGCCGAGATCCAGTCGCGGTTGTCGGGTTCTCCAGGGATGGTGTCCCTCAGCGAAACCCCGCTATTGGAGGGCGCTGTGAGCGAGGGGGAGCAGGGCGGACTGACAGTGGTAGAAAGTAAACCAGTTGACCAATTGTCTGGCCCTCGGCGGCCGGGACCAGTGCGCTAACGCCAGTCCCCAATCAACAAAAACGGCGCCCAATGGTACGGATGACTGGTTGTTTCATTGGCCAGCAACCCAAGTTGGGCGTCTCTGAGGGCATCGCCCTTCGAGGTATTCGGCTTTCGAAGGTTCTCATACAAGTGAACCATCAACTGGCCGGTGCTGCCGTCGTTGACGCTCCACAAGCTGGCGATCACCGAATCCGCGCCGCGCATTTCGAATTGGTAAGCTAAACCGGCAATTTCCTTGCCCTCGCCGTGGTCGCCCACGGCGGTCTGGCAGGCGGAAAGCACCGCCAAATCCACCGAGCCCAGGGGAAGGAGTGTGATCTCCCGGAAGGTGAGGGAGGAGTCGGCCATCGTAAGGTAGCTTCCTTCCGGATTTTCGTTGAGAAGGTGCCCGTGCGTGGCGAGGTGCAAGATGGCGTTGTTTCCAACTTCGCTTCGAAGTTTGGCTTTGGTCGCATCCGCCCCAAAATAGCTTTGCGTGCTCTTTTTTCCCCATACCTTCGAGAGGTTGACCACTTCGGCTTCGGCGCCGGGAAGAGACCCATCTGGGTTTCCGAACGCGAGGATGGACGCATTTTTTGGAATCGGCGCATGCGTCGCGAGGGCGCCGGACTGGGTCAGAACCGAGACCCGGTAGTCTTCGATCAGGTACTTTTCTCCAGAATAAAGTGCCGCAAAGGGGATGTATCGGAGGCGACCGCTGGGGCTGGCGATCAGCGTGTCGATGCCGACCAGATCGGCGCGGATCGTGCCGATCAGTACGTCGTACAGGCGTTTTGCGGGGGCTTTCGGATCGATTGCGCTGGTGCTGGCCACCTTGGCACCGCGCACGACTCCCCAGGAAACGGCTGGCGTTTCCAAGGCTTTTCGCATGTCGCGAATGAGGGTGTCGACCTCGGCTTCGGGAATTTTGGCTTCCCGATACAGCAACGGCGCATTTCCGCCGCGCACCACGAAGATCACGACCCGATCTTCGAGGATGATCGGCTCGATAAAGGCTTCATTTACCTTTAGGTCTGCTTGAAGCTTGAAAAAGTTCGGCGGGGCGATCTGAAGTCGTTGGTACAGTTCCGGCTGCTCGGCTTCTAACTTCTTCGTGTAATCCTGGAATCGAAGCTGAACTTCGTCGAGGGAGGTCTGCCAGGCGGAGATTTGATCGGCGCGTTGGTCTTTTTTCGGTTTGGCGAGCTCCGTGCGAAGAAGGTGCTCTAACTCCCGCTCTTTGGCGAGGAGGCTCTCGCCTTCTTCGACCACGGCCTGCTCGGTGGGATCGTCGCTTTGAAATCCCCCTTCTCGGGTGATCTCCTGGAGTTCTTGCGACTTCATCCGGCCAAGAATCTGGAAAGCCTCGGTTTCTCGCCCGGCTTGAGTAAGAAGGTCGACGAGTTCTTTGTAGACGTCGGATCGATTCCGCTGAAGTTGATCCTGTTGCTCAGTGTCGGATCCAAAACTTGCTTTCATAGCCTCCAATACGTCAACCGATCCTTGAAGCGCGTCGATGGCACCAGGAGTGTCGCCGGAATCGCGTTTTGCGCGGCCAAGGTAGAAGAGCGCCTCCCAACGTTGGTTTTCGGCGCGGAGGTCCTTGGCCAGCGTTGCTGCTGGTTCAAGGTACGAAATAGCGTCAGTAAATTTACCAGCTTCCCAGGCGTTCATTCCGAGGTGAGAGTTGCTGCGAATCAATGCCAGCGGATGCTCGCCCTTTTCGGCGAGGGTTCGGGCGCGAAGCAGGGTTTCTTCCGCCAGTTGGTGTTCTCCCGCTTCGCGATGCACAATGCCCAGGTACAGCGTCTGGTTCATGATCTGAACGGGAAGTCCCTTGGTCTCGGCGAGCTGGAGCGCCTCCGTTGCCAGCGTGCGAGCGGTGGCATGATCGCCGAGGTGGGCCTTACAACGCGATAAGTTCCCGACCGAAATCGTAAGAACGTCGAGATACGTGAGTTCGCGGCCGATAGCGATGGCTTCTTCGAGCAACGGAACGGCGCCTTCCCAATCGCCCACGTCGATGCGCAGGGTGGCGAGATTGTTCAAAGAACCGGCCAGTCCCCACCGATCGTTGATTTCTCGACGGATAGCGAGGCTTTTGGCCATCGCCTGCTCTGCCTCTCCTAAGCGGCCGAGATCCTGGTATACGCTCGCTATGGTGCTGATCGCTGTGGCCATGGCGGGCCGATTGCGCGTTTGCTCGGCGAGATCGTACGCACGTTGACCGAGTTCCAACGCCTCATCTGGACGCCCGCGGATGCCTAAAAGCCATGCAAGGCCGTTGGTGAGATAGGACTCCGAAGCGGGGTTGTCGGTGCTTTGTGCGAGTGAAATCGACGTTCGATATTCGGTTTCCGCGAGGTCGTAGTTGCCATCGAGTTCGGCTACCTGGGCGAGCTCCGCATGTTGGTTGGCCACGCTGTTGGTGTCGCCAACGTGCAGGTAGATCGCCAGCGCCTCCTCATGGTGTTGTCGGGCATCGCCAATGCGCCCGTCCGTTTCAGCGATATTGCCTAGTAGAGCGTGGGCTTGAGCCCCCATCGGTCGGCTCGGCATCGCGCGCGCCAACTCAAGCGCCTCATTGGCATAGGCGGTCGCCTCCTCTGCTTTGCCGTCCGTGAGCTTGTAGTTCCCCAGGCTCAGCAGGGACCCGGTGATGCCCGCGCGATCGCCCAACGTGCGCCGAATAGTCAAGGCGCTTGACCATTTCTCTCGGGCGAGATCGTATTGTTTGGCGTAGAATGCGACGGTTCCCCAGGTGTCGTAGTAGGTCGCCTTGCGAGCGTCGCTGTTGGTGGCGATGGCGTAGGACTCACCTTCGGCCATAGTGCGGAGAGCATCCTCCGGTTGCCCTGCTTCCTGCTGGGTGGTGGCGATGTTCTCGTAAACATTGGCCAGAGGCAGCGGTTCTCCAAATTTTTCGGCTTCGGTTTTGGCTTGTGTTAGGCTGGCGAGCGATGCCTCGAAATTTCCGCGAGCGCGGTGAAGACTGCCGGTGCGGACCAGCAGATCGACGACATCGTCCTTCTCCTTGACCGACCGATAGCCTTGGAACGCTAACTCATAGTGCTTCAGGGCCTCGTCAAAATCACCAAGCAACCAGTGCAATGAGCCGATGTCGGTGTGGTTTCGGGCGATCTCGGAGTGATTTTGAATGGCCTCGTTGATCGCAAGCGACCGCTCCTCAAACGTCAGTGCTTTGGAGTATTCGCCCAGATTCCAGTAAGCACCGCTCACATCACCGAGTGCTTCGGCGACGGTGCTGTCCCATCCGAGCCGATTGGCCAACTCAAGGGATTGTTCGAGAGCTTCCACTGCTTCGCGGTAACGGCCCTGTTTCTGGAACAGTTTTCCGAGTTTCTGCTGAATGGTGGCTTCGGACTCCAGGCCGTCCAGAGTTGGCTTTTGTTGGGCGAGCTCAAGGGCTTTTCGGTAGGCGGCCTCAGCTTCGGCATAATGGTCCAAACTCGAATTTTCGTCCCCGAGCCCCTTCCAGGAATTGAGGGCGATCGTCGGATTGTGGTTGGTAACCATCACCTGTTGGTAGAGTTCGATCGCTCGGGTGTAGGCTTCCACGCCTTCCGCGTGCCGTCCGAGGGAAGAAAGGTTCGAACCGATATTGTTGTAGGAGACGGCCTGACTGTAGGCGTCGTCCGGTGCTGCCAAAATGGCCTTTTGGTAAGCCGCGATGGCGTCTTCGTATTTTCCTTGGTTGGCGGCGACTTGTGCTACGCCCGTCCAGGTGTAATCCCAAGCCTTGTTGTCCTGAAGAAGTTCGCAGGCCTCCATCATCAACGCCAACAATTGCTCGGCTTCTACATATCGCCCTTGGCGCCCGTATTCCGTCGCCACGGTGTACCATGCCACGACGGAGTTGTCCGAGCGTAAATCCGCTTCAATCGAGCGAAGATAGGCGGTGCGAGCATCCCCTTGGAGGGCCAATGCACGCCGACGCTGCTCTACCGGAGAATTGTACCCTTTTAGAGCCCAAGATCCGTATACGTCCAAGAACAGCCAGTCTTGGCCGTAATACCGCGATGGGAACGACACTACGAAGGAAAGAAAATCGAGAACGTCTTCTTCGTCGGTTTCTCCCAGCACCTGTGGAAGATTCTTGCCTTTGAATCGTCCCTCGGTGATGGGCGACAGACCGATCTGGGCGTCCAGTGCGATTTTCTTGCCTTTTTTCGCCTGCTTCACCATTTGTTTTAGGGTTTTGCTTTCCTTGACCTGGTCAGGGTGCTGAACGTAGTCGCGAAAAGTGTAGAACTGTTCGCCGTCTTGGCCGTGGAAAAGTACGCCGTCTTGCGCCAATTCAAACAGGAGAGAGTCTTGTGGGGGCTTGGGAATGCGAACGGCGACGTGGATCTTGTCGGTGATCCCCACTTTGTCGTTTTGTTCGTCGTCCATTCGAACGGATAAACGAGTGGTATCGGGCAAGACTTCGATGATTTCGGCTCCCCCTATCCGTTCATAGCTCCCATCGTCGCGCAGCCGGAAAACCGAGGCCCGAGACCCTGGAATCACCCCATCATTGCTTCCAGCGGGGATCGTGATTTCTCGGAGACCTTCGGGTGTCTCGACGATATCGACGATGGTCGTTGTTGCCATCAAGTTGACTTTGCCCGGTTCCTCTGCTGCGACCGGCTGGGTCGCGATCAGCCACAGCAACGCCGCCCGGCCGAACCATCGATGCATGAATGCCCCCGCGACGATTGTACGCCACGGGAGCGCTTGGTGCCTCTTTCACACGGCTTACCGAATAGTAAACTAATTTACTATTCGAGGACCTTGGTGGGATCGGGGTCGTCCCAGGTGAAAATCCGCAGGCCCTCCGCACCCGCCGCGAGCCACCGCCCCCGGCTGCTGAAGGCGACCGTGCTGACGGGCTGCTCGAACGCTTGGACCAGGTGCGGGCGAATCCGCCCATCGAGCGTGTGTAGGGTCGCCAACGCGACTGCGCCGCTGCGCGCGCCGAAGCCCACAAAGTTCCCGTTGACGGTGACGTCGCCTGCTGTCACGTCGGGAAGTCTCATCGAGCGGGGCATGCCTCCCGTTCGCGGCCAGATCGCGACACCAGTGGTGGTGAATCCAAGAACGTGGTTGCCGCTCGGCTGCAGCACGTGTGCTGTCGTTTCGGTGGCCGCGTAGGTAGTATTTCGGCCAAGCGGAACCACATCCAGCCCCGCTCCCATCGAGCGGGCGAGGTTGAGTTTGCCATTTTCGCCAATAAGTGGGATAGCGCGTTCAGGGATATCAATGCTGGCTTTGAGCTGGCCGTCTTGGTAGAGGATAACGCTGTACCCTTTGGCGCCTTCGCCGGTCAACACGGCATATTCGCCGAGCCAAAAACCGACCAGATGGCGCACAAACGGATGGCGCCCTTCGTGTTCGACGCCTCCGGCAAGCTTGCCCACCGCCCATTTTCCTTTTTCGGAAGCGGTGAAATATCGCTTTCGATCGGGATGGACGGACAACACGTGAACCGGTGCCAACCCGTCTACCAATTGTCGGGTTCCCAGCACGGGATCTACGATGAAGATCGCGCCGTCACGGGTTCCTGCGACCAATTCCTCTCGTCCTGGGACCCAAGCCAGAGCAGTAGGAGCGGGCACCGGAGGGCGTAAAACCGACTCCAGTCCCGATCTTTGGTGTAGGAAGTGCGCATCCGTGGTGTCGCGCATGTGCAGATCTTACCGGACGGGATCGGGGGTCACCGCCGTTCGTTTGCCATTGGCGGATCGGTTTTTCAAAATATAGGCTTGCTCTGCTGCGGATACGGGGATGGCATAATCGCCATTGAAGCAGGCTGAACAAATGCGATCGCCGGCGACTTCGCGCAGTCCCTCGGTGGTGACGTATGTGAGGCTTTGAACGCCGAGAGTTTTTGCAAGCTCGATCTCAAGGCGGTCGGGAGGGTAAAGCGAAGCTACCAACTCATCTTTGGAGGGCATGTCGATGCCATAGAAACACGGGTGTGCAACCGGGGGTGAAAAGATGGCGAGATGCACCTCTTTGGGGCGCATGTCTTGCACCATTCGCACGATCCGGCGCATCGTGGAACCGCGAACGATGCTGTCGTCCACCAGAATCACGCGTTGCCCGTCGAACACTTCGCGGATCGGGTTGAGTTTGAGGCGGAGCGCCGCATCCCGGGTTGCCTGGTTGGGCATGATGAAAGTACGGCCGCTATAGCGGTTTTTAATGAAACCTTCGCGATTCGGTAGCTTCAACCGCTCGGCCATGGCCAGTGCGGCGTCGCGCGAGGTGTCGGGAATGGCCACTACGACGTCGGCTTCTAGGCCCTTTTTCATCCAGTCGTCGGCCAGGCGTTCGCCGAGGGCCCAACGCATGTTGTTGACGCGGCCTTCCTCCATGATGGAGTCTGGACGTGCGAAATAGATGCGTTCGAACACGCAGTGCCGAGCCGCTTGGGGCGAAACCGTGCGCAAGATGGGCGCTTCTCCCTTTCGCAGCACGACCATTGAGCCGGGGGGGACATGATCGACGATCTTGAAATCGAGCACGTCCAAGGCGACGGATTCCGAGGCCACCATCCAAGCGCCGTCGGCATGACGACCGAATACCGCCGGACGAATGCCGAAGGGATCGCGAAACGCGACCAAGGTCTCCTGGCCGTCGACCTCCAACACGGCGACCACGGAATAGGCGCCTCGGACGCGCGCCATCAAGCGTTTTAGGGCCGTGTGCAGGTCGTCGAGCGTGTGGCCGGCGGGCCGCAACGCCGTGAGTTCCTCTGCCAAAACCAGCAACACAGGCTCAGAATCGCACTGCGAGAGAACGTGCATACCCTGTTCGCGCAGATGATCCTCGATTTCGCTCACATTGGTGATGTTGCCGTTGTGAGCCAGCAGAATACCAGGTCGACGGGTGATAAACGGCTGTGCGTCCTCTCGATCGCCGATGTCCACCCCGGCCGTCGGGTAACGAACGTGTGCGATCCCCGCGGAACCTGGCATACGTTCGATAACGTGGGGCGGGATCGCCTGGGAGATCAGACCCAGGTCTTTGTGCAGGTGGAAGCGCCCATGATTCAAGGTGCCCACTCCGGCGGCGTCTTGGCCGCGGTGTTGCATCGCTTGCAAGCCCAGAACCAACGCAGGTGCGGCAGCCTCTAGGCCAATAACCCCTACAAAACCGCACATGGAGCGCCTCCTACGGGGAGCAGGCCGGTCAGGCCCGCCGGGAACGCGTGCATCATAATCGGCGCGGGTTCGCTCAACCCGTGACATGATACGATATCGCACGAATGGGGAACCGAACCCCGGCGCTCCATGTCGAAGCGGAACCAGGTGGTACGACCGTGAGGCATTTGGGCAACATCGCGGCGCTTGGGGTGGGCGCATTGCCGGGAGCAATGGCCTATGCGGCGATGTTGGGCTTGGGGTTGCACCGGCACGCAGAGCCGTGGGTCATCTCGTTGTGCGCCACGATCTTAGTCTTTGGCCCGCCGATGGCTGCCGCTGCGGTCGCGCTGCGTGCGCGAGCTCCCATTTTTGGACTTCTGGTAGCGGCGTGGTCGGTCGCTCTTTTAGCAGCGATGCCCGTCTATTTTCCTGGGGAACGGCGCCAGGCGGTCGTGACTGGAATGTCGTTGGTCAACCCCAGTGAAAATTGGGAGAGCCTTGCACGACAGGTGGCGGAAAATCTTCCTGAAGAGCCTCTCTTGGCCAAAGCGGAGGTACCAGAGGCGACCGAATATGAGGAGCCCGCCCTTCCGCCGGCTGGCCCGTTGTCGGACCACGAAATTGCCCTTCCTTACGAGGGAGCGGGGCGTCGCCTCTCGTTGCCGGTCAGCTTCCAGCAGGGCGGACGTACCGTCGAAAGGGAAATGATGGTCGATACCGGCGCCACTTATACGACGCTGCCCCTGTCAGTGTTGGCGGAATTGGGCGTTGAACCCGGCCCTAACGACCCGACGATCGTTCTTCACACCGCCAACGGCGAACGTGAGGCGCGGGTGGTGCTGGTCGATGCGATCTGGCTTGGGGATCTCAAAGTGGAAGGGGTGGCGATTGCCACCTGTGAAGCTTGTGCTTCGAGTGAGACGGTAGGACTTCTGGGGCTAAATGTGACTGGAAACTACAATCTCACCATTGATGCCGATCGACGGGAGGTCGTGTTTAGTCAAAGAACTGATAGAAATCGGCGTTTAGATGTTAGTCCGTTTACAGAGCTAGCGGCGAGTCTTTCGCGGTATCCGGGCGGCCGAATTGAAGTCGAAGTAACACTTGATAATCGTTCATCGCGGGCGATCGAGGCGGCGACCGCAGAGATCCGTTGCAATGATGCAACCTGGACGGTCGATCTGCAACGGACAGAGGCCCGTGCGACAATGGATGTTCGACGCAGGCTTCCCGAGCACGAGCCCTGCGATCGTTATCAGGTGGCGTTGCTGTCCGCGAGCTGGTGATCGCGATCGTGGTGGCGTTGCGGGAGGAGAAGGCGTTAGCTTGGGCCGCTCCGGAGGAGACATGCCCAATCCGTTTATCCCGCGCCTGACCGTGCACGACTGGTCCGAGAAGATCGGCCAGGATCCGTCTGAGCACCAGGCCGCGCTCACCCGCCTGCTCAAAGATCAGCGGCGCTTGTCCAAGTTCATCGAGGAAAATCGTGAATCGATGGACCCAGCGACCTCGGGCGTGACCGTCTATTTGGTCGGCGTGATCGCACGGATGTTCGACCTCGCAGGAGGCCGGCTTCGTGGTGCGACTTGGGAGCAAGTTCGCGACGTTTCCGCAAAGGTGGGCGCTGAGGTGGAGAGCCTTCTTCCCGCCGACGCAAGCTTTGTCGAGCGCGCTCGTGGTGTTTCCTGGCGTGCGCAGCCGCACATTTTGGACGAGGCGTTGATGGCTCTGTTTCAGCGCGAGACCGCTGAAGGCGAGACCGATCTTCCCGACGCGGAGAAGGTCAAGGTGTACCTGCTGTTGTGGGTTGCTACCGAAGTCCTCGATCAGAATTGGAAGACTGCGCCAGGCTACACAGGTGATACCTCGTACACTTATGTGCACTTAGAGCCAAAGAAAGCCTGAAAACTTAGTTGAGCGGCGGCTCCGTCGAACTATGCCGCCGTATTCGGAGGCGCGATGGAGTACCGGCGACTTGGATCTGCAGGGGTGAAAGTCTCCAATCTGTGCCTTGGAGCGATGACGTTCGGCGAAGCCGACGAGAAATCGTTCATGCACGAAATTGGTTGCGATGAATCCACCTCGGTCGCGATCCTCAATCGTGCGTTGGACGCCGGCATCAATTTCGTCGACACCGCGGATGTCTACGGACAAGACGGGCTTTCCGAGCGCGTGATCGGTAACTGGTTTAAGAACGATCAACGCCGCGATGAAGTGGTGTTGGCGACGAAGTTCCGATTTCGGATGTCGCCCGGTGCCAACGGCAGTGGCGCTTCGCGCTACCGAATTGTGCGGTCCGTAGAAAACAGCCTGCGGCGCCTCCAGACCGATCGGATCGATCTGTACCAGATCCACATGCAGGATCGCGAGGTACCGGAAGATGAGGTTCTTCGGGCGCTTGATGACCTGGTTAGGGATGGTAAAGTACTTTACATTGGGGCCAGCAACTACGCGGCCTACCGGCTGATGGAAAGCCTGTGGATCAGCCGCACTCAGAATCTTGAGCATTTTGTGGCTTTGCAGGCACAATACAGCCTGGTGGTCCGAGATCTCGAGCGCGAGCACATCCCTTTGTGTTCAAAGTATGGTGTTGGACTGTTGCCCTGGTCGCCGTTGGCGAGTGGTTTTTTGTCCGGTAAATACCGACGTAATGAACCACCGCCGTCGGGCAGCCGCCTGGACAAGTGGAAGAAGCGCCTCAACGAATACGATACCGATCGCAACTGGCGTATCCTCGATGCGGTGGATTTCTGGGCGAGGGAATTGGGCACCTCTACATCGCAGGTGTCGCTCGCCTGGTTGCTCGGAAAGCCGGTCGTCACCTCCGTGATTTTCGGGGCCCGATCTCTTGACCAACTTGAAGACAATCTGAAGTCGATCGAGCTCAAGCTGCCAGAAGCGGCGATGAAGGCGCTGGATGAAGCGAGCGCTTTTGAGCTTGGCTACCCCTACGAATTTATGCGTCAGGTACAAGGCGCTTGGTAGGCCGGTAGTTCGGTGGCGCGCTAAATTTGTATTGAGGCGTGCCTTCGATCTACACTGGGATCGAGGTGCACATGCGTTGGCTTTCCCTGGCGTTGCTTGGG
>SXGR01302439.1_pt1 | contig 14225 bp, 13 predicted proteins | sample 3174711 | NCBI WGS metagenome assembly SXGR01 (sample SAMN11356860, study PRJNA531348) | freshwater metagenome | isolation source: freshwater sample F1-60 | place: China: Fuxian Lake, Yuxi | collected 2017-12-25
AGCTGATCGTGGCGCGGGCGGTCCAGGCACACAACCGTCAAGTCCTGCACGTCACAGCCTTTGGCGCGCGCAACGCTGCGCAAGTTGTCCGCCGGCGTTGCATTGATGTCGATGGGGTTTGCGTGCGTTGTCGCTCACCACACCGATGTGGGCGGGATTGTTCCGGGAAGCAACTCGACCGATTCGCACGAAGTCTTTCAGGAAGGGTTGCGGATACCAACGCTCAAGCTGTTTGAACGCGGGGAGGCAGTATCGCCGGTATTCGAGATTCTCGAAAAGAATGTCCGGCTTCCGGAAAAGGTCCTGGGTGACCTGCGGGCACAGCTGGCCGCGACGGTAACCGGAGAGCGTGGGTATTTAGAGATGGCTGAGCGGCACGGCAGGCTCCAGATGCGCGCGTACACCGCTGAACTGCTCGACTACTCGGAGCGACTTGCGCGGAAGGAGATCGAGGCTATTCCGGACGGCACGTATTCGTTCACTGACTACATAGATGCCGACAATATCGAGAATGGCCCGGTAGTCATAAGAGCCACGGTAACCAAGCGAAGCGACGGGATGGTCGTAGACCTGGCTGGTTCGTCGAAGCAGGTGAAGGCGGGAATAAACTCACCGCTGCCCTTCTCCAAGGCGGGCGTGTATGGCGCGGTGCGGCTGATCATGGACCCATCCATCCCTAATTCTGCGGGTTACCACAGGCCGATAGAGGTCAGGGCCCCACTGGGGACTGTTGTCAACCCTGTCCTGCCCGCCGCCTGTGGAGCACGTGGAATCACTGGGTTCCGTGTGATGGACGCGGTGCTCGGCGCACTTGCCCAGGCAGTCCCCGACAAGGTACCTGCCGACGGTGAAGGCGGCAATTCACTTGTCACAATTGGCGGTTACGACGCTGCGGGCAAGCCGTTTGCGTTCGTTGACTTCGTGGCGGGCGCTCGCGGCGGGCGCCCTGTTGGTGATGGACCCGAGGGAGTACCGCACCCGGGCGCGAATATTGCGAGTATCCCTATCGAGATCGCCGAGGTCTCGAACCCGGTCCGGATCGAGGAATACGGGATGGTCCAGGACACCGGTGGAGCAGGCCGGTACCGTGGGGCGCTTTCGCAGGTAAGGCGAGTGCGGTGTCTGGCGCCCGAAGCCGTATTGCAGTTGAGGTCGGACAAACGCCTGTTTCCGCCTTACGGCCTGTCCGGAGGAGCTACAGGGTCGCCGTCCCGCAACGTGTTGTCTACTGCAGTTGGCGACGTGCTGCTTCGCACGATGACGCAGCGGCCAATCAAATCTGGCGAGATGATCTCTCATTATCTGGCAGGAGGAGGAGGCTGGGGCGAGGCGACTACCCGTGACCCGCTTCTTGTCGCGGACGACGTGAGAAACGAGAAGGTCTCGGTCGAGCATGCGCGTGTTGCATACGGTGTATCGGTAGACGCGGACTCGTTCGAGGTAAATGTCTCGGAGACTCGACGCCTACGGGCGAAACTCAAGAGCGCGTCGGTTTGAGAGTAGTGGGAAATTGGTGTCATGCTCGCTATTTGTTCTGACGAGGCGACCACTCACCCTAACCCTCTCCCGCGAGGGGCGAGGGGATTCTTGTGCAAGGCCCGCAAGGGGAGAGGAGCCAATGGCTGGATCGCTCGTTTCGGAAGCAGGAAATGAACCGGAGTTCGCAAGATGAACGAGGCTGACGCAATTGATGCACGGGTGCTGGCGCACCTGGAGCGCGCTGGCGTGCCGTATGAGGTCGTCCAGATAGACCCGGCATTTGCGGATACGGCGAGTTTCTGCGCGCACTACGGGTTCGCCATGGAGAAGTCTGTTAATACGATCATCGTGGCGTCGAAGAAGGAACCGAAGGTCTATGCCGCATGTGCGGTGACGGCGACGACGCGGTTGGACGTGAACCACAAGGTGAAGGAGCTGATGGGCGTACAGCGGCTTTCGTTCGCAGATGCGGACGAGACTGTTGCACTAACGGGGATGAAGGTGGGCGGTGTGACGGTGTTTGCGTTGCCGCCTGGCATGCCGATTTACGTCGATGAACGAGTGATGGCATGCGATCGGGTGATACTCGGAGGCGGAGGCCGCTCGACGAAAGTCCACATATTGCCGGAAGTGTTCAACCGCATCCAGGGCGTGCGGGTAGTTTCCGGGCTAGCTACTCCTAGAACCCAGTAGGCCGACCGTCCGACTTAGCTACTCGCGCCGCTGATACTTATTACGCAAGTAGATTGCTACTCCGTTCATGGAAAGAAGGACGACGAGTAAGAGGATGATTCCCGCGGATGCGAGGCCTTTGAAATCGGACTGCGGCAGTGAGACCCATGTGAATATCTGTAGTGGCAGGACCGTGAAACGGTCGCCGGGGTCACCAGGTACGAATGTTAGAAATACGAGCGAACTGATCACGAGCATCGGTGCCGATTCACCGATGGCCCTAGACAGTGCGAGGATGACGCCGCTCATGATCCCGGCCACTGATTGCGGCAGGACGACAGTTTTCACGACCTGCCACCTCGTCGCGCCGAGGGCGAATGCGGCGTCGCGGTAGCTCTTGGGCACCGCTCTGATCGCCTCCTGCGATGCGATGATCACGACAGGGAGTACGAGGAGCGTCATTGTGAGAGCACCAGCCAAAACGCTGCGGCCCATGCTGAAGAAATAGACGAATACCGCGAGCCCCAGAAGGCCGTAGATGATCGAAGGGACACCGGCCAGGTTAGAGATATTGAGCTGGATCAAGCGGGAGAGCCGGTTCTTGTTCGCGAACTCTTCGAGATAGACGGCGGTCCCAACGCCCAACGGGATAGTGAATGCCGCGGTCATACCGAGGACCCAGAGCGAGCCGATCAACGCGGCGAAGATACCGGCGTCGTTCGGACGCCTGGACGAGTAGCTCGTGATGAAGTGCCAGTTGAGCCAGGGCAGGCCGTCTATCAGCACGTCTGCCAGCAGCGTGAGGAGTCCGACTATTCCGACGACGATGCTCAGCAGGAAGAGCCAGACAAAAAACCGGTCGCGCCAACTCCGGTAGCCCAGCTTGCGCCGCGCCGCTGATGTGACGCCATTTCTTGTCGCCTGTCCGATCGTGCTCACCTGTAGCGCGCCTCACGTGCCCGTGTCTTTGGCTTCTTGTGGCTATCCGCTGTCATTCGTACTGCTGCTTGAACTTGGCTACGAACCACCGCCCTGCGATGTTCATCGCGAGCGTCATCAGAAATAGAAGCAGCCCGACTGCAAAGATGGTCCTGAACTCGATCGTGCCCTGCGGTGTCTCACCGAGCGCAAGCTGCGCGATAAAACCTGTCATGGCCTGGATGCTTTCCAGGGGATTGAACGTCATTTTCGGCGTTGAGCCTGCAGCTATTGCAACGATCATGGTTTCGCCTATAGCGCGTGACAGGCCGAGAATGAACGACGCGACGATGCCGGAGAGGGCCGCGGGAACAACTACCTTTGTGGCTACTTCAAAGCGGGTTGCACCGAGGGCGTAGGCCGCATCGCGCAACGAGCGGGGCACGGCCACCATAGCGTCCTCGCTAAGCGTGGAGACCATAGGCATGATCATCAGGCCCATGACTATGCCCGCGCTAAGTGCGTTGAAAATGATCATCTCAGGGAAGATCTTCTGGAGTATCGGCGTCAGGAATGTCAGTGCGAAGTAGCCGTACACGACTGTCGGGATGCCAGCGAGAATTTCAAGGGTCGGTTTCAGAACGCGTCTGGTACGGTCCGGGGCATACTCGGAAAGGAATATTGCTGCGCCCAGTCCCAGGGCCAGCGCGGTGACGCCTGCGATGGTTGCAACCAGCAGCGTGCCGAGGACAAGCGGCAGGACACCGAATTTCTGAGGGCTAAAAAGCGGCGTCCAGGTTGTGCCAGTAAGGAAGTCCCAAACGGGGATTTCGAGGAAGAAGCCTGCGCTTTCACGCAGCAGCACAAAAAGTATGGCGCCGGTTGTGATGACCGAAACGAGAGCTGCGCCACGAAGTGCCCACATGACGGCGGCCTCTTCTGCCTGCCGCAAACGGCGCCGGCGACGACGGAGGTCGCCTCCGAAGGCCGCGCCCGGAAGCGAGTCACCGCTGTCAGTTATCGTGGGGCTTGCCATCCTACTCCCGGCTGCGAGCTATACGCCTCCTGCGAGCCGCGGCAAGGATACAGCAGCCCCCAGAGTCTGCGGCATTCGCGCTGTATCCGGGGGCTGGACTTGTACAACAGGATTCCGAATGGAGTCCGATGACAATTACTTGAGTTGGGCGGTCCCGTCGGCGTACATCGACGCGGGCAGTTCGACATAACCAACTTCCGTTGCCAACTCCGCCGCGTTGGCCAGGTAGAACTCGACGAATGCTTTGACCTCCGCTCTCGCCAGCGCCACCTTGCTGACGTAGATGTAGAGCAGTCTTGAAAGTGGCGCGTATGGTCCGTCGTTGATGGTCTCCGAAGACGGACTGATGCACCCGCTGCCGCTATCAACAGCTACGAGCTTCAGCTTGTCCTGGTTTTGCTCGTAGTATGCGAAACCAAAGTAGCCTAGTGCGTTTCTGTCCCCAGCGATTCCCTGGATGAGCGTGTTGTCATCTTCGGATGCGGTGAAATCAGCACGGGATTGTTTGGCTTTGCCGTTGATCACTTCTGTGAAGTAATCGAACGTGCCGGAGTCAGTCCCCGGGCCATAAAGGTTCAGGTCCTGATTCGGCCAGGCGGAGTTGACATCGCTCCATTTCTTGACCGTGCTTCCGGTATCCCAGACCTTCTTTAGTTCTGCTGTGGTGATGCACTTCAGGAAGGTATTTGACTTGTTGACAAGGACCGACAGGCCATCGAATGCCACGGCGAGTTCAAGATATTCGATGCCGTTCGTTTTCGAGGTAGCGGCCTCGGTCGCGGATATCTTCCTCGATGCATCTGAAATGTCGGTCTCGCCCGCCACAAAGCGTTTGAACCCACCACCTGTGCCGGAGATGCCTACAGGTACCTGGACGCCGTTGTGTAACTTCCGGAACTCCTCGGCCACGGCCTGAGTGATCGGGAAGACGGTGGAAGATCCATCGATCTCGATGTTGCCGGAGAGTTTGACCGGCGCCGTCGCGGTAGCCTGCCCTGCGGGGACTGATGGCGATGCAGTTTCCGTACCGCACGACGCGGCGGCTAATGTGCTTACCGCTATGACGACTGTTATGAATCTGGCCACGCGGGACAATCTCGCATCCATAGTTGGTCAAACTCCCAGGTTTCTATGCACTTAGGGCGCGCTCGTGCCACATGCCAGCGAAATCCCCAAGTCTGACACCAGCCAATCTAAATCGTCTCACAGGTGGGTCGACCAGCGCTGTATCAAGCGTGCTTTGTTAGCGATTGACCCCGTCTCCGTTCTAGTGCAGCGAGGTCATGAACCGCCGTGGAAAAGTCGGCGCGTAGGGCGATCATGCAACGCGACGCCGACGGTTGTTCACGTAATCGATCAGCACGTAGTCTCCCAGACGCCCCGGCTCTGAATAGAACGCGCGCCCGCAGTTGATTCGAGTCACGTACTCGACCCAGCGGATGAGGAACTGCGACCGTTCAAGCATAAACGTGTTGATCGTGATTCCCGCTGAGGTGCACCGCTTGACCTCTTTCAGCGTCTCGATAATCGTCTTGGCGGCTGGCGGGTAACTGAAATACGGGTAGCCGCCCTCGGAATGGGCAGTGGGCTCGCCATCTGTGACCATGATTATCTGACGGTTGCCGGCCGTTTCTTTTGCAAGCCGTGTACGCGCTAAAGAGAAGGCCTGGTGCATGTTGGTGCCCTGCTGCCAGCTGTTCGGCTGAGCCCGCGACAGGTGGTCTGGCTTGATCTCCTTTGCGATGTCAGAAAACCCGATGATGATGAGGCAGTCTCGCGGGAACTGGCTCTGGATCAGCGCCTGGAGGGCCATAGCGACCTTTTTCGCTGCGGGCCAGCGGCCGTAGTTCCACATCGAACTCGACTGGTCTATCAAGAGCGCCGTCGCCGCGCTGGTGGTCGATTCGTACCTGTCGACTTCAAAGTCCTTGAGGTCGAACTTGACGGGCGTGCCGGGGCCGCGGCGCGCCAGCGCGTTCATTACGGACCGGTTGAGGTTCACGTCGAATGCTTCACCCATCTCGTATGGCTTTGTGTCACCGATGAGGTCGCCGCCTGCGCCGACAGGCGTGATCCGGTGTCCGCCCATCCGGGAGCGGCCCAGCCTGCCAAATACCTCGCCGAGGGCCTTTTCGCCGAGCTTGCGGATGGCGCGTGGCGACAGTTCCCAGCGGTCGCCTTTCTTCATCGCGATGCCTTGCTCTTCAAGCTTCCTAGCGATTTCCTGTAGGTCTCTCAGGGCACGTTCTGCTTCATCGCCAAGCAGGTCGCGGAGGTCGGCGGGTTGAATACCGTCAAGCTGGCCTGTTCTTGCTGCTTGCTCCAGCGCCTCCTCCAGTTCATCCATTTGCTGCATTTCGCCCATGAGCGACATCGCGCTCTCAAGCGACAACGGTTCGTCACCCAGGAAACGGTACTCACCGGCCATGTCTGAAGGGGGGCGCAGTGCGTTCATCAGCATGCCGAGCTCGGCCATTTGTTGAAGTATCTCAGGACTCATAGCGCCGGCCATCGCCTGCATCAGCTCGCTGCGCTGTTCCTCAGACATCGACCGCAAGAGCGACTGCATCTGAGCCATTTGTCGTTGGAGCGTATCGAGTAGTTCATCGAGAGATGTCGGAGGGTTATCGCCGAACGCCTTTCCCCATTTGTCCATGAAGCCGTCGAAGTCGGGCTCACGGCCCTCGGCACGGTCGCGCAGCACCTTGTTAAGGTCGCGTAGCATCTCGGTGAGGGCGGCGTTCGTCTCGCCTGACATGCCTTTCAGGTTTTCTGCGGCCTGTTTCGCCACGTTGTTGGCCATCTGTTTTGCGAGCATGTCGAGGAGGTCTTGAAATTCCTGTCGGGCATCAGCGTCTACGAAGTCGTGGTCTGATAGCTCCCGTATCGCCCCAGAGACGCTCTCGGGAAGCGCATCCATCTTCTGTTTGGCAGACTCTGCTCGCTGACGGACCCTGTCCATAAGGGACTGGATCTGGTCTTTCTGGTCGTCTGGCGACTGATCGAGCCTGCCCTCGGCTTCGCTCACGCTCCGGTCTGCCCCGCGACGTTCGAGGTCCTTGACTCGCTCAAGGCGCTCCTTTAGGTCGTTCATCACGGAGCCCATGTCGAATTTGTCGAGCCTCTGTTGTCGCTGCTGTTTCAACCGTTCGATCAGGTCTCTCAGGCCCTGTGTCTTCTCGCCGTTCTTGCCCTGGGGACCGCGTCGGTACAGGTCGCGGAGTGCGCGGGAGAGGTCGCCTTGTTCGAATAGGGCCTCCGACAGATCGTCGAGAAGTTCGTCTGCGCCGGGCGCGAAAGGTTCCTGCGATCCGTCCCATTTTGAGTACCTATATTGCAGGTTCATGTGCGCAATTTCCGGGGCCAGATCAGGCCGCTGGCAGTAATGGACTTCTGGCGGGCCTCTTTCATCTCTGGCCCGCGTCCTTTCGGCGATGCCTGATATCGCCGGGCTCGGCCTGGAGCGATTGAGCAGGCGGTGGTTGCGGCTTTTTCACGTAGGAGTAGGCGGGGCCGACTTTTTGGCGGTTGAGTCGCCTGTGCAGGTGCAGCCCTTCAAGTACGAATTCAACCGCCGATGCGACTTCGGCCTGTGTTGCGGGTTTGAGCCTTCCTATGGCCGCCTTTAGCCCGCGTACGCTTTCGACCAGTCGGACATAATCGGCCGAAGGCTGCCCAGCTCCGGTGTGTAGCGTTATGCCATCGTCGAACATGCCGACAAGTGCGTCCAACTCCGCTGGCTGGTACCTGGCCTCGAACACCGCGGCGATTGAGCGTTTCGTCAGTTCGTCGATTACGGAAGACTCTTGGCCGTCCTCGGTAGTTTCGAGTTCGATTTTGCCGCGCATAGAGGAGATGATTGCGGGCAGGTCAGTGATACGGGGCGAGCCGGTTGTTTCGCGCAGGCGTAGGGCGCGCTTCAGCGCTGAGCTGTGGAGCGTTTCATAGTTGGCGATGCTGACGCGTACGCTAACGCCTGAGCGCTGGTTGATTTCTGAACTCTGCCGGGCCTGTGAGCTTATTTCGGCGACGATATCGGACATGAATTGCAGAATGGTGACTTTGACTTCAGCGCTGACTACTTTCGACTTTTCCTGTTCGACGATGGCCTGTTCGTCGGCGAGTGTCAGTGGGTAGTGAGTCCTGATCTGGGCGCCGAAGCGGTCCTTGAGAGGGGTAATTATTCGGCCGCGGTTGGTGTAGTCCTCCGGGTTGGCTGTGGCGAATAGCAGCATGTCCAGGGGCAGTCTGATCCTGTAGCCCTTGATCTGGATGTCACGTTCCTGCATGAGGTTGAACAGGGCCACCTGTATCCGCTCTGGCAGGTCGGGGAGTTCGTTCACACAGAAGATACCGCGGTTGGTTCTCGGGATGAGGCCGTAGTGGATCGTGAGATCATCTGCGAGGTACCGACCCTCGGCGACTTTTATCGGGTCGACATCACCAATCAGATCGGCCATTGAAACGTCCGGAGTTGCGAGTTTTTCGCTGTATCGCTGGTCTCTGCCGATCCAGGAAATTGGGGTCTTCTCGCCAAGCTCTGCGACGGTCTTGACCGCGTTCGGGCTGACCGGGACGAAGGGATCGTCGTTCAGTTCACTTCCTGCAATGACCGGTACCTCCGGGTCGAGAAGGCTCGTCAGGGCGCGTACGAGCCGCGACTTGGCCTGTCCGCGCTCGCCGAGGATGATGACGTTGTGGCCTGCCAGGAGAGCGTTTTCCAGTTCGGGGATCACGGTGTGCTGATAGCCGACTATCCCTGGGAACAGCTCTTCGCCAGCGCTGATCTTCCTGACCAGGTTGGCGTGTACCTCTTCGCGTACCGGCTTCGTGCGGTATCCGGCGGATTTCAGGCCTCCCAGCGAATCTGGCTTCTGTGCTGCCATAGTTCACGCTCCAAGTTCAAGCGGGTGAATGTTTGCTGACTGGGAGTAGGGGCAAAATGTCTTCCTGGACAGGTTTACGCCTTGTGCTGTCGGAGCGATGCACCCTGATCGGTCGCAGGGTATAGCTGGTCCGTCTTCGCGGCGGCAATGAAGTCGTTCATGTGCAGTCCGTTGACTATGTGAGTCCACCACTCGACCTCTACCCTGCCCCACTCGACTATGACGCGTGGGTGGTGGTCTTGCTCTTCCGCCATTTCACCGACGTTTTGGACGAATGCCAGTGCCGTCAGGTAGTCGGCGAACTTGAACGCTCGCCGCAGGCGTGGGACGCCCGAATGAATGACGACCGCCCACCCGGATACCTGTTGGATCAACTCTGATACCTGCGCGTCGGTGAGGGAAGGCGAACCGGTGCGGCAGGGTACGCATTGCCGTTGAGCGAGGGCTACGGACATTAAGTTCGGCCTCGACGGGGGGCGACCGCCAAGAGAAGTGCTGGTGCAGCGAACTTACCACCGTTTCGCGTTCGCGCAAGTAGAGGTCCTAGAGTCTTGCATCCGGCCAGGGTGTATCATCCGGCACGCTCAACCGAGCGTGCTCTGGGGGTCGGAGAACGAACACCGGGGTAGTCTCATTCAGTCAAATACGAGGAACGTCATGCGTACAAAAGCAGCGGTGTTCTACGCGCCCAAGCAGCCAATCAAGGTGGAGGAAGTCGAACTTAGCGCGCCGAAGGCGGGCGAGGTACTCGTTCGTGTAAAGGCGACGGGCGCCTGTCACAGCGACTACCACGCGGTCGACGGGCACACTAAAGCTGCGATTACGCCCCTCGTCATGGGCCATGAGGCGGCTGGCGTCGTGGAAGGCGTGGGCGCTGGAGTAACGGCCTTCAAGGAAGGCGACCATGTCGTATTTGCGATCAGGCCGATGTGCGGCATGTGCAAATACTGCTCGACGGGCCGCTGGAACCTGTGCAACGGAATCAAGAACAAGCCGGGACACATGGTCGACGGCACGACTCGTTTCAAGAAGACGGACGGGTCTACGCTTTATCACGGGCTTGCGACCTTCTCGCAGCACACCGTGGTGCCCGAGTGGAACCTGGTGAAGGTGCGGCCCGATGTGCCTATCGAAAAGCTGGCATCGCTGGGCTGCGCAGTAGTTACGGGCGTTGGCGCGGTCGTGAACACGGCCGAGGTAAAGCCCGGCACGACGATGGCCGTATTCGGCTGCGGCGGCGTTGGGCTGAACGTAATACAAGGTGGTGTAATCGCTGGCGCGGCAAGGATCATCGCGGTCGACATCGCCGCGTCAAAGTTTGACTTCGCTAAGAAGTTCGGCGCGACTGACACCGTCGATGCGTCTAAGAACGACCCCGTCAAGGCGATACTCGATATGACCGACGGCGGCGTTGACTACGCATTCGAGGTTATCGGCAGGCCCCAGACGACTCGGCAGGCGTTCGATGTCACGTGCGCAGGAGGCACCGCCTGCATGGTGGGTGTCCCTCCCGAGGGTGGCGAAGTAACTGTTCCGATGCGTCCGCTGTTCATGGACAGAAAGCTGATCGGGTCATCAGCCGGGACCGGGCGACCGCGGACAGACTTTCCGTGGTTCATCGAGATGTACCGGCAAGGGCGGCTGAAACTAGATGAGCTGCAGTCGAGATTCAGGCCGCTGGATGAGATCAACGAGGCGTTCCAAGATATGCTGTCGGGGAGCGTGGCGCGTACGATCGTAAAGCCGTAGGCGTTGGCTAGTACGGGCGCGGTCTGAAAGTGCGAGCCCTGTTTCGAGCGAAAAGGACTTCGGTCACCGGATTGGCCCCAGTCTGGTAATCGGAGCGGAGTCGAGTGAACCGCGAGGCGAATTAAACGGGATTCCGGACGGCCGCATGAATGAGATTACGAGCTATTCGTCTTTGCTCTGCGGCGTGCCGTTTAGGCTGTACTCGGCCGATGTCAAGTTATTGGGCGCACTGGCCCGGTTATGGTCGGAAGTCTTTGTCTCAAGACCCGTTGACGACAAAGCTGCCCTACCGAAAAACGGCGCTCGACTTCGGATCTCGGAAGGCTCTGATTTGCCGGCGGATGACCATGTCGGCCAGGTGATTCAACTATCGCCGGTAATGAGCGTCCGCCACTGGGCGTCAACTTCGTGGCTCGAAACTGTAGGCGCACACCTCGTTGCCTCCGCTGATGCGAGTGTCCTGAAAGTGGACGCCCGTTTCTGGGACGTTGCGATCGGTCAACAGAGGGATTTCTTACTCAACGCTGCACTGATCTTGCTGCAGCCATTCGGCAGACACGGAATTCACGCTAGCGCCGCGACGTTGGATGGGAACGGCGTGCTATTCACCGCTCTATCCGGGTCTGGCAAAACTACGTCCACGTTGTCACTGATCGCGCACGGCTGGTCATACCTTTCGGACGATGCCTTGGTACTTTCGAGTGACGGCACGTCGGTGCGCGCTCATGCTCTCCGTCGGGGCTTCTCTTGGACGGAGGATTCGCGTTCGCGATTCCAGTCGCTCTACCCGGACGACGGCCAGTGGCTGCCGGGACGTGAAGGCAAATGGCTTGCCAAGTTGGGCGGTACGGCGTTGCGCCGGCAGGAAACGACCTGCGTGCCAAAACTCGTCCTGTTCCCGGAGGTAGCCCACACAGCGCACTCGCGGTTGGAGCCAGTGGAAGGACCGAGCGCATTGATAAGGTTGATGGAGCAGAGTTCGGGGTTGCTGGCACGACCGGTGGCGACTGCGGACCAGATGAAGATGCTGGGACTGCTCGTTGACCAGGTACGGACATTCCGGTTCCTTGCTGGCCGCGACGTGCTGGACGATGCTGGAGCGGTGTCGGACCTCATCCAGAAGGCCTGGAGCGCTTAGTTTGCGCAAGCGTGTCGTCTTCGAACTGACTAACCGGTGCAACCTCAGTTGCGAGCACTGTTTTTCAGGTCGCCACGGTGGAGGGGACGACCTCCCGATAGAGATCGTCCGCAAGGTCCTGGCTGAAGGGCCGGAATTCGGGTTTCGCGATGCGGCGTTCACAGGCGGCGATCCTACAGTCCACCCGCGATTTGCCGAAATACTGGCCGCCACTCGCGACGCAGGCTGGACGTACGGGTTTGTGACGAACGCCTGGAATTTCGAAACTATGTACGCTCGCCACTCTGATCTCTTGAAGGCCGTGCAGACGATCACATTCAGTCTCGACGGAGCAAGAGAAGCCACACACGACAAGCTGCGGGGAATGGGCTCGTTCCGCCGGGTGATGAGGGCGTTCGCGATCTGCTTTGCCGAGGGCTTCCCGTTCACAGTGAACATGGTGGTGACGCGCCACAACCGCAGCGAATTGGGCGAAATGGCAGAACTCGTGTCGAGGCTCGGCTCGCGCGGGCTGCGGTTCGCTCACCTGATGCCGAACCTCCTGACGACCCTCCAGGGGTTCGACCTGGCGCCCTGGGAACGCAAGTTAGTGGAGTCTGAAATCGCGGACATCTCGAGGGCGTTGCCGATGAAGGTCTACATGGCCCCGGGTCAGCACGGAACAGACCTGGCTCCCTGCGCGCCGCTGAACCTGCAGGAAATGAACATCGACTGCCATGGGAATTTCACCAAGTGCTGCCACCTCTCAGGTCACGGCGATGGCGTTGGCGACGGCGATGTTATGGGGTCACTTGTAGACCTGAGCTTCGCTGAGTGCTACGGGCGGTTGCTCGAGGATAACCAGAGGATCATGGATCACAAGCGCGAACGTATCCGCCGGGGTGAATTCAAGGATGCTGACTTCTTCCCATGCTGGTACTGCTCGCTGTATTACAGGAAGGTCGGCTGGCTGCGACGTATCCCGAAGCACAGCTGGGTCCCAGAAATGTGGCAGGCTGACGCGCAGGCGCTCGCTGCGGTCCGACCGGCTCATGAGGTCAAGTCCCGTGCCAAGACGCCCCAGGACGGTGAAGCGTGACGAAATCAGGACTGTTGGAACCATCCCCTGACGTGGTCTTCACATCGCTGAAGAGCGGCGAGGCCGTGCTGTTGCACATCGGCAAGCGCAAGTACTATACACTCAACGTGACTGCGGCGCGCATATGGCAGCTCTTGTCGGAAGGGAAACAGGCTGAAGACATTGCCGTTCACCTGACCAACGAATTTGCCGTCGGTCACGACCGCGCTGCCGCCAGCGTGGCCAGGTTGCTCACTGAGTTGGCCGAGGGTGGGTTTCTAGACGAGAACTCCCGTTGAGCGCCGGAACGACACGCGAGAGAGTCATGGTCCGGATGGCGACCGTCGGGGATATCGGATCGGTTGCAGCGCTGGCAGAACAGGCAGCAGCGGCGCACACCGAACTCGACACGGCATACGTGCTGCGCTCGAACTCGGACTGGGCGGGGTATGCGCGCGAGCGGATCATCAGCACGGCGAGCCGCGTGCTCGTGGCTGAAGACCAAGTCGGTCCTACGCTCGTTGGATTCGTCGACTTGAGATTGGTACGCCCGACCGCACACGTACGCGGCGTATTGTGGCGGAAGATTGGTAAACGGCGAAAGTCGGCAAACGATTCGGACCTCATTGAACGCGTGGAAGCGTACGGGCTTATCGCAAACTTGTACGTCGTACCGGAGCGACGGCGAGGTGGCATTGCAACAGCGCTTCTCGTAGAGTCCCTGGCGTGGCTTGGCAACACTGGAGTGCGCGATGTCGAAGCTGCCGTCCTGAACGTTAACGTGGCCTCCGTAGCGTTATTCGAGAAGCACGGGTTCGCCGCATCTCGATTGCTTTTACGCAAGCGACTCGGAAGCTAATGACGAATGACAAAGGTAGGGACGCACGCCTAGCCGCCAAGAGGGCATGGCCTTGGCATGTCGTAAACACCAGTTTTAGCGAAGTCAACACCGTTCAAGCGGAAGCTGATCCTCGCGCCGTGCACGTAGCCGAGTTTGACGGGCACATTCGGGTCGTCCATGACGACTACCAGTTCGGCGTCGTTCCACGCGGAGACGAGTGGCTTAACAACCTGCCAACGGAAGGTCGCGCCGCTAACAGCCGGGTCGCGCACCACCCTGCCAGTCATGTTGCTGCAATAGTCGGTCATCGACCGGACGTCGCGCCCTTCCTGGACTTGAGGTGAGGTGAGCCGTGCGCCCGAAAGAAATGCGGTCCACACGGCCGTTACCTGTGTCTCCGCCAGCCTGGGCGCATCGTTTTCCAACTGGAACGGGAACGGCCTCGATCG
>SXGR01338192.1_pt1 | contig 14217 bp, 12 predicted proteins | sample 3174711 | NCBI WGS metagenome assembly SXGR01 (sample SAMN11356860, study PRJNA531348) | freshwater metagenome | isolation source: freshwater sample F1-60 | place: China: Fuxian Lake, Yuxi | collected 2017-12-25
ACAAACTTCTGGCGGTGGTTCAAGAATTGGACACGAGTTTACAGTTAGAATTTATGAGCCAGATGCAAATAGAGATTCCAAAAATGAAGACAAGATATCTTTGAGTCAGTTAGAGTACAAAGGAGAAGGCGGAATCAGAACTACATTGTCAAATCCTGTCTTTGATGCAAATTCTGGATATCTACTTGAAACAGGACCAAACACCAGCATTTTTGAAGTGGAGATAGAGATTCCTCGGAAAATAGATGGCAAAATAGTTGACATTGGAGACTGGTACGAGATAAGATACATTGACAGATCAACACCATCTGGTACAGATGAGAAAATAATTCTAAAAGGAAGAATTGGATAGAGAAGTTTTTTGACCGCACTGTGGTCAGTTTGTTCGTGATTTTTTGACCTAGTGATGTTTTATGTTACGAACAAACTAAGATGAGTTAGTTGTAGAACCAGCCTCTTTGTCTATTTCTTTGAGGTCATCACGCAGTTGGGAATAGTCTAATGTTTCAGTCCTTAAAGATAATGGAAGAGTCTTCATAATTTTCAGTTTGTCTTGAGAGATTAATCGTAGTTGTGAGAGTGCTCTGAATTTTTCATTTGGATTTTTTGCATCATAGTACAACTCCCAACAACGTCGTTCCATTTCTTCAAAAGATAGTAATTCATCAAAAAAAGTTCCACCAATTTGTTTTCTAAAAATTTCAGAAATTGTACTTCCTGCAGATTGGTAAATTTCTAATTTTAGTCGACGATATGTTCGTTCACTAATATCTATGCCTTTTTTATTTAATTGCTGTAAAATTTCTCTTGCACTTAGTCGTACTCCCAAACCAGTTTTAATAATGGCAATTGCTTTGAGTTTTTCTTCTCCTTTAAGATAAGTTTCTTTACTCATTTTAGACATACCTCAATCTATCAAGACCTACTATGGCATCATCAATTTTCCAAATTGGAATTTTTTTGGATTTACTTATCTGGAAACTCTCACGTCGTATTTCTTCAGTTAATAGAATTTCATGAATCAATGTCTTGACAAGCCAAGTATAGACAATGTTTTTTGTGATAGTTGATTTTATCTCTGGAAATTTTTGTTTATATGCACGTAAAACACTTCGAAAGTTCCTATCATAAAATATGTATTCTAACATATTTTCTAATCGGTCATAATCAGAGTCAGGATATTTGGATTCAATCACAGTTACAAAAGAAGGAGAAATATTACATAGAGAAGCAAGTTTATTTTTTGTCAAACCCAGGTTTTTTCTTCGTGTTTTAATGCTTTGCGTATATGTTTGTGTGATACAGTCAATAAATTTAGAATCAAATTTTTTGAGTCTAAATGCAATGGTGCCGTTAACAAGAGATTGTACAGAACAATTTTCAATTAACTTGCCTAATCGTGGAACAGTATTACAACTAAATGTCATTTTCTTGCCTCCTTTAGCGCATCAATTTTTGCAATGATTCCTTCTAGTTTTCCTTCTTGGCTCACCAAAATGCATCTTGAATCATAAAGCAAATCAAGCACTCTTTGTGTGAGTGGTTGATTCCAATCAATAATTGGTGGTGGGGATTCCATGGCAGCACTAGTTTTTGCTTTAGAGATAGAATCAGCACCATGCTCTAATTGGTATTTTAGTATAGAATTTTCAGTAACTAATCCTATACATTTACTAGAGTCCATTACTGGGATTTGACTAAAATTTTTGAGTTTCATTATTTTAATTGTCTCTTCAAGCGTGGCATGACTTGAAAGTGTGAATAGATTTTTTGAGCAAATTTTTGATGCAGTTCTTAGATTCTCAGTTACTTTCTCTGATTGCTCATCTAAGACCTTGAAGATATTTACAAAGACGTCATAGCCTGGCTTTGCATTGCCTTTTTCTATCATATTTAGAAATGAAGGCTGTATATCGCATAATTTTGCTAATTGTCTTTGATTGATTCCTAGTTGCTCTCTTCTTTGTTTGATTTCTTCTAGTTTTGGAATAAACACCATATGTATAGTATGATCAACATAATATTTAAGCATTAAATCTAATTGATAGAACATTCAATTATATTGAATTATTTGTAGAGCAATTAAAATAATTCAAAAGACATAATATTGCATGTCAAAACAAAATACAGAATCATATGACACGTATAATACGTGTGCAGAAAATATAAAAAATCAAATTCTCAAAGAGGGAGTTTGGAAACCATACACATATAGAATTAAAAATTTGTTGTTGTGCCAAGATAAATTCTGGGAGTTGTACAATGATGAATCCAATCTTGAAGGTAAGAGAAAGATTCTAGAAGATATAATAAATTTGCAGCCAGTGATTGCTGATTGGTACAATGCATCAAAAAAGATCATAGAGTATGAAGTCAATTCTGGGGCGTGTAATTAATGTACTATTCTCCAGGTGTGAAATATTTGTGTCCTAGATGTGACTCAGAATCTATCGGATTCATCATAGATCCAAAATTCAAAGAATGGCTTGAGATCATGAGACTGATCAAAGATAACAAGATCAAACTAAGTAACTTGTACAAAGACTATAAAGAAAATCCCAATTCTATAAAATGGATGTGCTACAAATGTCGGGATTGTGGAATTGTACAAAAAGGATAATTACTTTATTACAATTTACAGAGTGTGACCTGGAGTACTGCTGCAGATATCAAAATAAGAAAATTTAATCCAGAGACTGCATCAAAAGACAAAGTAAAGCGCAAACAAGCATTAAAACGGGAAATTGGCAAAAACGTTAGCAAACAGTACAAAAAGATTTTGGAGAGATTATCTGAAAAGGAACTTTTCATCGACGTTTGTTTTTATCTACAAAAAGCAAAAAACTCGGGCAATACAAAAAAAGATCTAGACAATCTAGTAAAGATTCTACTAGATGCATTATCGGAAAACATGGTAAATGGACAAAACAAGATGAGAGGTCTAGGGTTTGTCAAAGATGATTCAGAGATTTTCAAGATTCATTGTGAGAAAAAGATAGTAGATGATGAAAAAGATATGGGAATGGACCTGAAAATCTCTTATAGAAATGCAAAATCTGAGGCTAAATAGTATCTACAGTATGCATACTATACTCATGTTTCTTAATACCATTCTAATTTCAGTTTGATCTATGAAACAGATTGAAACTCTGATAACTAACAGTCAGATTATTACTCTAGGAAAATATCATACCACTCAGAGGAGAGAAAATACTCATGAATGATCCAGTAAAAAGTTTGATTGAAGAATTGGGTGCTCATCTTTCACAAAAAGAGCATTCAGATATTGTACTAAATAATGGGAAAGGAAAGCAGTTTCTCATTGCACCTTCAGAGTTTTCTGAAATAAAATCAGTTGATGCACCTCGCAAAATTGCTTTTGTTGATGGCGGAGATGGACCACTAGAAGAATCACCAAACTTTTTGATAACGATTAACCGAGTGTATTTTTCTCTATTCCAGGGTAAAAAGAGAATAAAACCAAAAGCCAATCCACGAGTCCAATTTTTCTCTAGTGTTACATCAAATATTCAAACTATAGATGGAAAGAAAACTGTCAGTTATGATACAAAATTATTTCCTCATAGTATGGAAGATAAAAAATTCTTACCTGCAGCGTCTGATTTGACATCAAGCACTGAGAGTACTACGGTACTACAAGGTGCAAGGTTGAATTCTTTGGGAAGACGATTTGCTGAATGGCAGTTAGCAATTCATGTTGTAGAATCAGAATTAGAAAAAGGAGACATGATAGTAATGGATGGTTCTTTGCAAACTAATTTTAAAAATGAATCAAAGTATGCAAATAGATTATACGATTTGGCACAAAGTAAAGGAGTCATTGTTTGTGGTTTGGCTAAAACTAGCAGATTAATCACAGAGTCTGGTCACCCATTACTTGCCCGAGTTGCAGAGATTTCTGAAGAGGTCTCTTTTGGGAAATGGTATGTAAAAATTGCCGAAGAAGTATCTGCAGATGATAGAGGATTCATGTTGGCAGTAAAATTTCATCCACAGTCAAAATTTGTATTTAGATTTGAGATTCTCCGAGAACAATTCTTGGAGATGAGTGGAGAGGATTTGAACTCAGTTTTAGCTAGTTTGGCTGAGAACTCCCAGGATGTAGCCATGATTGGCTATCCATATGGGGCAATTGATACAGACAGATTTGCTCAAGTTAGGCGTGATGAGTTGGGAATGTATCAAGGATTCATACTAGCTGAGAAACTTCGTCACCCTGAATGGAAGAGATTGCAAAAGTATAGTGCTAGTTTGAATGCACATAATGATTTGAATGGAGTGACTAGCTAATGGATGAGTTGTCAGTTGTGGGTCAAGTAGTTGGCGGAAGTTTTGGAGATATTGTAATTCGACAAAAATCTGGAACTAATTTAGAGATTGGGGATTTGATGGTCTCTGAAGAGAACGGTTCTTTTTTGATCTTGCAAGTCTTTGAGTTACAGTATGGTTCCCAAATACAAGATAAAATGCAACAGATGATGTCAGGGGTCAATTTAGAGCAAGGTGTAGTTGATGCGCATTTTTATGAACCTGATTTTGTAAATTATGTTTTGGCTAGAATAAAACCACTTGCTCGAGTGTACAAAGAAAAAAATGATGTTAAAATTCCAAAATCACTGCCTTCATTTTTTAACAAATTAAGATTGATTACAAAAGAGGATTTGAAATTTTTGCGCAAAGAAAAAGATTCAATCTTTGTCGGATATATTAGAAGTGGAAGCAAGGTAATCAAGGAAGCTGAAGTTTGGCTGCCAGCACAAGATGTATTTTCACATCATGTGTTGATTCCTGCAACTACAGGTCGTGGAAAATCAAATTTAGTAAAAACTATCTTGTGGCATGTTTTAGATACAAACAAAGTTGGTGCATTGGTGCTAGATGCACATGATGAGTATTATGGACGAAGTGGAGTTGGACTCAAAGACCATCCTCGAGCAAATGAGAATATGGCATACTATACACCGTCCAATCCACCAGCAGGCGCTAACAGATTAACAATTAATTTGCAATCAATTAGACCTGAGCACTTTGAGGGAATTGTAGATTTTTCAGATCCACAATTTCAGGCAATTAGAATGGCTCACAGACAACATAGAGCAAATTGGATTCGAGAGTTGATGACTACAAATGTGACCCCAGTTGAGATGGGTGGAAATACAAGACAGCAAGGGGATTTTGCAGCAGCCACAATTATGGTGGTTCAGCGAAAATTACGCCTATTATTGAGCCTGGAAGTAGATGAAGAGAATGTAATTTTTTCTCGCCACGAAGTGTTTGACTCTACAACAAAGGGTCTGACGACAGTTGATGATATTGTTAAAGACATTGAGCAAGGCAAAGTTGTAGTTCTTGATACATCTCGATTAGGTGATGAGGCAGAGTTGATTGTTGGAAATATTATTGCTGCAAAATTATTGCAAAAATACAAAGATGCCAAAGCTAGTGGAGAATTAGATAGAAAGCCTGTAGCTACTATAGTAATTGAAGAGGCACCTCGTGTGATTGGAGTTGATGTATTAACTTCTCGAAACGATAACATCTATTCTACTATTGCCAAAGAAGGACGTAAATTCAAAGTTGGATTGACTGCAATTACACAACTATCCAGTGTGATTCCAAAAACAATTTTGGCTAACATGAATACAAAAATTATTTTAGGAAATGAGATGAAGCAAGAAAGAGAGGCAATCATTGCATCTGCTTCTCAAGATTTATCTGCAGATGATAAAAACATTGCAAGCTTGGATAAAGGAGAAGCCATAATCACGAGTATCTTTGTTCCATTTGCAATGCCAATCAAAATTCCTTTGTTTGAAGATATTGTAAAAGAGAAAGGCAAGTTAGCAACTAGTGGAAAGACAAAGGTGTTTTAGATGAGATTTGCTCATTTGTCAGACATTCATCTGGGGTTTCAAAAGCATGAAGCTTTGCAGAAAATAGAGCAGGATGTATTTGAGAAGACTTTGGATGAATGTATTTTGCGCAAAGTAGATTTTATTTTAATTCCAGGGGATTTGTTTCATGTAAATATTCCAGAGATGCGTGTTCAGAAATTTGCATTTGCAAAGTTTCGCCAAGTCTACGATGCAGGAATTCCTGTTTATGTTGTATATGGCAGTCATGATTTCTCACCTGTTTCAAATTCAGTAATTGATTTACTTGCAGAAGTTGGTTACATCATCAAAGTTACTAAAGCGACCAGTCATGAAGATGATACTATATCTTTGGAGTTTTTAGTAGATGAAAAAACAGATGTAAAGATTGCTGGTTTATCTGGACTCAAAGTTGGTAAGGATAGAGAGTATTATGAAAAACTAGATAGAAAGTCTTTGGAGGCAGAATCTGGCTTTAAGATATTTTTGTTTCATGGCGGAATCAGTGAAATGAAGACTGAATCAGGCATGGATGGAGAGAATATGCCACTTTCTTTGCTTCCAAGAGGTTTTAATTATTACGCGGGAGGGCACGTGCACAAGTTCAACTCCCAGGAGTTTGATGATTATCCTCAAGTTGTATATCCTGGAGCATTGTTTGCTGGATATCACAAGGATTTAGAAGAGAATGCAAAGGGACAAAAGCGCGGTTTTGTAATTGTAGAGTTTGAAGATAAAATCAAAAGTGTTGAATTTGTAGAGATTCAAAATGCACAATACAAAATAATTGAAGTAAACGCAGAAAACAAGATTGCAGAATCTGTCAACAAAGAACTATTAGAAAAAATAAGAGAGATTGATCCTACACAACAAGTAGTAATTATCAAAGTAAATGGAGAGATGACAAAAGGAAAGACTGCAGATGTAGATATTTCGGCAATCAGAGATGAGTTGAATCAGAAAGGAGCATTGGTAGTAAATATCAACAAAAATCAACTAACATCAAAAGAATACTCCATTACTGAAGCTAAAGGTGCAAACAAAGAAGAGATTGAGATGAATGTGTTTTCTGAGAATATTGGTCAATTAAGATTTGAACAAAAGAATTTGATTGGAGAATCAGGCGTACAGTTGGCAAAAAAACTACTTGCTAAATTAATACAACAAAAATTAGAAAATGAAAAGACTGCAGATTACAATGCAAGAATTAAAGAAAATGCATTTGGCATAATGGGAATAGATTCTGATGCTTCTTAATTCTTTGATAATTGAAAATATTCGCAGTTACATACATGAGGAGATTTTATTTCCTCGCGGAATTTCTTTGTTTGAAGGAGACATTGGTTCTGGAAAATCAACCATACTTATGGCAATTGAATTTGCACTGTTTGGATTAGGGTCTCAAAAAGCAGAGTCGTTACTTGCAAAAAAATCAGAATCAGGCTATGTAATTTTAGAGTTTTCAGTTGACGGTGAAAAATATGAGATAAAGCGTACTTTGAAAAGAAAAAGTACCGGAGTAAATCAGGATCCTAAAAATTCCTGGATAAAAATTGGTGATTCCACTGAGCCATTATCGCCTTCTGAGCTAAAGCAGAGAGTATTGCAGATTCTCAAATTCAACGAGCCTACAGAGGCTACGGCAGTAAGCAAGATATTCCGATATGCCATATTTACGCCTCAGGAAGCCATGAAAGAGGTACTAGACCCCAAAAATCGCCTTGCAACGATAAGACGGGCATTTGGGGTAGAGGATTATAGCATTGCAGCAGAAAATGCCAGGATGCTAACAAGTGAGATTCGCTTATCCATGGCAGTATTGCAGCAAAAATTTAGCAATATTTTGGAATTGGAATCACAGATTAGTGAATCTCAGAGAGTAATTGTTTTGATAAATTCAGATATTGCAAAATTACAAGTAAAGAAAAAAGAATTTGAAGGAATAGAGAATATCAAAAGTTTGGAATTAAAAAAATTGCAGATAAAAAACAATGAAAAAACTAAACTGGAATCAAAAAAAGAAAACATTGCAGAGAGAATAGAATCGTTGAATTCCAGGATATCAAAAATTGAACGCGAGTTTGCAGAGTATGAAATAGAGTTGATTCACAATACTGAAAAACTAAGTCAACTATTAGAGATACAAAAACCAGAGACAATAAAGACTCTGCCAGAAATTATGTTGGAGATAAAAAAATACCAAGGAATCAACAATGATCTAATCAAACTAGAATCAGAAAAAGAGAATTTGTCAAATGATATTTCAAAGATAAAAAACATTCTGGGGGCCAAGATAAATTCTGACAGGGAAACATTAGAAAATATCTCCAGGGATTTGGAATTGGAGAAAAAGTCACTGGAGAGATTCTCCGAAGAGATTGAAGAGAAATTAGAAAAAGTGAATAGTCAGAAAATTCAAAAGCAGACTCTAATTCAATCTTTGGAAAAAGAGGTTGCCGAATTTTCACAGTTAGGCAATGCGTGTCCTACTTGCAAGCAGGAAATTACTGCTGCTCATCATCATGATTTGGTGGATACAAAAAGAAAAGAGATTGAAAAGATATCTTTGGAGTTAAAATCAATTACAGATTCATTTTTTGAATCAAAGTCAAAATCAAAAGAGATTGCCTCAAAGATAGAATCATATGAAATGGAAATTTTGCAGATTCAAAAGATTCTTCCAGGAATGAAAGAGTATGAGGAAAAATCATCAAGATTAGCCCAAATTGAGGCTAAAATCAAAGAGATTAGCACCAATGTGGATGATTTAAAAGAATTTGGAGGCAAGAGTCCTGTAGAGTATTTTGTAGAACTAAAAGACAATTTGATGCAATATGAAAGCGTGCTAGATAAAATAAAGCAGATTGTAGAGACAAAACAAAAAATTGAAAAGTCAATTCAGAAAAACCAAATTGAAGCAGAGCAAATTGAATTAGAAAAATCACAAAATCAAACAGAATTAAAACAAATCATACTAGATTTAGAATCATTTGAGGATTTGGATAAGATAATTTCTAAAAAAGAATTAGAATTAAACGGCATAAGAAAAGAGATCACTCAGACATCGAGTGTTCTTGCAGCATCCCAGGAAAAACTAGTAAACGAGCAAGAAAAGATTGTACATAATAAGAAAAACATTGAAGAGTCTAAAAAATGGGAGAAAAAATTCAACCTATTTTCACAGTATAAAGAATGGCTGGAATCATTTTTTATTCCAACAATTATTCAAATCGAAAAACAAGTGTTGTTGTCTATTTTGCAGAATTTCAATGAGACTTATCGTAGATGGTATTCCATCTTAGTTGAAGATCAAAGCAAAGAATCCAGGATTGATGAGAATTTTACACCCATTGTGAATCAAGATGGGTATGAACAAGAGATTGGATTTTTGTCGGGGGGGGAGAAAACAAGCGTAGCACTTGCATACAGATTGACTCTGAATTCATTGATGAGAAAAGAGACAGACTCTATGAAATCAAATTTGTTGATACTGGATGAGCCAACAGATGGATTTTCAAAGAATCAATTAGGAAAGATTCGCGAGGTACTTGATGAATTAAAATCAGAGCAGATCATTTTGGTTTCACATGAAAAGGAGTTGGAGACATATGTAGATAATATCTTCCAGATTTCAAAGCAAGACGGAATTTCAAAGATTGTAAGAATGAGTTAGATTGTAAGAATATTCATGAAAAAATAGGACTAGATTAAAACCTCATAAACCCATTCTTATTCTAGACAATATTGACAACCAATAAAGAAATTCGAGAATATGTAAAAGAAAAATACGGGGTTTCTCCTAAAAATGCCTGGATTGCTCATGCAAAAGAACACTATGGAATTTCAGTTAAACGAGCCTATAACAGAAAAAGTACCAAAAGACTCTTGCCGTGTCCTAAAAAACGTCTAGTAGAGTTTAAAGAAATCTTTGAGCATTTTGGGATAAAATGACTGAAGAACTAAATGAGCAACAAAGAGTAGCAATAGAACAAATTCAAGGCCCATCAATAATTATTGCAGGTCCTGGAAGTGGCAAAACATTTGTCATTATTGAAAAAGTCCTCAACCTAGTCAAATCAGGCATTTCTCAAGGGTCTATTTTGTGTATGACTTTTACTGAAAAAGCAGCAGGTGAGATGAAACACAGACTAGAAAAACAGGGAGTATTAGATGCCAAAGTCAATACGTTTCATTCATTTGCAAAAGAGATTCTAGAGGATAATTTTATTGAATCAGGCTTGGGGAAAACAACTAAAATTTTCAAAAAAACATCACAACTTGTTTGGTGTATTAGAAATACAGATAAATTTGATTTTAACACAGATTATTTAGATCTTGGAAACAATCAGATTCGAATTTTTACTGCAATACTTGAAGCAATCAGTTCTTTTAAAGAAGAGATCATTTCACCTCAAGAATTACAAGACTATGTGAAGTCAAATTTAAAAAAATTAAGCAATGCAGATCAAGAGGATATTGAAATTCAAAAGCAATTAAAATTCCATCATAGATTAGGCGAGTTTAACAAAGTGTACAAGGCATATGAGGATTACCGTGAAGAGAAAAATCTGATTGATTTTGATGACATGATAACAAAAGCATTAGAACTATTAAGAAAAGACAAAGTGGTTTTACAAAACTATCTAGACAAATTCAAATACATTTTAGTAGATGAATTCCAGGATAACAATTATTCTCAATTACAACTAGTTAAAATTTTAGGTCAAGAAAAAAATATTACAGTAGTAGGTGATGATGATCAATGTATAATGAGATTCCAAGGTGCATATTTTGGAATTTTTAAAGACTTTGAGAAAACATATCCAGGATTTAAAAAAATTGAATTAAGTAGAAACTATCGTAGTACGAAAAATATAGTAAAAACTGCAAATCAGTTGCTAGAGTCAATTAAGCAAAGAGAGAAAAAATCACTATACTCTGATGAAGAGTATGGAGACCAAGTACAGGTAATCAGGACACCAACAGACAAGGGAGAAGTAGAATTTGTAGTAAAAACAATTCGCTCACTAATTGATAAACCACTTAAAAGACGAGATGGGTCAATTATACCAATTTCATACAAAGACATTGCCATTTTATCCAGGCGTAAAGTAGAAGGTCAGAAATTTACCAAATCCCTTCGTTCATTTGGAATTCCTGCCACATTTGTAGGTGAGACTAACATCTTTACCAGTCCTGCCATTTTAGACCTATTTTCATTCCTAAAAATAGCAAATTCGCCCACTACATCAGGTGCCGAAGTCTACAGACTACTCAAAAGTCATGGAACAACTGATCAAAATATCGCAGTTCTAACTAATGCGGCACATAAAAAAGCAAGACATGTCTATGCCGGAGAGCAAGATTTTGTTTTAGACACACTACGAGAATATGACAAATTTGAAATCAAACAAAAAGCAGAGATTGCAGAATTGATTGAACAAATAGATAAAGTGTTACAACTCACTAGTCATGCAACAATTAGTGAACTAGTATACAAAATAATGTTTAATATTTCTGATTTGTATAAAAAATCAGTAAATTCAGAAAAAATACAGGATAAAAAAAATATTTTGCTATTAAATAAATTTTACGAAATTACTCAAGAATTCCAAGATATCTATCCAACCAGTCCATTATCTGAATTTTTAAAACATATTGAAATTGTAGGTGAATTTGAAATTGAAATCGAAGATATTATTTTAGAAAATACAGTTAATGTTTCAACAATGCACAAAAGCAAAGGAAGACAGTTTCCAATTGTTTTTGTAACTGATTTAGCTGAGGGAAGATTTCCTGGAGGATGGAAAGAACTTCAATTTACAGTGCCAATAGAATTAATGAAAGGAGTAGACAGAACTATAGATACAGAAGAGTTGCACATTGAAGAAGAGAGAAGATTACTCTATGTATCGATGACTAGAGCAATGAACAAATTATTTTTGTTATATCCAAAACGATACACAGGAAATGTTAATGAAAAACCAGCATCACAATTCTTACGAGAGTTAGATTATGAAAAAAATCCTCTAATCAAATTAGTTGACTTTGATGAATCGGCTGAATTTAACATGGAGGCAGAGGATGTAATTGAAAGAGAAAAGTCAGAACTTCAAAGAGAGGCAACCAGTGCAATTAACCAATCTCATCTAACTACGGCAATTCACAGGATAGTAGAGCTGGCAAGACTAACTTATTATGAAAAACATGGTAGTTTTGATGGTTTTGAGCCTGAAAATGTTTTAAAAATAGATGTCAATGACTTGGATTTATCATATGAAGTTACAGGAATTAAACAACCACTAATCAACAAAGAAGATTTCACATTATCACCTAGTAGTATCAAAGCTTACGAGGATTGTCCTCTAAAATTCAAGTATCAAAAAATTATGCGAGTTCCACAACCCGCAAGTGTTGCTACAGATCTTGGAACTGTAATTCATGCAGTTACTGAGGAGATGGCTGAAGACAAAGCAAAGGGTGAGAAATTAACTAAAGAAAAAGGTTTGGAGAAACTCAAAGACAAGTGGATTTTTCGATCATACCAAAATCAAACAGATGAGAATAATGCAGTTGAACGAGCAGAGCAAATGATTGAGACGTATGTGAATTGGGAAGAGCAAACAAAAAACACATTAGTTGGCACAGAGATTCCATTTGAGATAAAAATTGGTGAGATCACATTCACTGGAAGAATTGATAGATTGGAGAAAAATCCAGATGGAAAATACGAAGTAGTTGATTTTAAATCGGGTTCTTCTGTAAAATCCAAAAACAAAGCAAAAGTGGATCCACAACTTAACATCTATGCCAAAGCAGTAGAAAAAATGAAAGGCGAACTTCCTGCAAAAGCATCATTGTTTTATGTAGAAAAAAACAAGATGGTAGAATATCCAGTAACTAGGGAATTAGTTGATGAAGCAATAGAGGGGATAATAGAAATGACCAAAGAAATTCTTAAAGAAAATTTCAAGGCAACTCCTAGCATTCAAGCATGTATGTTTTGTTCGTATCAAAGTATTTGTGATGCAAAAATAATTGATGAGTAATTATAAAGAAGATAGAGTTTTTTGATTAGAATCTTTTAATTTTTGGGATTTTGTGGATTGTTTTTGATCTCTTCCAATTTCTTTAATTCTCTCAAGTGCTGTTTTGTAATATTGTTTATTTTTTTCAGTTCCGATAAAGTGTCTACCTAAAGACATTGCAGCAAGTGCAGTGGTTCCACTTCCCATAAAAGGGTCTAAAACAACATCATCCTCTTTTGTAAACAATTTGATAAACCATGAAGGAAGAGAAATAGGAAAAGCCGCGCTGTGATTTACATTTCCACATTCAGTGGCCATGTGCAATACGTTTGTAGGGTACGCTAAATCTCTTGTTGCCCAGTTTGAGACATTTCTGCTCAAACCACTTTTTGCTTTTGATTCATGCCTAATGTGATCATTTTTTGAGGGGTTTTGAATTCTAGATTCAGCCCAGTTACCCATTGGAACCATTACAGCTTCTTGATACATTTTGAAATTCTTTTGTTTTGTAAAATGCAGACATCTCTCCCATGAATCTCGAAATCGGTTAGGCCATTTTCCAGGAAACGAATTTTTTTTATGCCAAACATATTCTTCAATCCAAAACCATTCTTGTTTTTTCATTTCTAAAATTAATTCTAAAACATAAGTTGCACGTTCTCCATTGACTGCTGGTTCTTTGATATTTAGAATGAAGGAGCCCGTGGGTTTTAGAACACGTTTTAATTCATATGATATTGGTAAAAACCATTGGACGTATTTTTTCACAGGAATTCCATCATATGTTTTTTTTCGTTTATCAGCATATGGAGGTGATGTAACAATAAGATCAACAGAGTTATCATTTAATTGCTTTAACATTGTAAGACAGTCATTATGATAAATTTGATTTAATTTCATGGTTTTTTTCATTACTTTATCTCTTTTATGTTTGGACGATATTATAATTACCCTAGGTTCAATCTATTTTAGTTATGTGGTACTTTTCAATTTCTATCTTGAATGTTTCATCATTGAACATTTTCTCAGCTGGATTCTGAATTTTTATAGGTTCTTTAGGCGATGATCTAGTCTCTACATCGATCTCTGGAATAAAATAAATCCAATATTTTTCTCCATGCTCTCTTGCTTTTTCTAGTTCGTTTGTAGACCAGTAGAAATCAAATTCTTTTTCAGATGACCCTTTGACTTCAATATAGATCTGCTCTATCTTGTTTTGATATTCAAAAAACGATTCTATGTCATAGCCTGCATTTGCAAATTCACTGCTGATCTTTTTCACTTTCTTTGATTCT
>SXGR01456716.1_pt1 | contig 14215 bp, 11 predicted proteins | sample 3174711 | NCBI WGS metagenome assembly SXGR01 (sample SAMN11356860, study PRJNA531348) | freshwater metagenome | isolation source: freshwater sample F1-60 | place: China: Fuxian Lake, Yuxi | collected 2017-12-25
GATGGCGTGGGCGAGATCAAGGCCAGCATCTACGACCCCGGCTCGAACACGTGGACTCGAATTGCCGACATGAATGCCGGGCGCTGGTATCCGACCGTCACGATGCTGGGCAACGGTGATTTGCTCGGGGAGGCCGGCCCCGTGGACATCGCCACGGACGTGAACAAGGTTTCGCAAGTCTGGCAGATCGCGAACGGCACGTGGCGCAATCTCACCGCAGCCGCCGTGCAGCACGGCATCTTCCCCGCGTGGGCGAACTACTACCCGTTCATGTATCTCGCACCGAACGGAAAGGTCTTTAACGCCGGTCCGCAGCAGATGTCCCGTTACCTCGACACCACCGGCACCGGCGCATGGACCGACTTGGCGGCGAGCAGCCTGCTCTACCGCGATTACGGCACGTCGGTTCTCTACGACGACGGCAAGATCATGATCCACGGCGGCAACACGCCCGAGGGTTACACGCAGCCCAGCATCTTCGCCACGACTGCGACGGTCTATCCGAGCCGCGTCACCGAGGTGATCAATCTCAACGACACGCCACCGGTCTGGCGGCAGACAACGCCTGCGAACACGGGACGCCGCCACGGCACCGCCGTTCTGCTTCCTGATGGAAAAGTCTTCCTCTGCAACGGCAGCAGCTTGGCTGGCTTCAACATCGCTGCCGGTAAAGTCCTCATGTCCGAAGTCTGGGACCCGGTGACGGAAGTCTGGACGCCGCTGGCTCCGAACGTGCGCTATCGCGGCTACCACGCGAATGCCTTCCTCCTGCCGGATGGCCGGGTCGTTGCCACAGGCGGCGGGCATCCGAATCCGCCGGACGATCTTGCGGAGGCCAGCGCGGAGATATACTCGCCGCCGTATCTCTTCCGCGGCGCTCGCCCGACCATCACCAGCGCGCCCGCGAGCGTGACTTACGGCGAGCGGTTCACTGTCGTGACGCCGGACGCCGCGAGCATCACGAACGTCGTGTGGATTCGCCCCGGCAACACGACGCACGCCTACGATCAGAATCAGCGCATCAACCGCCTCCAGTTCACCGCCGGCAACGGCCAACTCACCGTCACCGCTCCAACCGATCCGAACCTCTGCCCGCCTGGCCATCACATGATCTTCATCCTGAACACGAATGGCGTCCCCGCTGTGGCGAAGTTCGTGCGCCTCGGCATGGGCATTTTTTCCGTGGCGAAGGACGGCGCGGACAACCTCGTGACGGTCACGACCTACCCCGGCACAAAATACACGCTGGAGCGCGCCACCGCGCTGCCCGCGACAGTGTGGACGCCGATCGTCGCCAACTTCACCGCGACGGCGAACGCGACGCGCATCACCGATCCCGGCGAGGCCGGCACGGCAAAGCGCTTCTACCGTGTGCGGCAGGTGCCGTGACCAGTGCCGGCGATTTGCCATCGCCGTCTTAAGGGGACAGCACTTCCGGGACTGCCGAGTTACCAACGCGCCGGGTGGCGGTTGCAAACCGCCGGCACGGGCAACGCCTGAAATTCGCTCTCGTCCTATCCCGCTTCCTGTCGCTAATTTCTCCCCATGATTTCTCGGGCCAAATCCGAAGCGCTCTTTGCCGAGGCGTTGCAACACATTCCCGGCGGGGTGAACTCGCCCGTGCGCGCTTTCCGCGCTGTCGGCGGCCAGCCGTTCTTCGTGCAGTCCGCGCGCGGCTCGCGTGTGACGACGGTGGACGGCGATGAGTTGATTGACTACGTCGGCACCTGGGGGCCGGCCATTCTCGGTCATTCGCACCCGAAGATTATTGCCGCCGTGAAGTCCGCCGCTGACCAGGGCACGAGCTTCGGCATCCCGAACCCCTTCGAGGTCACGATGGCGCGGCTCATCAAGCAGCTCGTGCCCAGCGTGGACAAGGTGCGCGTGTGCAACTCCGGCACGGAGGCGTGCATGAGCGCCATCCGCCTCGCGCGGGGCTTCACGCGGCGGGACAAGTTCATCAAGTTCGACGGCTGCTATCACGGCCACTCCGATGGTCTGCTCGTGAAGGCCGGCTCCGGCGCGCTGACCTTCGGCAACCCCGACAGCGCGGGCGTGCCGGCGGACACGGCGAAGCACACGCTCGTGCTGCCTTACAATGACGTGGAGGCGCTGAAGGCCTGCTTCGCGGCGAACAAGGGAGAAATCGCAGCGGTCATCATCGAGCCAGTGCCGGGCAACGCGGGCCTGTATCTGCCGCGACCGGGCTATCTGGAATTCCTCCGGCAAATCACAGCGGAGCAGGGGGCCGTGCTAATCTTCGATGAGGTGATGACCGGCTTCCGCCTTGCGCCCGGCGGCGCGCAGGAACGCTTTGGCATCCGGCCGGACCTCTCGACGTTCGGCAAAATCATCGGCGGTGGCCTGCCCGTCGGGGCTTTCGGTGGGCGAGGCGACATCATGGACTGCCTCGCACCGCTCGGCCCGGTGTATCAGGCCGGCACGCTGAGCGGCAACCCGCTCGCGATGGCGGCGGGCATTGCCGCGCTCGAAGAACTTTCCCCTGTAGCGGCGCTCTGTGAGCGCCGTCCGAACGGCGGTGACACACCGCCGCTACAGAAACAAGGCAACGCCTACCCACTGTTGGAGGCGAAGGGCGCCGCCCTCGAAGCCGGACTGCGGGACGCCGCGAAGTCCGCCAACATCCCCGTCACCTTTAATCGCTGCGGCTCCATGTTCTCCGGCTATTTCACCAGCGAGCCGGTCTGGAACCTCGCCGACGCGATGAAGGCCGACCGCGAGCGCTTCAAAAAGTTCTTCCATGGGATGCTGGCCGAGGGGGTCTATCTCGCCCCGTCGCAATTCGAGGCGGGTTTCATTTCCACGGCCCACACCGAGTCGGACATCGCACACACCGTGCAGGCTGCGGCGAAGGTGATGAAGGGGCTTTGATTTATGCGCACTCTTGCCCTTGACCACGGGACGGTTCGCGTCGGTGTCGCGGTGAGCGATGAGCTGGGGATGGTTGCCCGGCCGCTGGAGTTTATCCCGGCAGAGCCGTGGGCGGATTTCCTGACACGGCTCAACCAGCTTCTCGTCGAGTTGCAGCCGGAGCAGATCATCATCGGGATGCCGCGCAACATGAACGGGTCGCTCGGCCCGGCGGCTGAGAAGGTGAAGGAGTTCATCGCGAAGCTGCGCGAGACGGTCACTGTGCCGATCCGCACCTGGGACGAGCGGCTGACGACGGTGCAGGCGCAACGGATGCTCCGGCAGGCCGGCCACAAGGCGAAGGACCAGAAGGGGAAGATGGACCAGACGGCGGCGGCAATCATTCTCCAGAGCTTTCTGGATAGTGTGAGCTGAGTTTTCGCCACAGATGGACACAGATGGAACACAGATGGGGGCGCAGGTGGTGGGTTTCTTCATCTGTGTTCCATCTGTGTCCATCTGTGGCCGAGGATCATCGTGAGCATGGTCAAACTCAAACTCACCATCGCCTACGACGGCTCCGGCTACGATGGCTGGCAGACGCAGAAGACGGGCGTGGGCGTGCAGTCGTTGGTCGAGGCGGCGCTAGCGAAGTTGTTTCCCAGCCAGCCGAAGGTCTATGGCTCAAGCCGCACGGACGCCGGTGTGCATGCGTTGGGCATGGCGGCGCACTTCGAGGTGCCGTGCGCCGAGTGGCGCATGACGGCGGCGCGGTTGCTACTGGCGGTGAACGCGCACTTGCCGGAGGACATCCGGGTGCAGTCGGCGAAGCGCGTGCCGGCGGAGTTTCACGCACGGTTCAGCGCGGCGGGGAAGGAGTATCGCTACCAGGTGTGGAATCACGCGGCGATGAACCCGCTGCTGCGCAAGCAGGCGTGGCACTTCAAGCGGAAGCTGGACCTTGCAGCGATGCGCGCGGCGGCGCGGGACTTCATCGGCAAGCACGACTTCCGCTCGTTCCGCGTGAATCCGTTCTATGACACGGACTCGACGGTGCGGACGCTGACGCGCTGCGACGTGCGGCGGCGCGGGTCGCTGCTGACGTTCGTGATCGAGGGCGATGGGTTTCTCTACCGGATGTGCCGGGGCATCGTGGGGACGCTGGTGCAAGTGGGCGAAGGGAAGATTCCGCGCGACGCGGTGCGTGGCATCCTCGCGAAACGCAGCCGAACGGTCGCCGGCATGACGGCCCCGGCGCACGGGCTGGTTTTATGGCGAGTGCTTTACGACCCGAAGAACCTGCACCCGAAGCCACGTCCCGAATGAACATCGTCCTGGTCGAGCCGGAGATTCCGCCGAACACGGGCAACATCGCCCGCCTGTGCGCGGCGACGCGGACGACACTTCACTTGGTGGAACCGTTCGGCTTCAAGCTCGACGACGCGACGCTGAAGCGCGCGGGGATGGACTACTGGCAGCAGGTGGAGTGGCGGCGATGGCGGAGTTGGACGGAGTTCGCGGCGTCGGTCCCGGCGGGCGCGCGGCTGTGGTTCGTGGAGTCGGGCGGGCCGAAGCGTTACGACGAGGCGCTGTTCGGGGCGGGGGATTATCTCGTGTTTGGCCGGGAGACGGCGGGTTTGCCGAAGGCGTTGCTGGAGGCAAACCGGAAGGGCTGGCTGCGGATACCGATGCTTAACCCCGAGGCACGCTCACTGAATCTCTCGAACTGTGTGGCGCTGGTGCTTTACGAGGCGTTGCGGCAGCAGGGGTTTGGCGAGGCGGTGTGACTGTTGGTCGGGTCTTTTCCGTATTGGTGGAGCTGCGGAAGCGGGCGTATTCTCAAGGCGTTCCGATCACGCCGGGTTTGACACGAAGTCAGCCGCCGGTATTATTCCGCGCAGACGCCGTTCAACCGATTCTTAGCCGTGCCTGTCAAAGACGATTACCTGGTAGAGACGCTGGCGGACATGGGTCTGGTGACCAACGAAGATGTCGCCCAAGCCCGCGCGGAGGTTGAGTCCGGGGAGTTCACCGAGCAGGGAGTGATTGACCGCCTTCTGGCGACGCAGATCATCAACTCGGCGCACATCACCCAAGCCAAGGCGATCCAGTTCGGCATGGAGACGGTGGACCTCTCCGGTCTAACGCTTAAGGACGACGCGCTCCAAATCCTGCCGCGCCACATCGCCAACAAATACAAGTGCGTGCCGGTGTATTTTGGCGAGGGCACGATGATCGTGGCCATCACGGACCCGTCCGACTTGGACTCGATGGACAGCCTGCGCCATGTGCTGAAGGTGGACAATCTGGAGTTCCGCGTGGCCACCGAGGAGCAGGTTGCCGAGGTGATCACCAAGCATTACGCGACGGCAGAGGAGTCGGTGGCCGGGATGATTCAGGACATGACCGAGGGTGAGATTGACCTCGGGTTCGACACCGGGGAGAAGCTCGACGAGGATCAGGAAGGGTCCGACGCCGACGCCCCGCTCATCAAGTTGGTCAACACGCTCATCGCGGAAGCCTACAAGACGCGGGCCTCGGACATTCACATCGAGCCGCTGGAGAAGCGCCTGCGCGTGCGCTACCGCATTGACGGCTGCTTGCAGGAAGTCCAAAGCCCGCCCAAGAAGCTCCAGAAAGCCATCATCAGCCGACTTAAGATTCAGGCTGCGATGTCCATCGCGGAGAAACGCATCCCGCAGGACGGACGCATCCAGCTCGAGATCATGGGCAAGCCGATTGACCTGCGCGTCAACTCCCTGCCCACCGTGCACGGCGAAAGCATCGTCATGCGTATTCTCGACAAGTCCGGCCTCAAGCTGGGCTTGACGGAACTGGGCTTCCTCACGGACGACCAGCAGACCTTCGAGCGACTCATCGGCCTGCCCGACGGCATCCTGCTTGTCACCGGCCCCACCGGCGCGGGCAAGACGACCACGCTTTATTCCTGTCTCAACTACATCAACCGGCCCGACCGCAAGATCATCACCGTGGAGGACCCGGTAGAATACGTTCTGGGCGGCATCAACCAGGTGCAGGTGAGCGAAGTCATTGGCCTCACCTTCCAGGTCGCGCTGCGCGCGATGCTCCGCCAGGCGCCGAACGTGGTCATGCTGGGTGAGATCCGCGACATGGAGACTGCCACCATCGCGATCAACGCGTCGCTGACCGGCCACCTCGTGTTCTCCACGCTTCACACCAACGATGCCCCTGGAGCCGTGCAACGTCTCGTGGACATCGGCATCAAGCCATTCCTCGTCGCCTCCGCCACCCGCGCCCTGATGGCGCAGCGTCTCGTGCGCCGCATCTGCAAGAAGTGCATCGGGCCTGCGCTGCCCAACGAGGTGGAGCTTAAGACGCTTGGTCTGGATCCAAATCTTCCCGGGGCGAACTACTCCAAGGGCATGGGCTGCGACAACTGCAACAAGACAGGCCATCGCGGCCGCTTCGGCGTCTTCGAGGTGTTCGTGATTGATGACAGCGTGCGCAAGCTCATCTTCGACAAGGTTTCCGGCGTCGCGCTGCGCGCCCGTGCCCGCGAGATGGGCATGCGCAGCCTGCGTGAGGACGGCGCGCGGAAAGTCGTCGCCGGCATGACGACGGCGGCCGAGGTCATCGCGGCCACGACTGCCGACGCCAAAACCGGACACTAGCCCAGGCACAACGCAAACAGACAACCCGACCGGACGAAACACACAGACTATGGGAACCTATTCGATGTCCGACCTGCTGCAGTTGATGGTGTCCGAGGGCGCCGCCGACCTGCATGTGCGCGTGGGCATTCCCCCTTGCATACGCGCGCACGGTGTCCTGGAGCGGATTCAGGGTCCGCCTTGCGCGCCGGAGGACACCGAGGAGCTGATGACCAGCATCACGTCCGAGGACAACATCCAGCAGGTGCGCACCAAGGGCGGCGCGGACTTCGGCTTCGCGTTCGGCGAGCTGGCCCGCTTCCGGGTCAGCGCGTTTAAGGAGCGCGGCAATTTCGCGCTCGTGCTGCGACAAATTCCAACAAACCTGCTGACCATCAAACAGATTGGCCTCGCGCCCACGCTGGTGGACGAGCTGATTCACAAGCCGCGCGGCATGATCCTGGTGACCGGCCCCACCGGCTCTGGCAAGTCCACCACGCTGGCCTCGATGATCAACATCATCAACGAGACCAGCGACCACGCCCACATCATCACCGTCGAGGACCCCATCGAGTTCTACCACAAGCACAAGAAGTCGGTCATCACACAGCGCGAGGTCCACATAGACGTGCCGAGCTTTGCGGAGGCGCTGCGTCGCGCGCTGCGTCAGGACCCCGAGATCATCCTGGTGGGCGAATTGCGCGACTTGGAAACGATCGAGGCCGCGCTCACCGCCGCCGAGACCGGCCACGTTGTCTTTGGCACTCTGCACACGAACTCCGCGGCCAAGACAATTGACCGCATCATCAACGCCTTTCCCACGAACGCCCAGGAGACCGTCCGCATCCAGCTCTCCACGGCTCTGGTTGCGGTCATCGCCCAGATCCTTGTGCCGACGAGTGACAAGCCGGGGCGCCTTGCGATCCACGACATCATGGTGATGACGAACTCGATCTCCGCGCTCATTCGTGACAACAAGAGCTTCCGCATCATCTCGGACCAGCAAACCGGATCCAAATACGGGATGGTGACCTTGGATCAGGGCCTGCTCGGCTGGTATGCCAAGGGGCGCATCGCCAGAAACACGGTGATCGAGCGTTGCATTGATTCGCAGGCCATTCTCGCAAAAATCCAGGAAGTGGAGGAGAAAATGGCCGCCGCCAAGGAGGAGGAGAAGTAACGATGTCCGCCAACATCTCAGACCCGTTGCTGGCCCTCGTCCGCGAGAGGGGGATGATTGACGACCTCCAGCTGGAGGAGGTGATGCAGGAAAACAACAAGAGCGGCAAGGCCATCGGGCAGATACTGGTGGACGCGCGGATCATGGACCTCGACACCCAGCTCTCGCTCATCGCCGAGCATCTGGGCACGGAAGTGATCACCGGCATCAAGGACCTGGAGATCGCGCCGGAGGCGATTGATGCCATCCCGCCGGCCACTGCCCGCATGTATCAGTGCCTTCCTCTTGAACTTCACGGCAATTCGTTGCGTGTGGTGCTGGCTGATCCTTTGAACCCGGCCTTCGTGGACGAGGTGGGCTTCATCGTCCGCAAGGAGCTCCAAGTGGTTGTGGGCGACCCTGCTGCCGTTGTTGCCGCCCTCACCAAATACTACGCGGAGAAGTCTGAGTCGTTTGACGACATCCTGCTTTCACTGCAAGGGGCGGACGGCGACAGCGTCAAGGAGATCGAACTGGCTGCGGGGAAAGAGGACTCCGCTGACGCGCTGGCCAGCATGGCCAACGAGACTCCGATCATCCGGTTCGTGAACCTGATCCTCTACCAGGCCGTGCAGGATCGCGCGAGCGACATTCACTTCGAGCCGTTCGAGGATGAGTTCAAGATCCGCTACCGCGTGGACGGTGCCCTCTACGAGATGTCCCCGCCGCCCCGCTACCTGGCGCTGCCGGTCATATCGCGCATCAAGGTGCTGGCGAACCTCAACATTTCCGAGCGCCGCCTGCCGCAGGACGGGCGCATTTCCATGAGCCTGGCCGGCAAGCGCATTGACCTGCGCGTCTCCTGCCTGCCCACCAAGTTCGGCGAGTCCATCGTGCTCCGAGTGCTGGATCGCTCCTCCGTCAGCCTTGACCTGGAAAACTTGGGGATGCGGCCCGAAGCTCTCAAAGAGGTCGGCGACATCATCCAAAACCCCAACGGCATCTTCGTCGTCACCGGCCCGACCGGCTGCGGCAAGACCACCACCCTTTACGCATGTCTCCGCCGAGTAAACGCCCTCGACACCAAGCTCCTCACCGCCGAGGACCCGGTCGAATACGACATCGAGGGCATCATGCAGGTGCCGATCAACGACACGACAGGCATGACCTTCGCCAAGGCCCTGCGAGCGTTCCTCCGCCAGGACCCTGACATCATCATGGTCGGGGAAATGCGCGACCTTGAGACCGCGCAGATCGCCGTGCAGGCATCGCTCACGGGCCACTTCGTGCTCTCCACGCTGCACACCAACGACGCGCCCGGCGCAGTCACCCGCTTCGTGGACATGGGCATCGAGCCGTTCCTCATCTCCTCCACCCTCATGGGCGTGCTGGCACAGCGCCTCGTGCGCACCGTCTGCCAAAAGTGCCGCTCGCCCTTCGAGCCGACCGAGAACCAGCTCAAGCAGCTCAACCTCTCCACCCACGACCTCGGCGACAAGACATTCTACTACGGCCGAGGCTGCGATACTTGCAGCGACACCGGCTACAAGGGGCGTTCAGGCATCTACGAGCTTCTCCCGATCAACGACCCCATCCGCACCATGATCAACGAGCGCACCCCTGCGGTCGTCATGCGCCAGCGGGCCGTCGAGTTGGGCATGTCCACCATCCGCGATGACGGATTGCGCCTCATCTTCGACGGGAAAACCACTGTCGAGGAAGTCGTGCGATACACCTAACACTGGAGGAACCTATGCCCGTCTTCACCTATGAAGCGATGGATGCCAAAGGCAAGCCCACCAAGGGCACCTTGGAAGTCGCCAACCAGAGCGAGGCGCTCACACGCCTCAAGGAGATGGGCTACTTCCCGACCAAGGTCGTGGAGTCCGACAAGGACAAGGACAAGGACAAGAAGGACGCCAAGGCACCCGCCGGAAAAGGACCTGCCGGAAAAGGCAAGGCCAAGGGTGGGGCGATGCAGATCAACATCAAGATCCCCGGCTTCGGCGGCAAGGTCGGCACCAAGGCCCTGTGCAATTTCACCCGCCAGCTTGCGACGCTCGTGGACGCCGGGCTCCCGCTTTTGCGCGGCCTGACCGTCCTCCAAAAGCAGGAGAAAGATCCGACACTCAAGGAGATCCTTGGCAAGCTCGCCCTTAGCATCGAGGGCGGCAGCACCTTCTCCGAGGCCCTGGCGCAGCATCCCAAGGCATTCAACAAGCTCTTCATCAACATGGTGAAGGCCGGCGAGTTGGGTGGCGTGCTGGAAGTCACTCTCACCCGTCTCGCCGAGTTCGCGGAGAAGGCCGAAAAGATCAAGGGCAAGGTCAAGGCCGCGCTCTTCTACCCGATGGCCGTCATGGTCGTCGCCGTCGGCATCGTCGCGCTGCTCATGATCGTCGTCGTCCCCAAGTTCGAGGCGATCTTCAAGGACATGCTCGGGGACGAGGGCCTGCCAGACTTCACCATGCTGGTGCTCAACATCAGCCGCTTCATCCAGAACCACTTCTTCTTGACCCTGGGCATCGGTGCTGGCTTCGTGATTTCATTCAAGCTGTTCGTCCGGACCAAGTTTGGCGCACGCTTGTTTGACCGCTTCCAGCTCATCATCCCCGTCTTCGGGCCGGTCATCAGCAAGGTCGCCATCTCCCGCTTCACCCGCACGCTGGGCACCCTCGTCAGCTCTGGCGTGCCCATCCTCCAGTCGCTGAACATCGTCCGCGAAACTTCCAGCAACATCATGTTCGCCGAGGCGGTGCAGATGATTCATGACAGCGTCAAGGAGGGCGAATCCATCACCGCCCCGCTCGAGGCCTCCAAGGTTTTCCCGCCCATGGTTGTCTCCATGGTGGACGTCGGCGAGCAGACCGGCGCGCTCCCCGAGATGTTGATGAAGGTCGCCGACAACTACGAGGAGGAGGTGGACAACGCCGTTTCCGCCATGACCTCGCTCCTCGAGCCGATCATGATCGTCTTCCTCGCCGTCGTCGTCGGCAGCATCGTCATCGCGATGTTCATGCCACTCATCAAGCTGATGGAGTCCCTCGGCGGCGAAGACAGCGGCGGCGGCAAGAAGAAGGAAAAGGACTAAGCCTCCGCTTCAGTTGGTTGGCGCACAGGCCCGTTGCCAGCAACGGGCCTTTGTGCTGGGTCCGTCTCGTGCCGGGCGCAGGGCTTGTCAACACGCACGCCGCGCAGCTAGCTTCTCCCCATGACGACAGACGAAGCCCTGCAGCTTTTCCGCGAGTCCGGGGCGCTCCTTGAGGGCCACTTCATCCTCCGCAGCGGGCTGCACAGCCGCCAGTTCTTCCAGTGTGCGCTCGCCCTTCAGCAGATGCCCGTCGTCGGGCGCTTCGGTGCCGCGCTGGCGGACAAGCTGCGCGGCCTCGGTGCCACGACGGTCATTTCCCCCGCAATGGGCGGCCTGGTCATCGGCCAGGAAGTCGCCCGGCAGCTCGGCCTGCGCTTCATCTTCGCCGAGAAGGAGGAGGGCAAGCTCGTCCTGCGTCGGGGCTTCAAGATTGCACCCGGCGAACAACACCTCGTCGTCGAGGACGTCGTCACCAAGGGCGGACGCGTCCAGGAGACCGTGGACATCGTCCGCGCCCATGGCGGCATCGTCGCGGGCGTCGCGATGGTCGTGGACCGCACGAACGGCTTGGTGGATCTAGGCGTTCCCACCGCCAGCCTCATCGCTTTGAAAGTGGAGACCTTCGCCGCGGACCAGCTCCCGCCTGACTTGGCCGCCGTCCCCGCCACCAAGCCGGGCAGCAAGTAACCCTCGGTGAAGCCCGTCCGCTGAATTGCATCCCTGCCGCCGCCTGTTAGCCTCACGGCCATGGCATTCGATTCCTTCCGCGATTGGATTCAGGCGCTCGACAGGGCAGGGGAGCTGACCCGCATCAGCCAGCCCGTCGCCACCGAACTGGAGATCACCGAACTCGCCGACCGCGAGATGAAGAAGCCCGGCGGCGGCAAGGCGTTGCTCATCGAGAAACCGACTGTAAACGGCGTCATCTCTCCCTTCCCCGTCGCCATCAACACGCTCGGGTCGCACAGGCGCATGGCGTTGAGCTTGAGCGCTGAGTCAGTGGATGCCGCTGCCGCCGAACTCGGCGCGCTCATGAAAGCCAAGCCGCCTACTTCGTTGCGCGAGACGATGAAGCTCCTCGGCACCGCTCTCGATTTGCGCCACGCCAAGCCGAGGATCGTCAAGGACGGCCCGTGCAAGGAAGTCATCCATAAGTTCGACGCCCCGCCTTCCCGCACCGAGCCGTGGCCACCGGCGCCTGGCATCCAATCGGCGATCGGCAATCGGCAATCGGCAATTGCGCCACCAACCTTGCTCGATCTTCCGATTATGAAGTGTTGGCCTTTGGACGGAGGCCGCTTCATCACCCTGCCCTGCGTCGTCACCAAAGACCCCGAAACCGGCGACCGCAACCTCGGCATGTATCGCGTGCAAATCTATGACGAAAAGACCACCGGCATGCACTGGCAACTCCAGAAAGTCGGCGCGCGACACGGCCGCCGCTACTACGAGAAGGGCGAACGGATGCCCGTCGCCATTTTCCTCGGCGGCGATCCTGTGTTCACGTTCGCCGCCACCGCGCCGTTGCCCGATGGCTTGGATGAATTCCTCCTTGCCGGTTACTTGCGGAAGAAGTCGGTGGAGCTGGTGAAGTGCGAGACCAACGACCTCGAAGTCCCCGCCAACGCCGACTTCGTTATCGAAGGCTACGTTGACCCGACCGAGCCGTTGCGTGACGAAGGCCCGTTTGGCGACCACACAGGCTATTACACCTTGCCCGAGCCGTATCCCGTCTTCCACGTCACCGCCATCACGCATCGCAAAGACGCCGTCTATCCCGCCACCATCGTCGGCATCCCGCCGATGGAAGACTTCTACATCGGCGGCGCGTCCGTGAAACTCTTCCTGCCCATCTTCAAGATGAACTTCCCCGAGATCGTGGACATCGCGCTGCCGGCGGAAGGCACCTTCCACAACCTCGTCTTTGTGAGCATCAAGAAGACCTACCCGATGCAGGCCTACAAGATCATGCACGGCCTTTGGGGCATGGGGCAGATGATGTTCACCAAATACCTCGTGGTGGTGGATGCCGACGTGAACGTCCATAACACCAGCGAAGTCCTCTTCCATCTCTTCGCGAACACCGATCCGCAACGCGACAGTATCTTCACCAAAGGCCCGTCCGACGTGTTGGACCACGCCACCAGCGAAATCGCCAGCGGCAGCAAACTCGGCATCGACGCGACGAAGAAACTCCCCGGCGAAGGCTTCAAACGCCCCTGGCCGCCGCTGATCAAGATGAGTGAAGAAATTCGCCGAAAAGTTGACGCGCTGTTCAAAACCACATAGCAACATAGGGGTCACATAGGGGTCAGTTCTTGATAATGGCTAGTCCCCTCCCGACTTCCTCCGCCGATACAGCAGGTGATTCAGATGCCCGCGCGTTCCAATCCCCAGCCGCTCCGCGATCCTGGCCACCGTCAGCGTCGTCTCCGCCCGCAACTGCGCCGCCAACGCCACCTTTGCCGCGTCACCTTTGGGCCGTCTCTTCAACTCGTCCTCCTTCCAGCGCCGCCGCTTCAATTCCGCCGCAATGATTTTTTCCGCTATTGCTTCCGCCGTCTCCGTCCGCTCCTCCCCGTAATGCTCCGCCCCAATCCGCTCGCTCATCTGCGCCAGCAACTCCTTCCGAAATGTTTCCTCGCCCAAACACCATCCGCGCCGGATCGGTTTGAACTCCTCGCCCTCCTCCGCCCCACGACGTTCTTCCAACGCCTGCTCCAGCCGTTGACGCCCCGCCGGACTATCCTTGGCGATGCCCCACTCGCCCAGCAGCCGGTCCACCCGCAACCAAGCGGGCCGCTTCGACGGCATCACCAGATACGCCGGCCAACTGCTCCAGGCAAAACTTCTCAAGGGCGCATCCACCGCCACCAATTTCGCGCGCGCCGGATTCAAGTGAACGTAATCACACACGCTCTTGAGATAACCGCTGCCCGAACCATCCACGATCAGCGACTTGTAGCGACCGGAGAACAGGTGGCCAAACAGCTTGTGCCGCCGGTTGAAGCGGCTGGTGTAAGTGCCCAGCAACCATTTCATCCCCGCCACCAGATTCGGCTGCGGCGTCTCGACCACCAGATGAAAATGATTCGGCATGAGGACATAGGCGTGAACCCGCCAGCCCGTCTTGGCGCAAGCCTCGCCCAGCGTATCGACGAAGCGTTGGCGATCCGCATCATCCTTGAAGATTGGCTCACGCCGGTCACCGCGATTCATGACGTGATAAATCGCGCCGGAATACTCGACTCTCAGCTTGCGGGCCATGCCCGGAGAGTGACCAAAGGCGCCAATGTGTCAATATCAAGAACTGACCCCTTTTCCGCTGCGACCAAATCAATCGTGCCGTCCCCGTTGGAATCGGCACCGACCACGTCAATGCGGCCGTCGTGGTTGGAGTCCACCCCCACCACATCCACCTGCCCGTCGTGATCAACATCCCGGCCGACGACATCAATCCGC
>SXGR01404351.1_pt1 | contig 14209 bp, 9 predicted proteins | sample 3174711 | NCBI WGS metagenome assembly SXGR01 (sample SAMN11356860, study PRJNA531348) | freshwater metagenome | isolation source: freshwater sample F1-60 | place: China: Fuxian Lake, Yuxi | collected 2017-12-25
AGCCCCCGGTTGCCGCCACCCCAACGGCAGTCTCGACACCGACCAGAGCGCCCCTGCCGACGGCAACGGCTGTGGGGCAGCAGGTGAACCGCGGCGGCGTGTACAACATCCGCCTGCTGGCAGATGTCACCCAAGGCTTGGGCTGGGACAATCACCAGGTGAGCGGTCACACGCCCATCAAGGTCGTGACGGCCATGAGCAACGGCGTCCTGATGCTGGATGAGCTGGAGCCGACGAAGCTCAAGGGCGACGCAGCCGAGAGCTGGAGCGTGAGCGCAGACGGCAGGGCTTACACGGTGAAGCTGCGCAAGGACGTCACCTTCCATGACGGCTCTCCCATGACGGTCAAGGATGTGATCTTCTCCTACAAGCGCATCCTGGGTGAAATCAACACCGGCTACGTGAGCCACATCCGGGGCAACTTCTCCCCGTACATCGACGTCATGGAGGCGCCGGACGACTATACGCTCGTTGTCCATCTCAAGGCCCCCGCCGGCGCATTCGTCTTCAGCCTGGCGAACCTCTTCGCAGTGATCCAACAAGAGAAACTGGGCTCCGAGTATCCAAAACTGGCCGCCAACCCGCCCATCGGCACCGGGCCTTACCGCTTCGTGGAGCGCAGGCCAGGCGTGTCCATCACACTTCGCCGCAACGACCGCTACTTCAAGAAGGATGCGGCCGGACAATCGCTGCCCTACCTGGACGGCCTGGAGTACCAGCTCATCCCGGACAGCGCCACGGCCCTCGCAGCCTTCCGCACCGGCCGTTTCCTTGAGGCCGACTACTTGGACCCCGCCGCACTGAACAGCCAGATCGAGACGTTCAAGCGGGAGCTGTCCACCTACACGTACCTGACGGGGTACGGCTCCTGGCAGCACATCGGCTTCGCCAACAAGGCCCCGTACACGGATATCCGCATCCGCACGGCGCTCAACAACCTGATTGACCGTCCCGCCTTCGTAGAAGTCAACTTCAAAGGCATCGGCCATCCAGGAGCATCGCCCTTGATGCCGCCCTCCATCGGTGGCGCATGGGGCCTCCCAGACCAGGAGACGGCCACCCTCATCAACACCGGCCCCGTCACCGCAGCCCACATCGCCAGCGCGAGACAGCTGTTCAAGGACGCCGGCGTTGACTACGACAAGTTCGAAATCAAGCTCCTGACGCTGCCTATCCCGCAATTCACCGACGCCGCTGCAACGGTGCAAGCTCAGTGGAAAAAGGCAGGCTTGAACATCACCCTGGAAGTGCCGTCGCAGCAGGCCTACACCACCCGCCGACTTTCGGGAGACTTCGACATCTACTACATCCCCTCCACGGCCGCCGTCGATGACCCGGATGTGTGGCTTGGCAACTGGCATACAACGACGAGCCCCTTGAACACGGCGAAATGGAGCAATGCCAAGATCGACCAGCTCTTCACTCAGCAGAGCCAGGCCATTGACGTTGCACGGCGCAAGGCCATCACTCTTGACCTTCAGCGCGCCATCCTGACGGAGGGCAACTGGATCACCAAGATCGCCCACACGGGCTCTTGGGTTGGCTGGTCGCCGCGCCTCCGCAACTTCAACCTGCAGTGCCCCGGCGCTTACTGCTTCCGAGGCAGGAACGAGATCACCTGGATCGCACCTGCATAACTTTGTAGAGACTCCTCAGCTGGACCCTCGAGAGCGGGGCGGCGAACGCCGCCCCGCTCTTTCGTTATCAAGGAGAGTTAGGCATCCAATCGAGCAATTCAGGCGTACTTTGGAGAAAGGGAGGCGGGTTTGCGGCTGGAAAATCTTGACAGGCTGCGAAGTATCGCCCTATAGTGGGCCACCTTTCTCGGAAACCGGCGTCCGGCCGGCATTCCCCAGACTCGCAACATATATAGAGGAGGCAAGAGATGAGCTTACGTTTGAGGAGACGCCTTATGGCCGCGTTCGCGACCATGTCCGTACTGGTCATGGTGGTGACGGCATGCGGCGGCGGTGACGACGACGATGCCGCGCCTGCGCCGACTTCAGCAGCGCCAACGGCTACAGCCACCGCCCGCCCGGCTGCAACGACCTCTCCAACATCGGCGGCGCCAACGGCTACATCCGCCGTCCTGCCTACGGCGACGGCGCGCCCCACCGTTGCGCCAACAATCGTGCCAACAGCAACGCCCGCTGGCGAACGGCCTATCCGCGGCGGCACCTATAGCGTCCGCCTCCAGTCAGATGTGGTGCAGGGCCTGAGCTGGGACCAGCATATCGCCAGCGGCCACATCCAGATCAAGGCGATGCCGAATGTCTTCAACACCGTGCTGATGGTGGACGAGCTCGACCATAAGACGGTCAAGTCCGACCTGGCCGAAAGCTGGACGATCAGCCCAGATGGGCAGACCTACACGATCAAGCTCATCAAGGGCGTCACGTATCACGATGGCTCGCCCCTGACCGCAAAAGATGTCATCTTCTCCTACAAGCGGCTGATGGGCGAGATCGCCATCGTGCCCGCCCCGCACCGGTCTGCCTTCCAGCCATACATCGACGTGATGGAGATGCCGGATGACTACACGGTCATCTACCGGCTGAAGCAGCCCTCTGCCGCTTTCATCTTCAGCCTGGCCTTCTTGTTTGCAGCGATAGAGCCTGAGAAGCTCGGCACCGTTTACCCTGGGAATCCTAACAATACCCCCATCGGCAGCGGCCCCTTCCGCTGGGTTGAGCGCAAGCCCAACATCAGCATCTCCATGAGCCGCAACAGCAATTACTTCAAGAAGGATGCGAGCGGCCAAGCCCTCCCGTACCTGGACGCCCTGGACTATCAGGTTATCAACGATGGGACGACGGCCTTCGCCGCCTTCCGCACGGGCAAGTTCCTTGAGGCCGACTACCTTGATCCCGGCCAGCTGAACGACAATATCGACCGGACAAAGCGCGAGTTCCCGACCTACACATTCAGCACGGGCTTTGGCTCCTGGCGCCACATCGGCTTCCGCAATAAGCCACCGTATGACAACGTCAAGATCCGCCAGGCACTTGATCTTCTGCTAGACCGCCCGAGCTTTGTCGCCGCCCGGTATCCCGGCTACGGCCACGCAGGCGCGTCCCCGCTCTTGCCACCAAGTCTCCAGGGAAGATGGGGTCTGACGGATCAGGAGACGAGCTCCATCATCAACACAGGACCTGTGACGCCGCAGATCATCCAGCGGGCGCGCCAGCTCTTCACTGAGGCGGGAGTTGACTACGACAAGTTCGAAGTGAAGCTGATGACGCTGCCCATCCCCGTCTACACAGATGACTCGTTGTTCATCCAAAGCACCTGGAAGAAGGCTGGCCTGAACGTGACGCTGGAGACCCCAACGCAGGCCGACTTCACCACGCGCCGCATCGCCGGAACCTTCGATGTCTACTACATCCCTGCCACCAGCAACACGGACGACCCTGACCTTGTTCTCGGTCAGTGGTACCCAACCGGCGCTTCGCAGAACTACGGCAAGTTCAGCAATGCAAAGGTCGACCAGCTCTACAACGACCAGAGCCGGGCCGTTGACCCTGCCCGCCGCAGGACCTTTGCCCAAGACCTGCAGCGCGAGATCCTGACGAACGCCAACTGGGCGCCCAAGGTGGCCTGGGCCGGTTCCTGGGTCGGCTGGTCGCCGCGCCTCCGCAATTACAATGCAGCCTGCCCCGGCGCATACTGCTACCGCGGCCGGCACGACATCACCTGGCTCGCGCCTGCATAGTCGAACTCACGCAGAGACTGCAAAAAGAAAGGCCCCCGGGTCCGGGGGCCTTTCTTTTTGCGCATGCCGCTGCTAACGCAAGCCCTTCAACTCAACCAGCCGTTCAACATCAGCCAGTGTCATCCCTAAGATGTCTTTGCACACATAGTCGTTGTGCTGGCCCCAGAGGGGGGCATGGCGCATCAGGTCCCGGGATCCGCCGTGGACGTAGAGAGGGGAAGCATAGGCAGGCTGCACGCCGACGATGGGGTGGGGGTTATCCACAAAGGCGCGGCGCGCCTTGGTGTGCTCGCTGTGTATGACCTCCGCCACGGAGAGGACGGGGGCAACGGCAAGGTTCCGGCGGCGCAGGGCGGACACGACGTCATCTATGGAGATCTGTTTCGTCCATTCGCCGATGCGCCGTTCCAGCTCTTGGATATTGGCAACGCGCGAAAGGGCGTCGCTGAACTCCGGCTGGCGCGTCCAATCGGGATTGCCCATCGCCTCGCAGAGCCGGAACCATTGCTCTTCGGTACGAAGAGAGAGGGCTATCCACTTATCGGCGCCCGCGCAGGGGAAGCAGCCCTGGAGGAAGAGGCCTTCATCGCGATTCTCGAGCTTCACCGGGATGGCGCCGTTGTTGGCGGCGGCGAGGAAGGCATCGGCGACCATGCCAACGGTGACTTCGATCTGGGAGAGGTCGATGTGACAGCCGCGCCCGCTGTTGTGGCGCCCCAGCAGGGCGGCCATCACCAGCCCAACGCCATACATGCCGGAGATGTAATCGGTATAGACCCAGGCAGAGGCGGTGGGCGGCTCATCCTTATAGCCAGCCAGGGCTGCCATGCCGCTGACGCCTTCCAGCAACGGCCCATAGGCGATGTAGTGCTTGGTTGGCCCCGTTGCGCCGAAGCCCGACATGGAGAGGAGGACGATGCCAGGGTTGGCGCGGCGAAGGACTTCATAGGAGAGGCCCAGGCGTTCCATGGTGCCGGCGGAGAAGTTCTCAACGATGGCGTCGCTGACGCGGACGAGGTCGAGGAAGGCCTGCTTGCCGCTCTCCTGGGTGAGGTCAAGGGTCATGCCCAACTTATCGCGGTTCATGACGGTGAAATAGTAGCTGCGGTCAGGCCCCGCGACGCCGTCTTTCATGGGGAAATTGGCCCGCAGGGTCTCGGGGCGCTTGGCCGTTTCGACCTTGATGACCTGGGCGCCCGCGTCCGCCAAGAGGGCGCAGCAGTAGGGCGCGGCGACTGCGGTGCCCAACTCAAGGACGCGCATGGGGGAAAGGTGCGTTGCCGGGTGTGTCATATGACTCCCGCCGCTGTGAGGGCATCAAGGTCACGCGCAGAAAAGCCAAGGCGGGCGATGAGCATCTCGCGGGTGTGGGCGCCGAGGGCAGGGGCGCGGCGTCCGTCCGCAGTGGCTTGGTCATCAACGCGATAGGGGGCGCGCAGCCCGGTCATGGGACTGCCATCGGCGCGTTTGCCTGGGGCAAATGCCCCCCGGGCGACGAGGTGCCTGTCTTTCAGCACCATGTCCATGGTGCGGGCAGGGCCGATAGGCACATCGTTCGCCTGGGAGCGCACGTACAAGTCCTCGCCCTCCTGCTCGGAGAGCCAGGGCGCCATGAGGGCCTCCAGGTCTTCCTTGTATTGAGCGCGGGTGCGCCGCACCTGAAACATCTCGGCCTTGGTCCATTCCGGGTCGCCCATCATATGGACGAAACGCTGCCACTGGGCCTCCTGGATGATGAAGAGGCTCGCATAGCCGTCTTTCACCGGGAAGAAGCCGAAGGGGGCCATGCCTTTGACGCGTTTGTTCCTCTGCTCAACCGTTCCAGAGAAGGAGTAGTTGTTGGTCTGATCGGCGACGACGGGGGAGAGGGTTTCCACCTCGGAGACGTCCACGATCTCTCCTCCGCCATAGGTGCGCCGTGCCAGCAGCGCAAGGAGGCAGCCTGCCGCCCCCATCAGCCCGCCGGTCATGGCGCCGGGTTTGCCTGGCAGGGTCAGGGGCGGACGATCCAAGCTCGGCACATAGAAGGGGTTGGTGTGGCCAGCGCCGCTGGCATGAAAGGAGGCAAAGGGCGAGCCAGGGGCGGGGCTGCTGGGGCCTGTCATGCCGAAGGGAGTCACGCAGGCGATGACGAGATGCGGCAGCGCCTGGTGGAGGTCTTCCACGGAGAGCCCCAGCCTGGCAAGCTCCACCGGGCCATAGCCGCAGAGCAGAGCATCGGCGTCACGGAGGAGGCCTTTGAGGATCGCGCGCCCAGGATGGCAGGAGAGGTTCAGCGCGACGCTTTGTTTCTGGGCGTTGAGATGGGCAAAGAGGAGGCTCCTGCCCGGGCCCGGCACCTCGCCGCCGAAGGGGGGCTCGGCTCGCCCGCTATCGCCGGAGGGCAGCAGCTCAACCTTTGTGACTTCCGCGCCAAGATCGGCCAGGAGTTTCCCGGCGAAGGGGGCCGTGAGCCCTTCGCCAAGCTCAAGGATGCGGATGCCAGCCAGGAGAGCCATGGAGGGGAGTGTACCAGAGCCAGGACGTGCATTCATACCCCAACCTGCACGTCTTTTTCACGCGGGGCAACCGGAAATTCACGCGCTGCGCTTGCCAGCTTCCTATAGTAAATATGTTTCGCATACTAAGGAGGTTCGCTCATGTTCATCGAAACCGCCGTTGCCTCGCTCCTGGCGAAGGCAAAGAAGACACCGCCGACGCTTTCCATCTACCTTGATACGGACGCCGCGACGGGCTTGTGGAAGGACAAGCTTTACAACGTGGAGATGTCTCTTGCCAAGCTCGGCGAGAGCCTGAGCGGCACACCTGCGGCCGGCACGTTTGCCGCGGACCGCGAAAAGGCTTTCGCCTTCCTTAAGAAGCACAAGTCCACGGGCGACAGTCTTGTCCTCTTCTCCAGCGCGGGCCAGGGCCTGTGGTGGACCACCTCGCTCCCGGTGCGTGTCGCTAACGACGTTCGCTATGAGGCAAAGCCCTACGTGGCGCCGCTGGCGGCCGTCTTTGACGAATACCAGCGGTACTGCATCGCGGTGGTGGACAACCAGAAGGCGCGACTCCTGCTGGCGCATCTTGGAGAGATCGAAGAGCAGCAAACCATCGAGAGTCCCGTGCCGAAGCGGCACAAGCAGATGGAGCATACAGCGAACGCCGAGCGCCGCCATGCTGTAGAAGTGGCCCGCCACCTGGATAAGGCCGTCGCGGCCATGGAGGCCCTCCACACATCCAAACGCTTCAGCCGGATCATCATCACCGGCGCCGCCGAGGCCGGACCGAAGTTCGAAAAGGCGCTGCCGAAGCACCTCCAACGCCTTGTGATCGCGCGAACGCGCTCGCCGCTGTACGCTTCCAACGCGCAGATATTGAAAGAGGTGGCACACATCGAGGCGCAGTTCGAGGGAGAGAAGGAGAAGGCTCTGGTAGACGACCTCATCGCCCGGGCCGGGAAACATGCCCGGGCCGTCATTGGACCTGACGCAACGCTGCTGGCCCTGCACGAAGGAGAGGTCTTTGAGCTGGTGGTCGCAAGCGATCTCCGCCTTGGGGGAGTCGTCTGCCCGAGCTGCGGTTACGCGGGGGCGACGATCGTCAAGGAGTGCCCGAAGTGCGGCAGGGCTGTGGAGCGGACGGAGGACTTGGCGGGGGTCGCGCTGAAGAAGGCGCTGGCGTCAGAGAAGATCAGGACGGAAATCGTGTCTGGCGAGGCGAGGGAGAGTCTCGTGGCGGAAGGCGGGATGGGGGCGCTGCTGACGGACAGGCCCTATTCGCGCCACGGGGTCCGCCAGCGCAGGGCCTAATCGAGCAAGGTTTCGCGGAGGCGCTCGATCGTCTCATCGGGGACGCCGATATTCCGGACGTAGCCGCTCATATCGCGGTGCTTGGCCTTCACCCAAAGGAGCAAGCGCTCCATGGTCTCCGGTCTGGCGGTGAACATCGCAGGGGAGAAGCGCTGGGCAGTCTTTTCGTAGCCCGGGGTTTCTTTGAGGCGCTGGAGGAAGTCGCCGAGGTAGAGTTCCGAGAGGGCATAGTCAGTGACGATCTCTTCTTCGCTCACATCGAGGAGGCCCAGGAGCACAGCGGTCAGGACGCCGGTCCGGTCTTTCCCGCCCATGCAGTGAATCACGGCGGGCTGGGCATCCGCCTCCGCAAGGGTTTTGAGGGCTGCGGCGATCTTTGCGGCGGCGCCGACCATCATGTGGGCGTAGTGCTGGGCGACATCGCCAGTGGCGCGAGGGTCGTTCTGGTTGACCATCATGGCAGACGTGAGGAATGGCAGATGGTGGTAGGCCGCCTGCTTCTCCGTGAGGGGGCTGCGGCCATACTTCTCCAGCTCATCGCTGCTGCGAAGGTCGATGATGGTGCGTATCTTCAGAACGTCAGCGGTGAAGGCGATGTCCTCCGGCTTCATGGGGTGATGGGCGTCGCTGCGAAAGATACGGCGCCACTTCACCGCGCGGCCGCCCTTGGTGCGATAGCCGCCGATATCGCGAAAATTCTGGAGACCCTTCAACGGGATGCGCCGCTCCTGGCCCATGGTCACGCGCTCCGCTCTCGCCGAACGACTTCCGCCAGGGCTTGGATGAGCTCCGGCGCGGTGTTGAGGCCCTGGATGCGGGCCATCTTGAGGCCGGCCTTTTCTGCTTCCGCCTTCGCGGCGATATCGATATCGTAGAGGATTTCCAGATGGTCGGCGAGGAACTGCACCGGCGCGATGAGCACCCCCTTGTGGCCTTCCTTCGCAATCTGGGGCAAGACATCCTTCAGGTCGGGCTCGAGCCACTCCTCCGCGGACCGGCCAGCGCTCTGATAGGAGAAACGCCAGCGCTCCCGGGGCAAGCCAGCCCGGACAGCGACGGCAGAGGCCGTATCGTAGAGCATCTGCGTATAGGCCGGCTCTTTGCTGACGACGCTCTTCGGCAGGCTGTGGGCCGACATCACCACGGGCACGGTTGCGCGCTCGCTTGCAGGGAAATGCTCCAGCGCTTCCCGGACACGGCGCGCCAGGCCATCGAGAAATGCGGGAACGGTATGCCACGCCTTGGCCATCCGCAAGACGCCCTCCGGGCCGAGGACAGGTTTCGCCACCTCCGCCGCCGAGTAGTAACCGGACATCACGACAGGCGTTTGCTGAGGCGCCATGATGATGCCGATCACTTCGCGGACGCCGTCTACCGCCGCCAGGTGGGCCATGGCCTCGTCAATCATCGGGGGCGCGTGCCGCATGCCGACCACAACGTGAAATCGCTCGCCGGGTTTGGCGGAGGCATTCAGCAGGTCATGGAGAGCCTTGGCTTGAGCAAGGGTGATCTTCAAAAGGGGCGAACCGCCAATCATGCGAAAGCGCTCTTTAAACTCCTCGACGAACTCCGGCGGAAAGGGCCTGCCGCCACGGACGCGCATCAGATAGCCAGGCACATCATCGATGGTGGCGGGCGTGCCGAAGCTCATGAGCATCACGCCGATTGGGGAGGGCGAATCGTGCATGGCGATGGGCGCTAGCGGCGCGTCTCGCTGTGGACAAGCTCCACGAGGCGCGCGAGGTTATCCGGGTCCGTCTCGGGAAGAACACCGTGGCCGAGGTTGAAGATGTGGCCGGGCCGGCCGTTCGCCTCGCGGAGGACCGCCCTAGCCCCGGCTTGGATGACATCGAAGGGCGCAAGCATGACGGCGGGGTCCAGGTTGCCTTGGACGCCCTTGTCATAGCCGGTGCGCTTCCAGGCGGCGTCCAGGGAGACGCGCCAATCGAGGCTCATCACGTCTGCTCCCGCGGAGGCCATAAGCTCAAGGAGATGGGCTGTGCCCGTGCCGAAATGGATCGTCGGGAGGCCCTGGCGTTTCATCTCGGTGAAAATCCGCTTCGAGTAGGGCAGGACGAAGCGCTCATACTGCTCCGCGCTGAGAACGCCGACCCAGCTATCGAAGAGCTGCGCCACATGGATGCCGCTTTTGGCCTGTTCTTTCAGGTAGCGGACCACAACCTCGGTGACTTTCTCCATGAGGGTGTGCCAGAGGCGCGGTTCGCGAAGCATGAAGGCGCGCGCCATATCGTAGGTGCGGGAGGGGCCGCCTTCGATCATGTAGCAGCACAGGGTGAAGGGGGACCCAGCGAAGCCGATGACCGCAGCCGTCTCGCCCAGTTCCTTCCGCACCAGCTTGATCGCCTCGAAGAGGTAGGGTGTGGCATCGGAGGCCTCGACGACGCGTATCGCCTCCACATCGCTCGCCGTGCGCACCGGCTTGCCGATGACGGGGCCAACCTCCGGCTCGATGGTGAAGGGGATGCCCATGCCTTCCAGGGGAAGCATGATATCGGCGAAGATCACCGCGCCATCGACGCCCAAGCGCTTCACGGGCATCAGCGTCACTTGAGCGCAGATGTCAGGCGCCTTGGCCATGGTGAGGAGGTCGTACTTTTTCCGAAGCTCCCGGTATTCGGGCAGAGAGCGCCCGGCCTGGCGCATGAACCAGACAGGGGTAGCATCGGCCTGCTGAAGGCGGCAGGCCTTCAGGAAGCGCTCGAGGCCGGTGGACTGTGTGGTTGAAGAGATCTCTGACATCGCCTGCCCCAGACAACACTGTACGGAAGACGGAAAACGGCGACGTTTATTGTACCACAGGCCCCTGGTCTCACCAGAGAAAAAAGAACGGCCCGCCTGAGGCGGGCCGTTCGCACAACGCTTCCTTTTGGCTAGCTGCCGCTTATTTGTTCAGCCAGACGGTGTCAAAGCGCAAGCCCATGTGCACCGCAAAGCGCCCCTGCCGGAAGCCCTCCACCGGCTTTTGGAGAGGCCAGGTGGAGAAGCTGTTCACAAAGGGGACGAATATCTGCTGGTCGATGAGACGCCGCTGGTAATTCTGGACGATCGTCTTTCTTCGATTCGGGTCTAGCGTCTCGTCTTGCTCTTTCGCCATTCTATCTATCTCCGGGTCCGACCACTTGCCATAGTTCCTAGTTCCGGTAGTGGTGGTGTAATCGAGGATGGCGTCCGATAGGTCGTCGATGACGCGTCCGCCGAACAGGCCGGAGAAGTCGAAGTCGCCGGCGGTAAGGGAGGCGACTAGCTGGCCGCCGGTGGCCGTGAGGATCAAGTTTGTCTGGAAGCCCATCTTGCGGAATTGCGCCTCGATAGCCTGGGAGACGTCGGGGAAGTTGGCGGTGGACTGTATCTTGACCGTTATCTTCGACGGATCGACGCCAGCGGCGGCCAAGATGCGCTTGCCTTCTGTCCGGTCGGCCTCGGTCACGCCTTTGAAGCCAGGCAGGGCGAGCATCTCCGAGGCTGGAAGCCCCCACTGACCTCCGGACTCCGGGCCCAGCATGATTGACGGCGGGTAGAAGGAGAGGCCGCCTCGATCAAGCTGATGCACTTCTTTGAAATCCATCATCATCATGACGGCCTTGCGCACTTGGAGGTTTTCCCAGGGCGCCCTTTTGCCATTGAGGAAATAACCGAAGGAGTCACGACTGAAGGTGAGGATCTTGGCATCTGCGACAGAAGCCTTAAGCTCGTTGCCGAATTGGAAGGTGAAGTCGTAGCCGCAGCCGCAGTCGATGCGCCCTGTGCGGAAGGCGGCGCGCGCCGTGTTCACATCGGTGATGAATTGGAGGTCAAGGCCGTCAAGGAATGGAAGCGAGCGCCCCCGCTCGTCCTTGCGATGGTACGAATCGAAGCGCTTGGCCGCGACGGATGTCTGGGCCTTGTACTCAGAGACAGCGAATGGGCCTGTGCCAATGGGGTTCTTGATGGCGTTACTGGAGTCTTTGCCCAACGACGGGTGGTACATGAGGAGGAAGGGCGCAGCGAAGTTGGCAAGGAAGGACGCGCTGGGCTTCTCGATCGTCAGGCGCACGGTGTTCGTATCGACGGCTTCCATCTTGGTGATAGGGCGCACGCGGCTCAGGTTGACGTTGATACCGGCCGTCGGCGGCGACGGCGGCGGGGGGTTCTTGGCACGATCGAGATTGAACAAGACATCTTGCGCAGTGAAGGGCTGGCCGTTGTGCCACTTGGCCGTCTTCACAAGGAAGAGGGTGAGGACCGTGCCATCGCTGCTCAGCTCCCAGCGCTCGGCAAGGTCGGGCTCGAGGACGGCAGGCTGCTCAGCCTTGAGTGCGATGAGGTTGCTCCAGAAATTCAGGGTGTGCTCCACGCTGAACTGGCTGGTGACGGCATAGGTATCCCAGGGCTCGAAGTCTCTGAGGAGTCGCACGCGGAGGGTTCCGCCTCGCTTAGGCTCTACGCCCACCGGGGTTGGCGTGGGCGTGGGCGGCGCGATGGGGACGGGCGTTGCCGTTGGCGCGGGGGTGCGGGTGGCAGTTGGCGCAGGAGCAGTGGTGGCCGTGGGCGGGGCGGTGGGCGCGGCAGCTGTGACGCCTCTGGATGGTGTCGGCTCGTCGTCATCACCGCCGCATGCGGTGACAACGAAGCTGGCGACGATCACAAGAAGAAGGGCCACCCAAAGGATATGTCGTTGTCTTCTCATAGCGCCTCCCTGAACGTGTGCTCTCCCACAGACGCGTTTTCAGAGCCTTCCACCAAGCGTGCTGCGGTACTCCGTGATTCTAGAGACGCCTTTTCGTCAGAGTCAAGGCAGAAGTATGCGGTTCCATTCCAATGTGGCTGGAAACCGCGCGGGATTACGAGAAAATAGCCCCCTCTGATGCTCTCGTAGGGCCACAGGTGCATTGTGGTATGCTTCCCCGGTTGTCCACCCCTGGTTGAACATAGCACTTCATGCGCCGCTCTCCCCTGACAGTCATCTATCTCACGGTCTTTATTGACCTTTTGGGCTTTGGAATCATCCTGCCGCTGCTCCCTCTTTATGCAGAGGAGCTTGGGGCGACAGGCCTGTGGGTGGGCGGGATCCTCACGGCATATTCGGGCCTTCAGTTCCTCAGCGCGCCTCTTCTTGGCCGCCTGAGCGACCGCATAGGGCGGCGGCGGGTAATCCTTGCAAGCCTGGCCGGGTCCACCGCCGGGTTCATCATCACCGGCCTTGGGAGCAGTCTCCCCCCTCTGTTAGCGGGGCGCGCCGTCGCGGGGCTTTTTGGTGGAAGCATCGCCCCAGCGCAGGCCTACATCGCCGATGTGAGTTCGCCGCAAGAGCGGACACGGGCGATGGGACGTCTTGGGGCGTGCATCGGGCTGGGATTCGTCCTGGGGCCAGCCCTGGGCGCGGGGCTCAGCCACTTCGGATTCGGGGCTGCCTCGTTCGCCGCCGCAGGACTGGCGGGCGCGAACCTTCTGCTCGGTTTCTTCACCCTCAAAGAGCCTGTCCGAGCCAGCGCCGGGACGCCTCAGCCGCGCCCAAGCATGTCACTCCTCGCATCGGCTTTTTCCAGGCCGAGGACACGAGGCCTGCTTCTTGCGACTTTTCTCACCACCTTTGCCTTCGTGGCGATGGAGGCAACGTTCGCCCTGCTTGGGAAGGAGCGCTACGGCCTGAGTGAGGGGCAGCTTGGCCTGATCTTCGCATTCGGCGGCGTGGTCATCATCATCGCGCAAGGGATGATGGTTGGGAGGCTGAGCGCGCGCCACGGCGAACGGCGAACGGCAATGCTCGGAGCGTCAATCTTGGCGGGGGGGCTGCTCCTCTTGCCCCTCTCGCCTGGGCTGGGAGTCGCAGCCCTGTTTCTGGGAATCATCGCCGCGGGACAGGGACTGGTATCGCCAGCGCTCTCCAGCATGCTGTCGCTTGACGCCGGCGCAGGCCGCCAGGGAGGCATTCTTGGCTTGGGGCAGGCACACGCCGCCGCCGCGCGGGCCATCGGCCCAATCGTGGCAGGGGCGCTCTTCGATGCGGACGACGCTCTGCCGTACCTGGTGGCGGGACTTGTCGTTGCGGGGGTGTTTCTCATTCTGGCTGGACTTGGCGCCAAGGGCGCACGGGATGATCTTCGACCGTCCGCCATGGCACGCGAAGGATAGGCCCTCCGTTCGCCCGCGGCAGATTCAGGATGACAGGAGACGCTTAGCGCGCCGTGTAGCCGCCATCGATCACGAGCTCGCTGCCTGTCACGAACTTCGATTCGTCTGAAGCGAGGTAGAGAATGCCGTAGGCGATATCGGCAGGTTCGCCGATGTGTCCAAGGGGATGCAGCGCGCCTGCGGCCTTCTTGCCGGCCTCCACATCGCCCGCGGCCTTAAGGAAGCTCTCCACCATGGGAGTCCAGATATAGCCCGGGTGGATGGAGTTCACGCGGATGTTATCGGGCGCGTAGAGCATCGCGTCCGTCTTTGTCATCAAGCGCACGGCGCCCTTTGATGCGTGGTAGGGCGGAACGTCCGGCCCGCCGACGAGGCCATAGATGGAGGAGAGGTTGATGATGCTGCCCTTGCCCGCCTTTTTCATATGAGGGATGGCGTGCTTGGTGCAGAAGAAGACGCCCTTGACGTTCACCGCCATCACCTTATCCCACTCTTCCGAGGTCACTTGGTGGGTGGGCTTGTTCACGCCGGAAATGCCCGCGTTGTTCACCAGGATGTGCAGGCCGCCGAA
>SXGR01310619.1_pt1 | contig 14207 bp, 16 predicted proteins | sample 3174711 | NCBI WGS metagenome assembly SXGR01 (sample SAMN11356860, study PRJNA531348) | freshwater metagenome | isolation source: freshwater sample F1-60 | place: China: Fuxian Lake, Yuxi | collected 2017-12-25
ACTGACGATGACGGAGCGGAGCCGGTCTAGGTAGGTAGCGAGCTGATGAGCGACTCCAGACTCTTCGTGACCATCATGTCGCCGTTTTTCGTGGAGACGTCGATGCCGGTGGCGCAGACGGTCCGGCATTCGTCGATGCGATCCAGCTTGTGCAGCGATTGGGCCAGGGCATAGTAGGCGGCTGAGTAGGCGGGTTTGACCGTGACGCATTGCTGCAGGGCCTTGGCCGCTTCTTCAAAGTTCGCATCTTCCATGTAGGCCTTCCCCAGACCGAACCAGGCGACTTCGTCGGTCGGATCGATCTCCAGGACTTTTTTGAGCGGTTCAATGCGGCGGTTCGCCATGGTTTCCTCCAAGTATATGCGACGATAGCAGCGGCGAACGCTCGTTGTCTATGCGTTTGACTGCGTGCTAATCTGATTTTATCCGTCACGGATGATATGTCTCATGTTTTACGTTTAACGTTTCACGGATTTCGTCATGGGCAACACTGGACTCCTTTACGATCCACGCTATCTTGAACACGATATGGGCACCGGCCATCCTGAGTCGCCTAATCGGCTGCGTGCCATCATGCAGCAGTTGGAGCAGAGCGGGACTGCGGCCCGGTTGACCAGGATTGCACCGCGAAAGGCGGAAGACGAATGGATTATGCAGATCCACGAGGCGTCCTATCTTGAGATGTTGAAGGCTGAGGCCCCGGCAACTGGGCGGGTCTCCCTCGATGCCGATACCTCCATGTCTCCCGGTTCCTTGACCGCGGCCTATCTGGCAGCAGGCGGAGCCTTGGCGGCGGTCGATGCGATTCTGTCGAAAGATGTCGATCATGTGTTCTGCGCGGTGCGGCCTCCGGGACACCATGCAGAGGCGGGGCATGCGATGGGTTTCTGCCTCTTCAATAATGTGGCGATTGCCGCGCGTTACGCGCAGAAACGTTATGGGCTGAGCCGGGTCTTGATCGTCGATTGGGACGTGCATCACGGGAACGGCACGCAGCATAGTTTTGAAGAGGATCCGTCGGTCTTGTTCTTCAGCACCCATCAGTTTCCCCATTACCCAGGCACAGGCCGCGCGACAGAGCGGGGCCGAGGGGCAGGGGAGGGGTTTACGATCAATGTGCCGATGGAAGCGGGGGAGGGCGATGAGGAGTACCGTACCGTCTTTCAGAAAACGTTGGCCCCGGCCGCCGATGCGTTCAAGCCGGAATTCGTGATCATCTCGGCTGGCTTCGATGCCCATCAAGAGGATCCGCTTGCGAGCATGGGGTTGACCGAAGAGGGCTACGAGGACCTCACCGGCATTGTGGCCGGCATTGCCAAACGTCATGCGAATGGTCGCATCCTCTCGTCGCTTGAAGGCGGGTATCATCTGACAGCCTTAGCTACGTCGGTGGATCGCCACATCCGGGCTCTCTTGGCCGCATGAAAACCCCTTTTAAGATTCTACTCGGGTCTGCTCTGGTTGGTCTGCTCGTGTATCTCTATTACACCGAGGTTAAGCCGGTCGTGATCTTCGGACTGCGCGATGATTACGCCCATGCGATTCCATTGCAAAAGATCCCGAAGGGGCTGACGAGTTTGAAGGCCGAATCCTGCGGGCAATGCCATCGCGCGATCTATGACGAATGGAAGACGAGTATCCATGCCCATGCCTATGAAGATCCGTTCTTCCAGGCCTATTGGAAAAAGGATCAGAAGATTTGGGTTTGTTTGAACTGCCACACCCCGCTGGAAAACCAGCAGCCGACCTTGGTGAAGGAGATTCCGCGATGGCGCGTCGAGAAGGCGGTGCAAGAGCCTAATCCGCATTACGACCCTGAGTATCAGAAGGAGTCGGTGACCTGCGCGGCCTGCCATGTGCGGGATGGAGTGCTCTATGGACCGTTTGAAGACTCCGCCGCGCCGCATCCGACCAAGTTCGATCCGAGTTTTCGCACCGCGCAGATCTGCCAGCGTTGCCATAACGTGGTGTCCGGTCCCGCCCAGTTCTATAATGTGGGGCCTTGCGGGACCTATTCGGAGTACGAAGGCAAGTTCTTCATGCAGGAACGGGGCTTCATTTGCCAGAGTTGTCACATGCCTGAAATCGACCGGCCCGTGGCGACGAATAGTCCGATCCGGCGGGGACGGCAGCATCTCTGGCGCGGCGGGCACGACCCGGACATGGTGAAACGGGCTGTGGGGGTGCAGGTCAAGGCCGATACCGTTTCGCCCAAGCCGGGCGATCGAGTGAGTTTTACTCTCACCGTTATTAACGCGGGAGCCGGCCATAAGATTCCGACCGGCGATCCGGACCGGTTTTTCACGGTGGAGTTTTCGGTGGAGGACCGGCAGGGGAAGGTACTCGATCAGCAGACCTCCACGATGGGCCGCTGGATCATGTGGCAGCCGGCTATCGTCGAGTTGTATGATAATCGTCTCTTGCCCCTGGCCAGCCGGGAGTACCAGTTTGCGTACCAGCTCCCGGCTCAGGCAGAGGGCTTGAAAGTCAAGGCGCGGGTGCAGTACCACATCCTGACCGACAAGCAGCATGAGATGTTGCAGACTCAATATGGATTGACGGGAAACGATCCCTACCGATTCGTCGTGTACGAGCGGGAGTTCCCGCTGTCCGGCGATCTTGCTGCGGCGTTGAACGAGAGCGAGCGGGCAGCGGCCCTGAGCCGCCAGCCTGAGGGGACCAGTTGTAAGGCCGGAGCTGCGGGCTGACCGCTGACAGCTTAAACCACAAAGGAACGACATGACACACCCGTTGCTGATCGATACAGAAACTCTTCAGCAGAGCTTGGGCCAGCCAGGCCTGGTGATTCTGGATGTGCGGGGGCGGGCCGCCTACGAGTTTGGTGGCCATATTCCCGGCGCGGTGCATTCGACCTGGCATGAGTACAGCGACCCCAAGGCCGTGCCGAAGGGTCTGCTCGATCCCGATCACGCCAGGCTGGAACAGAAGATTCGCGCTTTGGGCATCAGTCAGGACAGCGATGTGGTGATTTATTCCAACCCCTTCGACAACTGGGGCGACGAAGGTCGCATGTTCTGGATGCTGGAATATTTCGGCCATACGAAGCTGCGGATTCTTGACGGAGGATGGGTCAAGTGGGTGCAGGAAAAACGGCCGTTCGAACATGGCTGTGTGACGCCCAAGCCCGGGACCTTTACCGTCACGCCGGTGGCTGCCGTGATTGCCCACAAAGACGAGTTGAAGCAGTTGGTAAAACAGCCGCGTCCCGGCACTGCAATTCTGGATGCGCGCAGCCTCGAAGAATATCTCGGAAAGGAGGTTTCGGGTATTCCGCGGCCTGGCCACATTCCCACCGCGATCCATCTGGCCTGGACGGGGTTCCTGCAGCCGAATGCCACGCTGAAAGATCTGGAGACGATTCGGGAGAGTCTGGCCGACAAGGGGCTAACCCAGGATCACGAGGTCATCTGTTATTGCACCGGTGGCGTCCGCTCGGCTTGGCTCTACTTTGTCCTGAAGCTGGCCGGCTACCGGAAGGTCCACAACTATCCTGGATCCTGGTGGGAATGGAGCCGGGACTTCTCCTGTCCGGTGGAAAAAGACGCCAAGGGATTGCAGCGTATTCTGAACGTGGACCCACAAGTGCGGCCTTCTTGACAGTTTAAAATTGGCTGTGTAAGGTGAGCGAGTTGGTGATTCTGTAACGGTTTATATCGGTCGAATAAAGCTTAACCCTTGAGGAGGAACCCATGAAAATGAGAATCCATCGTGAAGCACTGGTCGTGGCGGCGGTTGCCGTGCTCGTTGGTTTCCCGCTGTTCAGTGGGTTCGCCCTTGCCGATAACAAGCATGTGAGCGAAGCGGTCGAACATGCCAAGGAAGCGGTCTCGCATGGCAAGCAGGGACATGCCGATGCCCTGGTGCAGCATGCCGAGGGAGCGCTCAAGCATGCCGAAGCGTCAGGCCTGAAGAACCCGCATCTGGACGAAGGTATTAAACATCTCGTGGAAGCCGTGGTCCATGGCAGGGCCGGTCACGCCGATGTGGCCACTCGGCATGCCGAGGGCGCAGTCACCCATTTATCTGAAGTGAAGTAAGCCGTTCAGTCAGAGTTTTTCGGAACGGGCAGGGGCGACCCTGCCCGTTCTGCTTTAGGAGCAGGATGGCATGCGAGTCGGATATTTTCAGTTTGCCCCACAGTTCGGGGAGGTGTCGCGCAATCTCGATACGATTGCGCATACGCTCGATCGGGCGGATGCCGATGTGATCGTTTTGCCGGAGTTGTGCGCCTCCGGCTATCAGTTCACCTCGCAGCAGGAAGCAAACGTTCTGGCGGAGTCTGTGCCGGATGGACCGACCACGCAACGGCTGATCGATCTGGCAAAGCGTCGCAAGATGGTGATTGTCGCCGGTCTTTCCGAGCGGGCCGGATCGGTTTGCTATAACTCCGCCGTGGTCGTCGGCCCATCCGGGTTCATCGGCTGTTATCGCAAGACCCATCTGTTTTTCGAAGAAACGCTGTTCTTTACGCCGGGCGACACGGGGTTTCAGGTGTGGGATATCGGACCGGCCAAGATTGGCGTGATGATCTGTTTCGACTGGTATTACCCGGAAGCGGCTCGCACCCTGGCGCTCAAGGGGGCGGAGATCATCTGTCATCCCTCAAACCTAGTATTGCCGGATTGCCCCGATTCCATGCCGGTTCGCTGCCGGGAGAATCGCGTCTTCGCGATCACGAGCAACCGGACTGGCAGTGAAGCGCGAGGGGGCAAAGACCGGCTGACCTTTATCGGAAACAGCGAAGTCGTCGCTCCCAAGGGGGCGATTCTGCATCGTGCGCCGCGCGAGCAGGACGAACTGTACATGGTTGAGATCGATCCTGCCGAGGCGCGGAACAAAGCCCTCACCCCGTACAATGATCTGCTTCGTGATCGGCGCGAATCCCTCTACCGCTAACAGGATGCTGAAACAGACCGCCAGCTTCGTTCTCGGGGTTCGTGAAACGTAAAACGTGAAACGAGGGTCAGCTCGAAGTTACGGCCTTGCTGGACGGCCTGTTTGAGCATCCTGCTTTGTCCATCGGCAGAGTTTGGTTTTCGTGCTGCTTGCACACCACCGGTCCGCACGGTAGGATTATGGCTATGCAAGCTCCACTCGGGAAAGGCATCTTCCTCATTGCTGCGCCGTCCTTGCGCGATCCGAACTTCCGGCAGACCGTCGTATTGCTCTGCGAACATGGGGCGGAGGGTGCGCTGGGCGTCGTGGTCAATCGCCCGACGGCCATGTCGGTTTCGGAGGCCTTGCCGCAAGTGCCGATCCTGGAAGGCCAACGGCATGTGTTGTTTTCAGGAGGGCCGGTGCAGACGAATCAGGTCATGATGCTCTATCGCCTGGATCAACTGCCTGAGAATTCCCACCATGTGTTCGACGGGATTTGTCTCGGAGGGGATGCAGAGCTGGTCGATCGTATTTTGACTGCCAGTGAAGGGCGCGAGGCGTTCCGCGCCTACCTCGGCTATTCCGGCTGGGGGCCAGGGCAACTGGAGTCCGAGATGAAGACCGGGTCCTGGTTCACCATTCCGGCAGACCCCAATGTCGTCTTCGACAAGGATCCCACCCGTGTCTGGCCCGATATCGTGAGTGCGCTCGGTGACGACTATCGTCTGTATGCGGACATGCCGTTCGACCCCTCTTTGAACTAGGAGGCTGCGTAGGCGTCTCGTCTATTCGTTGCCATTAAGCAGGGGGGCAAGAAATCTCCCCGTATGAGACTCCGCCACTTTGGCCACTTGCTCCGGTCTTCCCTCCGCCACGATCTGTCCGCCCGCCGATCCGCCTTCCGGTCCTAGGTCGATAATCCAATCGGCGCTTTTGATCACGTCTAGATTGTGCTCTACGACCACGACGGTATTGCCGCTGGTTACCAGTTTCTGCAACATCGCCAGGAGCTTTTTGATGTCCTCGACGTGCAGGCCCGTGGTTGGTTCGTCCATGATGTAGAGCCCGTTCTTCGTGGAGGAGCCTTTGAGCTCGGCGGCGATCTTCAGCCGCTGGGCTTCGCCGCCGGAGAGGGTGGTCGCGGCTTGGCCGAGCCGGAGATAGCCGAGCCCGATGGATGTGAGCAGGTGGAGTTTTTCTGTCAGCTTGGGCGACCCGCTGAAAAAGCCCAGCGCGTCTTCGGCCGTCATCTGCAAGACGTCATGGATCGTTTTCCCGCGATAGCGAATGGAGAGGACGCTCGGTTTGAATCGTTTCCCGTCGCAGGCGTCGCAGGTGGCATAGATATCTTCGAAGAAATACATTTCCAGCTTTTCGACGCCGCTCCCTTCGCATTTGTCGCACCGGCCCCCGGCGGTATTGAAGGAGAAATGGCCGGGAGTCAGCCCGCTTCTGAGCGCATCGCGCTCGGAGGCGAAGAGGGAACGCACGTCATCGAAGGCTTTCAGATAGGTGATCGGATTGGAGCGAGGGGTGCGGCCGATCGGTTCCTGGTCGATGAGTTTGATGCCGGTCAGGTGCTCGATCCCCTTGATCGCGCGAAACTTGCCCATAGGCAGCGACTCAATGCGAAAGGCGCGGGCGATGGCGCGATAGAGCGTGTCTTCGACCAGGGTGCTCTTGCCGGAGCCGGAGACGCCGGTGACACAGACCAACATGCCGAGCGGAATGCGGACGAACAGATCTTTGAGGTTATTCTCGCAAGCCCCGGCGATGACCAGCAGTTTCCCGTTACCCTTCCGCCGAGAGCGGGGCGTGGCAATTTCGTCTTCGCCACGCAGATAGCGCGCCGTAATCGACCGTGTGTCCGCGATGAATTCCTCTCGCGGCGCGGCGCAGATCACCTCGCCGCCCTTTTCTCCCGACAGGGGGCCTAGCTCGACCAGATAGTCGGAGGCTAGCATCATCTGGCGGTCATGTTCGACGACGACCACGGTGTTGCCCTGGACTGCCAGTTCCCGCAGGATGCCGGCGAGCGTGGCTGTGTCGCGAGGATGGAGGCCGATGGTCGGCTCGTCGAGGACGTAGAGGGTGCCGACCAATCGCGCGCCGAGTTGATTGGCCAAGGCGGCGCGCTGGGCCTCACCTCCCGAGAGGGTGCGGGTCTGGCGGGAGAGGGTCAGATAGCTGAGGCCCACGCGGAGGAGAAAGCCGAGTTTGGCCGTGAGTTGCCGGAGGATGTCGCGGGCGACCTGTTCTTCATAGGACGAGAGGGGGAGGGCTGCGATCCAGGCTGCCACTTCTTCGATCGTGAGCGAGGACAGCTCATGAATGTCCCGGCCCGCGATCTTCACATAGCGCGCGTCCGGCCTCAGGCGGGACCCCGCGCAGGTCGGGCAGGGGACTGGCGTCCTGTAGCGGCTGAGCATGACGCGCACATGCAGTTTGTAGCGCTTGCCCTCCAGGTAGTCGAAGAACTGCTGCACCCCTTCCATCTTGCCTGCTCCCTGCCAGAGCATCTGTTGGATCTCCGGCGGCAGGTCCTTGTAGGGGAGGGTGAGGTCAACCCCGCGTTGCTTCATGGAGAGCAACATTTGCTTCTGCCACCAATCGCCGCTGGGTTTGCTCCAGGGCTCGATGGCGCCTTGGGCCAGCGACTTGCTGTGGTCGGGAATGACGAGGTCGGGATCGTAGCGGAGAATATTGCCGAATCCTTTGCATTCGGGACAGGCGCCGAGCGGATGGTTGAAGGAAAAGAGGACCGGACGAATCGGTTCGAAGGTCCTGCCGCATGGCTGGCAGCGGAAGTCGGTGCTGTAGGTGCGGGCGCCCTGGTCGATGACCTCCACGCGGCAGAGGCCTTCGCCTTCGCGCAACGCTGTTTCAATCGCTTCGACGAGGCGGGATCGATTGTCTTCCCGGATCACCAGCCGGTCGAGGACTACATGGAGATGGTCTGGTCTGGTTTTGGGCAGGCTGTGGACCTCATGGAGATCGAGGAGCTCCTTGTCGCACTGGAGTCTGGTGAGGCCGCGCAGCAAGAGTGATTGGAGAAAGGCCTGGTCCTGCTTCGGAGCCGGGGCTTTGACCGGAAAGAGGATCATCGCTCGCGCGTCTGGACAATGGCTCAGGAGGTCGTCGGCGACGCTGCCAGGGTGAAAGCTGCGTGCTTGGATGGCGCAGTTCGGGCAGACTGGATGGCCCACCTTGGCGAAGAGGAGTCGCAGCAGGTCGGCAATCTCGGTCGTGGTCCCGACCGTTGAGCGGGCGGTGCGGATGGGGTTCTTCTGCTCGATCGCAATGGCGGGGCGGACGTTGATGATCCGGTCGACATCGGGGCGGTTGACCTTGTCGAGAAACATGCGGGCATAGATGGAGAGCGATTCCACATAGCGCCATTGGCCTTCGGCGAACAGCGTGTCGAAGGCGAGGGAGGATTTTCCCGAGCCCGATACTCCCGTGATGGCCGTGACCTGATTGTGGGGGATGCGGAGCGAAATATTCTTGAGGTTGTTTTGACGCGCCCCTTCGACGATCAGGTCTCGTGAAGGAATGGGAGGCTGTCTAGTGCTTGCCATAGGTTGTTGCGAGGCCTGGAAAATCTGAGCATCGTAACAATCCCCCTGCGGGGGTTCAAGGAGAGATTGAGGGAAACAGGGCGCGGCGGTTATCGGATTGCCAGTTTGGCCAGTCCGATACAGCCGAAGTAGAGGGTCATGGAGAGGGCCATGGCAGGCCAGAAGCCGATCCTCGGCACGCCATGGATCATGGCAAGGACGTAGACGATCCAGGGCGGCACAAACCATAAGAGGTGCTTGGCGTAGCCCACCAAGGATTCGTTGCCCCCGTTCAGATAGATGAGAATGAATGTTGCGCCGGTAATGGCGGGGAAGGTGCTTGCAAAGGCGGCGAGGAACGAACGGCCTTGAGAGCCGAGGTAGGTGGAGACGCTGACGATCGTGCCGCCTAAGAGAAAATAGACCGCATATTTTACGAAATCATTCACGCCGGTTTCTCCTCAGGTTCCGTGAAACGCTTTTCTCGCCTCTCGTTCCAAGGCGTCGTCTTGTCCTGTATACCGGGGTGAGACGTGAAAGACAACCAGGTCGCGCACCTGGGCCTTGCAAGCCATGAGGCCTGCCTGCCTGGCGGTCAGATGATAGTGGCTGCGGGCTTTCTCCGCATCGGCATCCAGGTAGGGTGCTTCACAGTAGAGCAGGTCCGCGTCCTGAGCGAGGGCAATGATTTTCGCTTCATTCTCTTCGTCGAACCTGGCATCGACGACGCAGGCAATCTTTTGCCCTCGTGAGATGGTGCAAAACCGTGCGGTGGTGTTTGTCGTAGAGGGTGGTGGTGAAGCGGAACTCGTCCGGTTGCCCTTGCCAGATATATTGCTTCACGTCCTTAAGCCAGGACCCGACCGGCAGGTTCGCCTTGTGGAGCTTCTGCTTGTTCACATTGATGTGGGATTGCTCCTCCAGCGAATAGACAAAGGAGGGAATGCGATGGTTCAAGGAACCCGCGTTCACAGTGAACATAGAGTCCGCGAGGACCGTGAATCGGCCCGTGGCTGGCTCCTGTGCGAGCGCGCGCGACGGTTGTGTGTCGGTGCGGAATGAGTCGGTGGCGCGAAATAGGGTCCGTTTGATTTCCTGAGGATGAAATTCCTGAACGTCCAGGGTCAGGGGATAGCCATCCACCAGATTCCAGGTGTAGGCTTACAATTTGCGCTGCACATTGTTGATGAGTCCGGGAGGGCGGAAGAACCGGACCGTTTTACCCTGTCCTAAAGCCACACGCAGGACTGTATCGAAGCCGATGAAGTGGTCTAGGTGCGTATGGGAAATGAAGATGTCGTTGGCCCGCAGGGGCCTCCTCGCTCCCAGCCCGTCATTGTGGCCGAGGTCGAACAGCAGCGCCTGCTTCGACTAGCGGATCTCCACATAGACGCCAGGGTCTCTGAAGACGTCATTCACCAGAACACTGGAGCATGAAGGGTTTATAGGTGGCTCACGGCATTAGGGTGGACCGGATGGCGCAATACATCACCAGCACTTCCACGGCATGGGCGATGATCGTGGCATAGAGGTTGTTGGTTCTCAGCCAGATGATGCCCCAGATGAGACCGTCCCAGAGGGCGATCCAATGGAGGTGCTGGAAAGTATTGACCATGAAGGGGTCGAATGCAAATGCCAGGGCGCTGGTGAACAGGGCGATGGGCGAGAGGCGAGAGGTGAGGTCGGATCTCCACAGTCTCGATTCAAGCGCAGCCAGCCGCCCTAGGAGGAAGCCACGAAAATTCAGTTCCACAAAGAACGCAATGAGGCAGATGAACCAGGGAACCATGAGAAAGAGGGGAAGTTGGGCATGGGGCGTCGTTGTCAGGAAGCCGATGTCATAGCCCAGAGAGGGAGAGATCGAGAGGATCGCGACGCTGTTCAGGCAACCCAGCAGCAGTCCTGTCAGGAGTCCCCAGCGAAGGCCATTCCCTATATTTCGTTGTTCCAACCCGAGCTGCGCCGCGATGCTGTGGTTCTGTGCGGCCCAAAGGCTGAAGGCCAGATAGGCGACGATCTGTGGCGCGAATTGGACGAGTGTCCGCCCTTGGAGCGAGGCAGGCAGGGTATAGAAGCCGAGCGTTGCGGCGAGGGGGAGCAGCGCGAGGGCCGCTCGCCGTTCTTTTGGCTGAGTCGGTGTGGCGTGAGGACCGGGCCCTGGCTCCATCATGGAGGCCGTCAGTTCAGTTGGAAGTTGTAGCGGTCGAGGGTGGTGGCTTTGTGCCGCGCGAGGTTGGAGAGCGCTTTGTTGTAGTCGACCGTGGCGCGTAATTCGTTCCCTTGGGCCGTCGCAAGGTCTCGCTGGAAGTCGAGGACGAAACGCGTCGTGCTCAATCCCACCTTCAGCCGCTCTTGCTCCGCCTGCAACTGTTTCTCTGCCATGATCCTGGCTGATCTGGTGGTCTCGATCCGTTTGAAATCCGTTTGGACGCGGCGGACCGCTTCGCGTACTCCCACGATGATCTGCTGCCGCACACTCACGAGCGAGGCTTCGGCGTTCTTGCCCTCCAGCTGCCGCTTGTTGTAGGTGCTCCAGGCGGAGCGGTTGCCGAGCGGGTAGCTCAAGACAAGGCCCGCACCATAATTGTAGTAATCGCCGTTGAAGTTTTTGCTTACGGAGTCGGCGTAGTCTTTCCCGAGCCCTGCCATGCCCATCGTGCCTTGGAAGGAGAGGGTCGGGAGGATCTGGTTTTTAGCAAACTTGGTATTGAGATCGCTTGATTCCATGTTCTTTTTCGCCTGGACGATTTCTGGCCGCTGCGCGATAGCCGTGTCGATGGCTTCCTGCAGGCTGATGGGTTCGAGGGTCACGACCGGTTGATCAAGCAGGGTCAAGCGCAAGTCTTGCCGGAGATCCTCTTCCGCTGGATTGAGCAGGCGGCGCAACTGATCTTCCTGGTCACGAATCGTTTTATCTGCAATCAGGACCTGCTCGACCCGCGAGGCAACGGCCGCTTCGGCTTGGAGGACGTCGACGACTGACATGACGCCGGCCTTCGCCTTGGCGCGGTTGCTAGCCAGGAGTTCCTGCGCCGCCTTCAGGGCGGCTTCCGCCACTTTCAGATTTTCATTGGCGAAGACGACTTCCCAATAGGTTTGTTCCACCGTGGCCAGGACGGTGAGGACGCGATCGCGAAAGACATGTTCCTCGACGGAGGCATTGTTCTGGGCGACGCGGATGAAGGTCTTGGTGACGTCGAAGCCGGCGTTGCGGAGCAGGGGCTGTGTGAGTGTCAGGGCAAGGCCGCCTGTGTAGGAAGGGTTGAACAGGAATCCGCCGGCCATATTTTGATTTACCGCCGTCCGCGTTGGGCTGTAGTTCATATCGACGTTGCCGCCGGTGAGCAAGTTGGTCGTCGCATCGAGCGTGACGGAGTGGTTTCGTTGATCGAAGGTCGCAATCTCGCCCAAGGCGCCGGAGGTTCCGCCGAATACCGGCCGGTTGAGCGGGTTCACCGTTCGGTTGTATTGACCGTTGACGCTGAGCGTCGGGTCGAACTTGGCCTGTTCGACGGTGATATCGGCTTGTCGGCTTTCTTTTGTCTGGCGGCTGATGCTGATGTCCAGATTATGTTTCAGCGCTTGGAGCGCCGCGTCGGCCAGGGAGATGGCCTCCCGCCTTTCCGTGGGAGGAGTTTTGCTCAGTTCCAGGCTCCAGCTAAGTCCAGGCGCCAGGATCAGGCTAAGGCTGACGGCATAACCACAGGCGCGCCACCATCCGTCTGTTCCTGTACGCTGCTCCATGGCCCCCCCGTTGATCGACAAAGAATATGCCTCATACTATAATGATTCCATGCGAATCTGTCATGGGCTAAATTTGGTGAGCTGCCAGATCCGTTGGATCATGTCCCCGACGCTGCCCGCGGCGTTTTGTGCGCTGGCTTTGCTTCCCTGGGGGCTGTCGTCGCTGGATTCGCAGACCTGGGGGCAATCGATTTCCAGTGTGCGCTCGTTCGACGGAGGGGTCGCGCCGTTGTTTAATTTAACCGGCCCGGGCAATCTCTATCTCGACAATCAAGGGACGCAGGGATTTCTCTACAATCCCGGAAATAATTTTCAATCGTATAGTTTTCGGAATCCCACGACCGGCCAGGCCTGGAGCGGGGCTGTGCCCACGCTCGGGCCTCAATTGTCGATCGGACTGATCCAGGGCGCCAATCAGGGCGGCTCGCCGCTCGTTCTTCCTGGTCCTCCACGTCAAGCTGCGCCGGTGCCATCGATTCAATCCAATCTTCTTGACGAGATCCCATAATTGCCAGCGTCTCTCGCTACGACTCTTCTCTTTCACGAGCGAGCGGAGGTATTATGCCTGGATCGAGTAGCAGTTCCTGGGCGCAGGGGGTCGCGGGGGTCGATTTGGTTGACCCCGGTAGCGGAGCGTGAAGACGTTGAGCTTATTGTAGGGAGGGTGCCATGGCCGCAGGCGACTCAGGCAAAGGATTATACGATCATCTCTACCGCCGATTCTTCGAGAACCGTGAGTCGCGCCAGGGCTATGATTTTCAGCATGCGCCCGGTGGCAGTGTGTCACCGCCGGTGGTCCCGTTTCGGAGTCGCCTTCGCTGGTGGACCTGGGATCGCTGGCAACGGCGCAAGGCGATTGCCGCGGCGCGAGACCGGTTCCAGCAGGATATTCTGGGTCTGAAGAAGCGCATCGAAGTAAGAAGTTATTGAGGGGATAGACGTGAGAAAGCGCGGCATTCATATTCAGTCCTGGCTCATCGGCAGGGTTTTCCTGTTATGCGCGCTGGCTGCTATCGCCGGTGAGTGGAGCCTGTTTGTCGAGCGGTCGCAGGCCATTCAGTTAGAGAGCTATGCGGAGAAAGAAGCCAATTTGAAGGATCAGGCCCGAGAGGGGCTGTTCAATCGCTGGACCTTCGACCAGCAGAGTTCTGGCGAAGCGCCTGCCGGATTTTCGATGCTGGGGGTTGGCGAAGGGCCGGCTGCGGACTGGACAATCAAGGGTGACCGCGAGGCTCCTTCGGCAGCCAATATTCTGGCCGTGAATTCATCCTGCCAGGTCGCGACCTGTTACCGGTTGATCGTCGCCAACGGGTTTCAGTATGAATATCCGGATGTGTCGGTCCGGATGCGATTTCCCCTCGATGCCGCAACAGGGGCTGGTGGAGTGGTATTCGGGGTGAAGGATAGCAGGCACTTCTACGCAGTGGTGGTCAATTTGGCGACCAAGACGTTGGACGTGAGTCGCGTGGTAGATGGCAAGGAGCTGAGACTCGCGCAGGCGCCGATTCTGCCCAAGGTGGTTCCCTGGCATACGTTGCGGATTCAGCGAAATACTATCATCAGCAAGGACTTTATCGAGACATTTTTTGACGGGCAGTTTGTCGTGACAGTTGAAGATCAGTCGTTGGCGATCGGTCAGGTCGGGCTCCTGGTTCGCGGACAAACTTCGTTAGATTTTGACAGCTTGCATGCCATTCCTCTGTTTTCCCAGCGTCCGCTTTCTGCCCCGGCAGCCTACTAGATGGTTGTCTTGTTTCGCGCGTGATTGTGCCATCGCTTGCATTTGAGGGGGCCAAGGAGTACAGTATCGGGTGTGTGTCATCGCGAAGGGCCTGGTGGTGATACTACAGAGAGTGACAAGGCCTTAGACAGATGTTGTTTTGGTTTTGTGTGGGAATTTGATCGGAAGCCAGCCTTGAGTCGCCATGGTCTTTGCGTCTTCGGCCCATTCCTTCCTCACTTTGATCTCCAGTCCAAGACAACACATATTTTCAAAGGAGGAGCCCA
>SXGR01031814.1_pt1 | contig 14206 bp, 11 predicted proteins | sample 3174711 | NCBI WGS metagenome assembly SXGR01 (sample SAMN11356860, study PRJNA531348) | freshwater metagenome | isolation source: freshwater sample F1-60 | place: China: Fuxian Lake, Yuxi | collected 2017-12-25
CATCTTCGTGCCGATGCTCATGCAGCTCGGCCTGTCGCCGGAACTCACCCAGGCGGCGTTCCGCATCGGCGACTCGAGTACCAACCTCATCACGCCGCTGCTGCCTTACTTCCCGCTCATCGTGGTGTATTGCCAGCGTTACGCCAAAGGCACCGGCGTCGGCACGCTCATCTCGACCATGGTGCCGTATTCGGTGCTCTTCCTCCTGACGTGGACCCTGCTCTTGCTCGTCTGGTGGGGGCTTGGACTCCCACTCGGGCTTCAGTCGCGTTACACGCCGTGAGGCGTTTGCGTCCCGGATTGAGGGCGGGAAGGTGATGGTTCGCGATCCGTGTCCACGGCTGGGCCATCGAGAACAACGGTGGCCCAATTTCTTCGCATAAAAGCTCGCGCCGCAACGTCTGAAACCGCTAACATCACCTGCAATTCAGCCGTAAACCGACTATGAGCAAACCATTCGTTCCTTCCTGGTGTGGCAGCGCGGATCATGCGTGGCGTCCCAGCCGCCGGGATTTCCTCTTCACCGGCGTCATCGGGACCTTGGGCCTGACGATGGGCAACCTGTTCAAACTCCAAGCCGCTGGGACTGCTTCCGGCCAGCCTGCAAAGGCCGCAGCGCAGTCGGTCATCCAGATTTATCTCCCGGGCGGCATGGCGGCGCAGGAGACGTTCGACCCGAAGCTGCTCGCGCCGATCGAATTCCGCGGCCCGCTCGGCTCCGTGAAGACGAAGCTGCCCGGCATCCAGTTCTCCGAACTGATGACGCGCACGGCGAAGGTGTCGGACAAGATCACCGTCGTGCGCTCGATGACGCACGGCGAGGCAGACCACGATCGCGGCACGCACAATATGTTCACGGGCTATCGTCCCAGCCCGGCGATTCAATACCCGAGCTACGGCAGCATCGTGTCGCATGAGCTTGGCTCGAAGAACGAGCTGCCGCCGTACGTGTGCATTCCGAATCAGCCGAACAATTTCGCCGGCACGGGCTACTTGGGCTCCGCGTTCGGACCGTTCAGCCTGGGCAATGATCCGGCGAGCGCCGGCTTCAAAGTGCGCGATCTTACGCTGCCGGCTGGCGTGGATGAAGCGCGTTTCGCCACACGACGCGAGATGCGCGCGGCGGTGGACGCGCATTTCAGCGGGCTGGAGAAGTCCGACGCGCTCGAAGGCATGGATTCCTTCTACCAACGCGCCTACTCGATGATTTCCTCGGAGAAAGCCCGCGCGGCATTTGCCATTTCGGACGAGCCGGAGAAGCTGCGCGAGGACTACGGTCAGAACCAGGCCGGTCAGCGCATGTTGCTGGCGCGGCGACTGGTGGAGTCCGGCGTGCGCTTTGTCTCGCTGACATACGGCGGCTGGGATCATCACGACAACATCCGCAGCGCGATGAACAGCCAGTTGCCGCGCTTTGATCAGGCGTTCGCAGCGTTGATTCGCGACCTGGAACAGCGCGGGATGCTCGACTCGACACTGGTGATGGTGACGACTGAGTTCGGTCGCACGCCGAAGATCAACGGCACGGCGGGTCGCGATCATTATCCGAAAGTATTTTCCATCGCGCTGGCCGGCGGCGGCATCAAGAAGGGTTACATCCACGGCGCAAGCGATCCGACGGGCAGCGAGCCGGAGAGCGATCCGCTGACCGTCGAAGACTTGGCGGCGACGGTGTATCACCAACTCGGCATCCAGCACGAGAAGCCGCTGATGGCTCCGGGCAATCGCCCGATCCAGATCGTGAAGGATGGCGAGGTGCAGAAGGGGCTGCTGGCCTAGGCCCTCGCCGAAACGATTCCCATGAGTCACGAACTGGTTACCATTTCGCCCGACATTCTTGCCGGGACGCCTGTGTTCAAAGGAACGCGCGTGCCGGTCGAGAGCCTGTTCGATCACCTCGAGGCCGGATCGAACATCGACGACTTTCTCAGCGACTTTCCGTCGGTCAGTCGCGAACAGGTGACCAAGATTCTTGCGCTCGCGGATTCCGTCCTGCGGACGAACCTCAAGCTGCTGCATGAAAGTGCTGCTTGATGAAAACCTGCCCAAACGCCTCAAGCTGGAGTTGGGAAAGTTTGAGGTCGCCACGGTCGTGGATCGCGGCTGGCAGGGGCTTAAGAACGGCGACTTGATACGCTGCATGCTGGCTGACGGCTTTTCCGCCATGCTCACATTCGACAAGAACCTCCAGTTTCAGCAGAACTTCGCCAGGTATCCGGTCGTCGTGGTTCTGTTGAACGCCCGCGACAATCAGTTCGTCACCCTGCGTCCGTTGATGCCACAAGTGATCGCCCTGCTCGAATCCATGCCCGGTCCGGGCGTTTTTGAAATTCGTCCCGCATGATTCCTCTACGAAATATCATTTTGTCGCTGCTGTTCGTGTCTGGTCTCGGGCACGTCCTCGCCGTCGAACCCCGTCTCTCAAACATCCTCCCAGCCGGTGGCCAGCGCGGGACGGACGTGGAGGTGACATTCTCCGGAGCGCGTCTCGCGGATGCTCAGGAGGTCGTGATCTATTCACCCGGCATTTCCGTTGCCGCGTTCGCGCCGGAAACGAACCGTGTGAAGGTGACGCTCAAGCTCGCAGCGGATTGCCGCCTCGGCGAACACGTCCTGCGGGTGCGGACGGCGACGGGCGTTTCCGAGGCGCGCACGTTCTGGGTCGGGCCGTTCCCAGTGCTCGCGGAGTCCGAGCCGAACAACGATCCCACCACCGGCCAGAAGCTCACCAACAACGTCACCATTCGCGGCATCGTCGCAGCGGATGATCTGGACCACTTCACCGTCGCCGCGCAGAAGGGCCAGCGCATCACGGCGGAAGTCGAGGCGCTGCGTCTCGGGCGCAGTTCCCTCGACCCGTTCGTCGCCATTCTCGATTCGACGGGCAGGACGCTCGCCGATTCCGAGGACACGGCGTTCGGATTTCAGGATGGTGTCGTGTCCATCGTCGTGCCGGCGGCGGGCGACTACACCGTGCTCGTGCGCGAGACTGCGTTTAGCGGCAAGGAGGATTATTACTACCGCCTGCACGTCGGCAGTTTCCCGCGTCCGACGGCGGCCTACCCAGTCGCAGCGCAGGCGGGGACGAAGGCGAAGGTTCAATTCCTCGGCGATCCCAAGGGCGAACTGACGCAGGAGATCAAGTTCCCGGCCGCGGCGAACGAGAAGTTCGGCGTCGTGGCGGACGGCGCGCCGTCGCCGAACTGGATGCGCGTCACGCCGCACCCCGTCGCACTGGAAGCCGAGCCGACCGACAGCCGCGAGCAGGCAGGCGAAGTTCGCGACGTGCCCGTGGTGTTCAACGGCATCATCAGCAAGCCGGGCGATCATGACTGGTTCCGGTTCCGCGCGAAGAAGGGGCAGAATCTCCAGGTGAGCGTCTTTGCGCGCCGGCTGCGTTCGCCGCTCGATTCGGCGATGCAGATCGTGACGCCCAAGGGCACGCCGGTCTCTGACAACGACGACACCGCCGGGCCGGACAGCTCCATCACTTTCAAGGCCGACGAAGATGGCGAGTATGCGCTCTACGTGCGCGACTTCCTCCGTCGCGGCGGGCCTGACTTCACGTATTGCGTGGAGGTCGCGCCAGTCGCGCCCAGCATCGCGGTGCGCATCCCCGAAGTCGCGCGCAACGACACGCAGACGCGGCAATACATCGCCGTGCCGCGCGGGAACCGCTTCGCCGCGCTGATGTCCGTGCGGCGCGCGAACGTGGCGGGCGAGGTCAACTTTCTCGCCGCACCGTTGCCGCCGGGTGTGAAGCTCGTCGCAGAATCCCTGCCGGCGAAGGCCGATCAATTTCCTGTCGTGTTCGAGGCGAAGGCCGACGCGCCAGTGGACGGGCGGCTGGTGGACTTCCTCGCGGCAACAACGAACGCCAATGGTGTGGAAGGTCATTTCCGCAATGACATCGAACTCGTGCAGGGGCCGAACAACACGAGCTACTACGGCACTCGCGTGGACAAACTGCTCGTCGCTGTGACGGAGGCCGCGCCGTTCCGTGTGCGCGTGGAGCCTCCGGTGGTTCCGCTGGTGCAGGGCGGCACGATGGACTTGAAAGTGATCGTTGAGCGTGACGCGGGATTCGACGAGCCGATCGTGTTGAAGTCCGTCTGGAATCCGCCGGGCGTCACGTCGCAGCCCGACATCACCATTCCGAAGGGCTCGAACAGCGGCACGTTTCCGTTGAGCGCGAAGCCCGACGCCGAGATGCGCGAGTGGAAGATCGCGCTGTCCGCCGCCGCGAAGGTGAACGGGGGCGAGCTGATGATTTCCTCCGCGCTCACGCCGGTGACCGTCGGCGAGCCGTTCGTCACGGCGACGATGGAGAAGGCGACGTGCGAGCCGGGCAAGGCGACGAACATCGTCGTAAAGCTGGAGCAACGAATTCCCTTCGAGGGCAAGGCGGTAATCCGCATCGTCGGCCTGTCCGAGAAGGTCAGCGTCACCGAGAAAGAAATCACGAAGGACGACAAGGAAGTGGTCTTCCCGATTCAGGTCGCGGCGGATTGCGGCACCGGTTCGCAGCGCAATCTATTCTGTTCGCTGCTCGTGAAGAAGGACGGCGTGATCATCCCTCACAACCTCGCCGCCGGCGGCATCTTCCGCGTGACACCGCCGAAGAAGCCGGCCGAGCCGCAGAAGAAAGTCGCGAGCAAGTAGAATGACCGGTGAGCAATGTCTAATGCCCAAGCAATTCCTAGTGCCATGATCGAACGTTCATCCACATCGCCGCGGCAGGTTCTCCCGGTGATTCGTCTTTCCCAAGTCATTGGTCCTTGGCCATTGGTCATTCTGCTCGTCGCCCTGTTCCAGCAGACGAGTCTCGCCGCCGCTTCCATCACCGGCATCAGCGTCGCGCCGACGGAGGTTCACCTGCACAACGCGCAGGGCCGCCAGACGATCGCCGTGCAGGCGACTTATGCGGACGGCACCACTCGCGACGTGACGGATAAGGCCTCGTTCACCCTCGCCGACAAGAAACTCGCGCGCGTCGAGAAAGGCGTCGTCCTCCCGCTGGCCGACGGACAGACCGAACTCTCGGTGAAGTTCGACGGGCGCACGCACAAGATTCCCGTGACCGTCGCGGCCGCGAAAGTGGAACGCCCCGTGACCTTCGAGCTGGATGTCGTTCCCGCGCTCACGAAGGCGGGCTGCAATTCCGGCGGCTGCCACGGCGCGTCGCGCGGCAAGGACGGCTTCCGGCTCTCGCTCTTCGGCTACGATCCGGACGGCGACTACGCGCGCATCACTCGCGAACAGATCGGGCGGCGCATCAACCTCGGTCTGCCGGAAGAAAGCCTGCTGCTGGAGAAAGGGCTCGGCACCGTGACGCACACTGGCGGCGAGCGCTGGCAGAAGGGCAGCGAAACTTACCAGACCGTGCTGCGCTGGATTCAGGACGGCGCGCCGAAAGATCCGACGAACATCGCCAGCGTTGTGGGCATCGACATCGCACCGAAGCAGGCCGTGCTCGAAGGCTCGAACACGACGCAGCGGCTCGTGGTCCGCGCGCAGTATTCGGACGGCACCGAGCGCGACATCACTTCGCTGGCCGTCTTCATCAGCAACAACGAGCCGAGCGCGCGCGTCTCCGATCACGGCATCATCACCGCCGGGCAGCGCGGCGAAGCGTTTGTCATGGCGCGGTTCGACGCCTTCACCGTCGGCATGCAGATCATCGTCGTGCCCAAGGGCGAGAAGTTCGAGTTTCCGAAAGACATCGCCCGGAACAACTACATCGACGACCTCGTCCACGCGAAGCTCCGCAAGCTGCGCATCCGCCCGAGCGACCTGTGCGACGACACGACGTTCATCCGCCGCGCCACGCTCGACATCACCGGCACGCTGCCGACGCCGGAGGAGTTAAAGAAATTCCTCGCGGACGAAAGCCCGGCCAAGCGCGAGCACCTCGTCGAGTCGCTGTTGAACCGCCCGGAGTTCGCGGACCTGTGGGTGATGAAGTTCGCCGAGCTGCTCCAGATTCGCTCGCGGCAGGATCAATTCAGCCAGAAGGCCGCGCTCGCCTACTTCAACTGGCTGCGGGATCAACTGCTGACCAACGTCCCCATCGACCGGATCGTCCGCGACCTCCTGACCGCCAGCGGTAGCACGTTGACCGATCCGGCGGCGAACTATTACCAGGTGACCACCGACACGCTGAAGATCGCGGAGAACACCGCGCAGGTTTTCATGGGCATGCGCATCCAGTGCGCGCAGTGCCACAACCATCCGTTCGACCGCTGGACGATGAACGACTACTACGGCTTCGCGAACTTCTTCGCGCAGGTCGGCCGCAAGCAGGGCGAAGATCCGCGCGACTACATCGTATTCGATCGTGGCGATGGCGACGTGAAGCATCTCGTCACCGGCAGGCCGCTTCCTCCGAAGTTCCTCGGGGCCGCGCAGCCGGAGATCATGAAGGGCCAGTCGCGCCGCGACGTGCTCGCGGGCTGGCTGGCCTCGCCAGAGAACACCTGGTTCGCGAAGAACTTGGCGAACATCGTGTGGGCGCATTTCCTCGGCAAAGGCATCATCGATCCGGTGGACGACGTGCGCATCAGCAATCCTGCAAGCAACCCAGAACTGCTTGAAGCGCTTGGCGGGAAGTTCACGGGCTACGGCTATGACTTCAAACGGCTGGTGCGCGACATCTGCAACTCGCGGACGTATCAGCTCGGCACGCGCGCGAATGAAACGAACGCGGGCGATGAGCGCAACTTCGCCAAGGCCGGCGTACGACGGCTCCGCGCGGAGGTGCTGCTCGACTGCATCAACCAGGTCACGCAGACGCAGAACAAGTTCGCCGGCGTGCCCAAGGGCGCGCGTGCCGTGCAGATTCCCGATGGCGTCACGGGAGGATACTTCCTGACGACATTTGGTCGCGCCACCCGCGAGACAGTGTGCTCGTGCGAAGTGAAGATGGAGCCAAACCTCTCGCAGGCGCTGCATCTCCTGAACGGCACCACGGTGGAGACGAAGATCAAGGAAGGCGGCGTGGTCCGCGCGCTCCTCAAGGCCGGCAAGACACGCGAAGAAGTGCTCGACGAACTGTATCTGCGCACGCTCAACCGCGCGCCCACGCCGGCGGAGCGGACGAAGATGACGAGCTTCTTCGGCGATCCCAAGACGGACGAGACGATCCTCAACGACGCGCTCTGGGCCCTGCTCAACGCGAAGGAGTTTGTTTTCAACCACTGAGCGGGCGCGAATTCGCTTTCCGGATCGGGCCGTCTGACGAACTTCAGGCTTCAGCACTTCGTTGCAGCAGGCCCGGGCCGACTTGCGCAGGGGAGCCACCGACGTAAGGAGGCGGCTATCGGCAGGCTCCGGTTCATCGGTGGCGACAACTCGCCTGCGGCCCACCTGTTTCGCCGACAAATTCCTTCCCACGCGTAATCAGGCGGGGTAATCAACGGCGCATCAATTCTATGAACCACCCTTCCCACACCCGTCTCGTGCCCACCGTGCTGGGCGCGCTCACACTGGCTCTCTCGATCACCGTCGCTTCGGCAGCAGACTGGCCGCAATGGCGCGGGCCAAACCGCACCGATGTGGGCAACGAAAAGGGCCTGCTCAAATCGTGGCCCGAAGGCGGCCCGAAACAGCTCTGGGTCTTCAACGACGCAGGACTCGGCTACTCGGGTCACGCCATTGTGGGCAATCGCCTCTTCACGATGGGCCTGCGCAATGGCGCCGAGGAACTCATCGCCGTGGACATCAAGGACGGGAAGCAACTCTGGTCCGCGAAGGTTGGCGATGCGCTCCAGAACGACTGGGGCGATGGCCCGCGCAGCACGCCGGCGGTTGACGGCGGATTCGTCTATGCGCTCGGTGGGCGCGGTGACTTGGTCTGCGCGAGCGTCGCGGACGGCAAGGTTGCGTGGCAGAAATCGATGAAGGACTTCGGCGGCAAGACTCCGGGCTGGGGTTACACCGAGTCCGTGCTGGTGGACGGTGACAAGGTGCTCTGCACGCCGGGCGGCAGCCAGGGAGCCGTAGTCGCGTTGAACAAGAAGACCGGTGCGACGATTTGGCAGAGCGCGGACTTCACCGACGGCGCGCAGTATGCCTCCATCATGCCCGTTGATCTCAACGGCTCACGGCAATACGTCCAGCTCACCATGAAACATTTCGTCGGGCTGAACGCAGCCGACGGCAAAACGCTGTGGAGTGTGGATTTCCCCGGGCGCACCGCAGTCATTCCGACACCCATCATCCATGATGGCCAGGTGTACGTGACTGCCGGCTACGGCGTCGGCTGTCAGTCGGTGAAGATCGGCGCGAATAATTCCGTGACCGGCCTCTTCACGAACAAGGTCATGAAGAACCATCACGGCGGGGTGGTGCTCGTGGACGGCCACATCTACGGCCACTCGGATGGCACCGGGTGGGTCTGCCAGAATCTCAAGACCGGCGAGGAAGTCTGGTCCGAGAAGAACGCCCTCAGCAAAGGCGCGATCGCCTACGCCGACGGCATGCTCTACTGCATCTCCGAGAACAATGGCACCGTGGTGCTCGCCGAAGCCTCGCCCAAGGGCTGGAAGGAACACGGGCGCTTCAAGCTCGATCCGCAGACGACTCAGCGCAAACCGCAGGGCCGCATCTGGACGCATCCCGTCGTGCTCAACGGCCGCCTGTACCTCCGCGATCAGGAACTGCTCTCCTGCTACGACGTGAAGGGGAAGTGAGACCGGTGTCCTGCTCGCGCTGGCTGGTCGGTTGTTCTCGGAACAAGCATGCAAATCGCCGGAAGCCATTGCGCAGTCTGCCGCCGAGCGATTGTTTTCGGGTTGGACGGACGTTATTGCGATCGATGCCAGACCACCGTTCACCGTGTGTGCGAGCCGAGTCCTGAATGCCCAGCCTGCACTGACAAGTTTCGTCACGACGAAACTCCGGGGACGGACCACGATCATGACGCTGTGGTTCCAGGGTGTTTGCGGGCCGCAGACGATCAGGTCGGAATCGCTGTATTGCTCAGCGTTGGCGGAGTCCTTTTCATGGCAGCGCACATCTTGCTCCTAAAGTTCATGGCCAATGGAAAATGATTCGACAGAGGTGCCCGCAAATTGGTTGTGCGTCGTGAGCCCGAATGCCTGACCCACTTCTTCGCGACCTTCGCCTCTTCGCACAACACTTCGTTGACATATCGAATGAGCAAAGCCTTCACCCGCGAATCCGATGACACACCGGAACGTCCGGCACGGCCCCGCCGCGTCTCCTCCCTACCGCCGGGGACCAAGAACTACCTCACCGCCAGCGGTGCCGCATCTTTCCGCGATGAACTCGAGCGAATCGAAGCCACCGAACGTCCGGCGCTGGCCGCTTTGCCGGAGTCGGACCCGCGCCGCGAATATCTGATGGTCCTCGACGATCGCCTGGCGCAACTTCATGACACGCTCGCAACCGCCGAAGTCGTCGAGCCTCCTCCGCCGCCGCATGATCAAGTGCGTTTCGGAGCCACCGTCGCCGTGCGCCACGCGCGCGGCGAAACCGTTCGCTACCGGATTGTCGGCGTGGACGAGACGGACATCGACCGCGACTGGATCAGTTGGCTCTCCCCGTTGGCGCGCGCGCTATTGAACGCCCGGCTCGGGGCCACGCTCCGTGTCCGCCTTCCCGCAGGTGAGGAACAACTCACTATTTCGGAAATCGCCTACGAGTAAACGAAGCCGCACAACGCTCACTCCATGAATACCGCCTCCCAGGACTTGCCGCGTCATCTGTCCGTGCTCCGCGAGCGCATGTTGCACCCGACCGACTACGAGACGGCGGTCCACTACTTCCTCGAAGAGTTCGGCGGTGACGAGAAGTTCGTCGAGATGTCCGAGGCCGACGACCCACCTCACCTCATCACCGTGCTCAAGCACGTGGTCGGCAAGGCGCTTGGAGGGCCGGTGACGTTCGATGCCTCTCGCGCGATGCTTTTGCGCGAGCACAAATTCCATCATGGCAACGCCATCGTGCAGGGACGCGTCGTGCTGTTCTTCTTCCTCGCGGCGGCGGACACCGGCATCGCGGCGGTGATTCCCGGTGTCGCCGGAGCCATGGAAGTCGCGCGCTTCAAACTTGGCCAAGGGCTGGCCGATCCGCGACTGAACTGACCGGGGTCTCAGCCATCTCCCCTGCCCTTCATGCCCGAACGCGCCTTCAGAATCCCGTCCGCACCGGGCTCCATCGCCAAGGGTTCCACGCTCAAGTCACTCCTCGACGCGGAGGCCATCGACTGCCTCGCGCACAACCTTCGGATCGTGCATCGGCGGCTGGACGAAGCGGCCTTCCGACGCGACGCCCACGACGGACTGGAGCCACTGGGCATCATGGACCGCGGGCAGCATCTCGCCGGCGTCCTGCGGCGTCATCTGCCCGCGTGCTACGAGGAAGCGATCGAAGTATTGATCCAGTCCCTCACGCCGCCGCTCTCCGCGACGGAGGACAACGGGCTGGCCGTGTTCTTTTACCTGCCGCACGTCTGCTTCGTGGCGCGCTTCGGACTTGATGCCGCGAACAACTCCGGCCGCGATCCGTTCGATCTCTCCATGCGGGCACAGTATGAAATCACGAAGCGGTTCAGCGCGGAATTTTCCATCCGGCCGTTTCTCATCCGCTGGCAGGAGCGCACCTTGGAACGGTTGCAGGCCTGGATGACAGACAGCGATCCTCACGTGCGTCGCCTGTGTTCCGAAGGCACGCGGCCACGGCTCCCGTGGGCAATGCGAATCCCCGCCTTCGTCAAAGACCCCCGCCCGACGCTGCCGATCCTCGAAACATTGAAGGACGACACGGACCTCTACGTGCGCCGAAGCGTGGCGAATCACCTCGGCGACATTGCGAAGGATCATCCCGCGCTGGTGTTCGACCTGTGCTCGCGGTGGCTCGCCGATGCGAGCGAAGAAAGGCGCTGGCTCATCCGCCATGCCATTCGTCATCCAGCGCGCAAGGGAGTGAAGGAGGCGCTGCGTCTCCGCAAGGCGGCGGGAGCGAGCCGTAGTTGAGAGTGCGGAAAATTTGCCATTGATCGGAGTGTGCCCGTCCTCGGGCGCAGAAACACCCGACGGTGTGGAGATTCCATCTCATCTCGCCAGCAGTGCCCCGGACGTTTCTGCAGCAAAGGACAACCGCACTCCTTCCCTCATCCGTGGTCAGATTCCTCTGCTGCCCCGCGATTCAAGATCACCGCGCCGCACCATCCGCCACCGGATCGTCGATGCTCCGCTGCCACTCGGTGAGCTGCTTCTGAAGCCGGCGACGCGTGCGATCGTGCGCGGGGTTCCCATACAAGTTCTTCAGCTCCCCGGGATCGCTGCGAAGATGGAACATCTCGTCGTCTCCCGGCCGGCCGTGGTGACGCACCAGCTTCCAGTCGCGCGTGCGAACCATCCGCATCGAATCCACCGCGTCGTTCCTCAGATCATACTGCGCAAAGATCGCCTCGTGCGCGGTCAACCGACGCCCGCGCAGGAGCGGCGTTACATCGACGCCTTCCTGCCGCCAGTTCCCCGGCATGGACACGTCCAGCATCCCAAGCACCGTCGCGAAGGTGTCGATGTTCGAGATGCGCTCGGCGATGCTCCGTCCTGGCTTCGCCACGCCGGGCCAGCGGATGATCCACGGGATGCGAATGGATTCCTCGAACATGTTCGGCCGCGTCATGCGGCCCGCGCCCGGCGGCTTCTCGATGCGGGCCGCATTGCCTTTCGAATGCAGCCCGTGATGCCCGATCATGTAGCCGTGGTCGCTGGTGAACGTGACGATCGTGTTCGTCTCGATCCCGAGGCGCGCGAGTTGATCGAGCAACCTCCCGAGATTCCGATCCACCGAATGCACGGCGGCGTAGTAGGCGCGCGTCCAGCGCTTGACCTGCGCCGTGTTCGTGCCGGCGGCGGGCACGGTGAGATCCAGACTCTCGAATGGCGCGGCGTCCTCCGGCGGCACCGGCCCATACGGCATGTGCGGCTCGCGATAGTGAATAAGCAGCGCGAACGGCCCGGCGCGATTCGTCTCGATGAACCGCAACGCCGCGTCGGTGAGAATGTCCGCGCCGAAGCCTTCGATAGTTTTGGGCTCGCCGCTCTCTTCCAACTCGGGGTTCCTCGGCTTGAAGCTGCCACCCAGCGCGCCGAAGAAATCGTCGAAGCCCAGGCGCGTCGGATGATTTGTCGCCTGGCTGCCGAGATGCCACTTGCCGATGAGCGCCGTGCGCCAGCCGCGTTGTCGCAGGACGCCGGGCCACGTCACCGCCGTCGCAGGCAGACCGAGGCCGGCTTCGCCTTGCTTCGGAGTGATCCAGTCGGTGATGCCAAGCTGCGTTCCGTAACGTCCGGTGAGGAACGACGCGCGGCTCGGCGAGCAGACGGGGGTGCAGGTGAACGCGTTCGCGAAACGCGCACCGCTGCGGGCGAGGCGATCGATGTTCGGAGTGCGCGACTCGCGATTCCCATACGCGCCAATCGACCACGCCGCCTGATCATCCGTGACGATGGAGATGATGTTCATCCGCGCGGGCGCGGCGGCTGCGACCTGCTGAACGGTGTTCATCCAGATCACCACTAACGAGACAAGGCAAACGAAACGGGCGGGATTCATTTTTGTGACGGGCCATCAATCCCAGTGCTGCTCCGCCAGACAAACCAGAAGCCGGCGAAGGCGCCGAACAGCACCATGATCCAAGTGAGTGGCCGCAAGTCCGTAAGATGCGCGAGGAAATAACCGAGACTCCCATCAGCCACAAACGGGAAATGCCGCCACTCCGCGAACAAGCCCAGCGCACCACCGAGCACTCCACAGACGACGGCCAGCGGAAGCGAGCGCTGGCGCGACATCCAGCCACCCGCAACCCCGAGCAACACTCCGGGAATGGCCGGCGCGTAGAAGCCCTGACCGACGAGCCAGCCGAACACGACGCAGCCAACAGCCCCGCCCGCCGCTGCGCCTCCGAGCGTTCGGAGTGCGTTCGCAACGGGTGAGACAGTTTTCGCTGGAGCATCCATGCGTGAGGCGGATCAGTGATTGAAGAGAAACTCCCGGCTACTGAGCATCGCCCAGAAGATGTCCTCCACGACGGCACGGCGTTCAGCGTCCTTGGTGCCGGCGAGAGCCTTGAGGAAACGCGCCTTCTCGGTGGTGGTCGGTAAGCGCGAGAGACTGGCGAGGCTGGCTTCCTCGATCAGCTTCACGTCGGACGGTTTCGAGTCCAGGAGCTTCGCCACCACGCTGTCCTTTGCCGCAAGTTTCTTGTTCACCGTGTCGCCGTTTGCGATGTGCAGCGCCTGGCTCATGCTCGGCTCGGCGGTACGCTCGCACTCGCAGGTCTTCACGCGATCCGGTCGGCCGAACGTTTCGAGGAAGTAGCTGAAGGCGCGGGTGTCGGGCAGTTGAAGCGCGCGCAGACCGGCGGGATATTTGTCGCCGATGCCACGGTTCTGGTTGCGCAGGTCGAGGCGGAACTCGGTGGGCACACCGGTCGCCTGCGAGTAGGCGTCGAGGAGCACTTCAGCCATCAGACGCTTGGGATAGTAGCGCGAATAGAAGCGTTGGTCGGCGGCGTTCTCCCGCAGCGCGACGCTGCTGCGCTGGTAGGTCTCGCTCTGAAGAATGGTGCGCATGAGCGCCTTGAGATTGAACTTCTGATCGGCGAGATGATTCGCGGCAGCGCTGAGGAGCTTCTCGTTGCTCGCGGGATTCGTGATGCGCAGGTCATCGACTTTCTCGACGACTCCCACGCCGTAGAAGTTCGCCCAGACGCGGTTCGCGATGGCGCGGGCGAAATACGTGTTGTCGCGCGACGTCAGCCAATCGGCGAGCGCGGCGCGCCGGTCGTTGGGATCGTCGATGGACAAAGCATGGCCGTCGAGCGGCTTGGGTTTCTGCGGGCGGCCGGTGAGCGGCTGGTTGATGTTCCCGTCGCTTGCCGCGAAGATGATCTTCTCGCCGTCGCCACCGCCGGTCTTCGAGCGCACGCGGGCGAAAAGGTTGGCGAAGCCGAAGTATTCGTCGTTGGTCCATTTCTCCATCGGGTGATTGTGGCATTTGGCGCAGTTCACCGACATCGCGAGAAATGCCTGCGTGGTGGTCTCGGCCATGTTCGGCGGGTCTTCGTGCAGCGCGTAGAAGTTCGCCGCACCGTTCTCTAGCGTGCTGCCGCGCGCGGTGACGAGGTCGCGCACGAAGCGGTCCCAGGGCGTGTTGGCGGCGACGCTGTTGC
>SXGR01261292.1_pt1 | contig 14206 bp, 13 predicted proteins | sample 3174711 | NCBI WGS metagenome assembly SXGR01 (sample SAMN11356860, study PRJNA531348) | freshwater metagenome | isolation source: freshwater sample F1-60 | place: China: Fuxian Lake, Yuxi | collected 2017-12-25
CGGCCGGTTCTTTTTTTCAGACGATGTGGACTACGACCCTGCCGCGGTGGAGAAGCATCTGCGCGCCGGTGGGATGGCCGATCACGTCCGCGCGCTCGACGCGGCGTTCGGTGAACTCGAGACGTTCGATCCGCAGTCGCTCGAGGCCGCGCTCCGAAGCGTCGCCGATGCCCGCGGCGTGAAAGCCGGTGCCTTGATCCATGCGGCTCGCGTCGCCGTCACCGGCCGGACCGTCAGTCCCGGGTTGTTCGAGGTCCTGTCGCTTCTCGGCCGTGAGCGCGTGCACCGCCGCCTCGGATCCGCCGTCACGGTCGCCCACGGTTGATACCAGCGCGTGAGAGTGGCGCGTCAGGCTTCAGCCGGACGTGTCTCGGATCGTGATCTCCCGCTGAAAGCCGAGAGCGCATAGAACCCCATCGCCACGACGACGACGTATTGAAAGCCGAGAAGCATCGAGCTGTACTCGGAGAGCCCGCCGGCCATCGCTCCCGCCACGTTTGCGCCAAATGCGCGGTCTGCGTCGGCGGCCTGTCGAAAGGAAATGGCGAACACCGCGCCGGCAAACAGCACCGGCGCGAAGGCCAGCGCGCAGGACGCCGCGATCTGCACGCCGCGCGGCAGGCCGAGGAATGCGTCGAGCGGAACGACCGCGCTCGCCACGAGGGAGAGCGCCAAGCCGGCATAGAACGGCGTGAGCGATGTCGGGCGCACGAGGAGCACGTAGAGATTGGCGACTAGCGCCATCGTCATGACCGCGCAGAACACGATGGAGTTCACCATCCACGTGCTGCCGAAGAGGAGCGCCATCTGCACGACCGCCTTGGTTTCGATGAGCATGAAGCCGGCGCCGAGGAAAAACATGTGCGCCAGGAAACGGAAGTCGCGGTGCCCTTCAGCAGCGGTTGCCCCCGACGAACGCCTGATGAACGGCGCGAGAAGGAGCGCGCCGAGCGCGGCCATGATCGCCACGCCGCGCAGGCTGAGCGCCGGAATCATCGGGTGCCGCAGGTAGAGAAACGGCCAGGCATCGGTCGGCAGACGCAGTGCCTCGGTCGGTCGCACCACCGTCGTCGGCCCGAACTTCATCCACCCTCGTGCGGCGTCGGCGGCCGATGCGGCGCCCCACTCGAGACGCGCGCGGCTGTCCGACATCTCGAATCCGTTCGGCGCGAGAGCGCCGGGCCGGCGGTCGCTTCGCAGCCAGTACTCGGGACGCTGCTCGAAGGCCGCCCTGATGGGCCCGGTGTTGCCAGCGAACATCATCGTGAAGTCGGCGTTCAGCACGTCGTCGGGAGCGACGGTCGCGCGGGTGGGCAGATTGAAGACGATCGGGTTCCCGGCGCCGAAGGTCTGTTCGAGCATGTCCTGCAGCCGGTTCACGATCCAGCCTTGGCGGAAATAGTTGTACATCACGAACATGCCGCCGGGCCTGAGGCGCTTGCGGATGTCTTCGAACGCCTGCGTCGTGAACAGGTAGCTTTCGAGGCGGATGTTGCTGTAGCTGCTGTGGAGCACGAGCGAGTCGACCAGTGCGTAGATGATGAGATCGTATTGCTTCATCGTCGAACGAAGAAAGTTCCGGCCGTCGTCGAGATGCGTGATGGTCCGGCGGTCGGAGTAGGGACGATCCGGGTGATCACGCTGCCCCTGTCGGAGGATCACCGGATCGATTTCCACCGCGTCGACGCGCACGGCGCCCCACTCGAGGGCGCGGCTGACGTCGTTCCCCGATCCGGCGCCGATGACCAGCACCTGGGCAAAGGGCGGTTGCCCGGCGTCGCGGTTGAACAGGTGCGGCAGCGCGTACGCGGGGAACGGGCTCTCGCGCGAGCTCATCTGCTGGTGTCCGATCAGGTTCACCGTGATGAATCGCGAGGCTTCTGCGTACTGGATGCGATAGTACGGAGACCAGAGCTCCTTCGCGCGGTCGACAGGCTGGGTCGTTGGAGTCGTTCCGGTGAGACCGAGAGTCGTTGGGAGCGACACGAGCAGAAGTACTGCTACCCCGCCAACGGCCAGCGCCGCAATGGGCCCGGCCTCCGACGCGCGCGGCGCATCGGGCTGACGTGCCGCCCACCACCCGAGGCGCGCGACTTGAAAGTATCCGATTGCCGCCAGGACACCGCCGAACCACCAGATCGGCCCCAGCTCCAGCCACGAGCATGCCGTGAACAACAGAATGCCGGCGAGGCTGCCGGCGATGTTCACAGTGTAGGCCTCGATGCGGTTCGAGACGCGCGCGAGGGATCGCCCCAGCTGCTGGCCGGGCCCGACGAGCGTCAGCGCCACGAGGACGAAGAGCAGGCCTGACACGGCTTCGATCGGGACGACGAACTGCGACGGATCGCTTGGCTGGGACTCGACGCCGAAAAACACCAACTGCGGCGAGACCGCATTTCCGACACGGATTGCGCTGCCGGTGGCACGCCGCTGCCAGTCGATCACCTGTGCGGTTCCGATCGCGAGCAACAGCAGCAGCGGCGTCCAGGCCAGATAATTCCGCCGCCGGCCGGCCGCGAGGCACCCTACCGAGATCCCGAGAAACGACGCGAGCAGCATGACGTTGGTGAAGAACGTCAGAAACAGGACGTGCGCGGGAAACCAGCGGATGCACGCGAGCTCGAGAAACAGCACGAGGACGCTGGCGATGAATACGTCGATGCGGTGTCGCATGGGCTCGCGTATTCTAGCCAACCCTGAAACGTGCGCGTGGCAGGGACGGCAGGGCCGCGTGGGCCCTACTCGCGGCGCCAGGTCTGCGTGCGCCCGAACAGGGGAATTCCGACGAATCCGCGAAGTTCGAGCTTGCGGCCGTTGTCCACGACACGAATCTTGCCGCGATAGGTTTTCCTGGACTCAGGGTCGAAGACGCGTCCGTCCACCCATTCGTCGCCGTCCTGCTTCAATCCCCACATGATTCGCATCCCGACGATGGGCTTGCCGTCGAGATCGCCTGGACAGCCGTTGCAGATCGGATGCTCGCTTGGAGCGGGCGGAGCGAATACTCGCTCGACGACCCCTTCGGCCTGGTTGCGGACGATTCGGATGACCACGATCGATTTCGTGGCGCCCGTTTTGTCGTCGATCGTGCGCCAGCGGCCTTCCGGAGAAACACCTTGCGCGGAGGTGTCCGTGGCGGCGGCGAGCAGGAGCATTGCGAGGACGGCGACACGACACCGAGGCTGTGCGGCGCACATCGGGGCCATACGACCCAGCCTATCTTGCCGGCGCTCGAACCCGCCGACTATAATCGGTGTTTCCCGCCCGCCGCGATTCCACGGCTATTGGGAGGTCGTCCAACGGTCGGACACGTGGCTCTGGACCACGGTATCGGGGTTCGAATCCCTGCCTCCCAGCCAACTTCACTCGCGTTGCTCGCTCGTTGGCTGGTCGGCTCGGCTTCCGGCGCGGCCCGCCTCACTTCGCTCGCCCGGACCTAGGCGCCGAATCCCTGCCTCCCAGCCATTTTGCGGATGGTCGACACCCGTCGCCATTGTCTTCATCCGTTCGCCGGCATTAGCGGTCGTTCGCCACCGACTGGGCTGAGAACCGCGTCCTCTCAGCCCGACAGTTTGACTGCCCACTGCTCGAACGTCGTCGGCTTGATGCCAAACTCGCGTTCGAGGGCCTGAATATCCACGTCGTACCCCGTGCTTCCAAACCACTCGTACATGAGTGCCATGTCTTCGCTGTTCTTCCGCACTTCTTCGACCGGCACCTCGACAAACGCAATCGGCTTGCCGAGCACGTGGCCGAGGACCCTGGCGGCTTCGGGCATCGTGACGGCATCGCCAGCAATGTCGATGGCGCGTCCCTTGAGTCTGGGATCGGTGAATGCCAGCGCGCCGTACTTGCCAATGTCATCGACGGCAATCATCTGCAGCACGGACCGCGGTTTCATCGCTGCGTATAGGGCGTCGTCCTTCAAGACCCACGGAGACGTCAAGTTCTCCATGAAAAACACCGGACGGATGACGACCGTCGTGGGAAATCCGAGGGACTGCACCGTTGCCTCGACCCGTGCCTTGTTGTCGAAATGCGGAATTCCCGTTTTTCGATGCGCCGAGCCCACGGACGCGTACACGTAGTGCTCCACACCAGCGGTCTTGGCCAGGCGCGCAAGGCGATGGCCCTGCGTTTCTTCATTCACCACGCCCGCCTCCCACGTGTTCTGCACGGCGTAGACGCCCCAGACTCTGTCAAGCGCGCGTTTAAGCGAATCTTCGTCATCGAGATCGCCCTCGATGACTTCGATGCCGCGGTTCTTCAGGTCACGGGCGGCCTCCCCGTGCGGTTTGCGCGTCATCGCGCGAAGCCGGAACGCGCTGCCGGTCAGCGAACGGATCGTGGCACCGCCTTGTTTGCCGGTGGCGCCAGTGATGAGCAGTGTGCGATCGGTCATTGGTCATCTTTCCAGAAATACTCCGGCTCAGGGTGTTGCAAGCAACGCCTCTCGCGCCGTCATCTCCGGTTCAATGTCACGGATCCAGAGCCACTTACTGTCTGGCAAAGTGCGTCCGGTATCTTCGTAGCAGTTCCGGAAAGCGTCCTCCCGTCGGCGGACGGGTCCAAGGCATAGCGCTCGGAGCACAATCCATACGGTCGTCCGGAGCGATCGAGGAACGCATTTGACCGAATCAAGTTGTCAAAGGTCACTCGAGGTGAGGACGTCGCCATCATCCCGTTGACGGGCCGTATGTCCGTGCCGCTCGCCGGAGGGCCGAGAGTGATCGTGGCAGTGCCGGAGATCGCACTCCCGGTTTGGGTCAACGCGAACGTCAAGGTGGCCACACTTCCGCTGACGGGCGGATCGGTAAACGTGAACGAATAGGTCCATGTGCCCGTGGCATCCAACGGCGACGTTTCATCACCGAGTGCCTTCTCGGCGACGACCGCCCCGCCGGCGACCGCGCCGCCAATCACGCCAATCGTTGTCGCCGATAGTCCACCACCACCCGCGGCGCCTCCCCCTGCGGCGCCCCCGCTACCAGCGCCTGCGCCGCCTGATGCACCACCAGCGGACGACGCAGCCGGCGTGCTGCCAGCGCGAGCCCTGTTCCCAGCAGAAATAGCGAACTCGGTCCAGGAACGGCAGCCACCGGACGATGCAGCCAGGCACGCCCGGGGTTGATCCCCACGCTCGTCTTGAGCGCATTCGCTGAGGCGTTGGCCAGGTCTATCACGTCTGGTCCGTTATCCACGATGTTCGGCTGGATTCCGTTGGTGCTGTTGACAGGACCGGTACTGGCCGACCACCCCATCACCACCGACGGGAAGGTCATGACGAGCGAGTCGACGACCGGCCCGATCAAGTCCCGCAGCGTCTTCGATCGCGTGAACTGAGGCTTCTCCCTGGTCGCGGCATTCGACCGTTCCCGTGACCGTCCGCCCGCCGAATGGCAGTGGACGAAGGCGCCTGGGAAGCGACCACTATCCTTGGCGTCCGTCGAGGTATATATTCGGGTCGATCCGATGCGCTGACGAGGCGTGCCTCGGTCGCGTAGTACGAGAGGGAGGTATGAAGTGCGTCACCGATTCCTCGCTTCAGTGACAACAATACTGGCGGCCGTTCTTGTCTCCTCGCTGGCGCCCGTTCCCATTTTCAGTCAGGCATCGGCGCCGGGAGTGAAGCCCGCTGCACCGGCGAAAGCCGAGCGGTCTTCAATCCCCCGTACCCCTTGGGGTCACCCCGATCTGGATGGCGTCTGGGACTTCCGCACAGTCACTCCGCTCGAGCGGCCAAAGGAGTTGGCAGGAAAAGAGGTGCTGACGGCGGCTGAGGTGGGCGACTTCCAGCGTCAAGCGGCCGTTCGCAACAATCGCGACACGAACGTCCCGGCCGGCGAGGTGGGCGACTACAACGAGTTCTGGTACGACCGCGGCAGCGCGGTCGTTGGCACGAATCGGTCGTCGCTGATTATCGATCCTCCCGACGGCAGGATGCCGGCGTTGACCCCCGAGGCGGCGAAGAAGCGCCAGGCAGAGGCCGACGCGCGCAAGGGCGTCGGGGCGGACCGGCCCACACCGGGAGGGTTTGTTGAGGATCTCGGGCCGGGGGGCTTGAGGGTTCGCTGCATCCTCGGCTTCAATGCGGGCCCTCCGATGACGCCGAGCGCATACAACAACAACGTCCAGATATTCCAGACGAAGGAGTACGTGGCGTTGCTGAACGAAATGGTCCACGACGTGCGCATGATCCCGATGGACGGACGGCCCCACGGAACGCTTCGCCGCTGGGCTGGCGACTCTCGCGGACGCTGGGAGGGAGATACGCTCGTCGTCGACACGGTGAAATTCCACAGGCCGACGCTCATGTCCGGCGGTCAGAGCAGCGCCACGATGCATCTGGTGGAACGGTTCAGACGCGTGAATGCCGAAACGCTCCTCTATGAGTTCACGATCGAGGATCCCACGACGTGGACCAAGCCGTGGACGGCGCAGATCCCGATGCGGAAGAGCAAAGAACCGATCTACGAGTACGCCTGCCACGAGGGGAACTACAGCATGTTCACCATCCTCGCGGGTGCCGCGAAGTAGTCGCTACTTCTTTGGAACCTCTGCTGCCTTTTCCTGTGTCCGCGCTCCCCTGAGCATGTTGGCCATGCTGTAGTTGCCTTCGTGGCAGGCATATTCGTACATCCGGTCGGACACTTTCCTCATTGGAATGGCAGCCGTCCACGGCTTCGTCCAGATGCTGGGATAGTTCACTGTGAACTGAGACAACAGAGTATCTTCGTCGATGCGCGTGAACCGTTCGAGCAGGTGCAGGTTGGCGGTTGTGATGCCGTTCTGAAAGGCCGTCCCACCTGCGAAGTTTCGCGTGTCCACCACCAGCGTGTCGCGATCCCAACGACCGCGCGACTGCCCGGCCCACTGGTGGATGTTGCCGTGCGGACGGCCATCCATGGGCACGACGCGAGCGTTGTGCACCATCTCGTTCAGAATGACGACATGGTCGCGGGTCTTAAAGAGCTGGACGTTCTGGTTGTATGCACCGGGCGTCATCGGCGGCCCGGAATTGAGGCCGAGGATGCACCGGTCGTCCACCGTGAAATCGAGCCAGGAGTTGGGACGCGCGGCGCGCATGCGCGCCCACGCACGCTCCCGCCGTTCGCCCTCGGGCGTCAGCGGCGGGAGTCTGCCGTTGGACGGATCGATGATGAGTGACGTGCGCCGGTTGGGGACCACCCTGGTGCCGCGTTCGTACCAGAAGTCGTTGTACGGCACCACTCCGCCTTGGGAGGCCGACGGGTAGCCTGCGCCGCCCTGGGCGGGGTCGACTAAATCCCGACTCTGGCGTCGGGCTTCTCGCGCCTCGAATTCTGCCGCTTCCGCCTCGGTCAGGAACTCCTTGCCTGCGAACTCGTGCGGCCGCTCGAGCGGCGTCGCCGTGGCGAAGTTCCAGACCCCCTGCAAATCTGGCTGACCGTCCGGTGTACGAGGCGCACTCCAGGCCTTTCGCGCGTTCTGGGCCACCAGCGGTGTCGGCTCGAGCCACAGCACCGCGATCAGGAATGCGGACAGGCCGATTGCCACGTATCGTCGATTGGTCATCAGGAACTCCCGTCCCAATCTCGAAGGCTCGAATTATTATTCACAACAGCTCGAAGGTCGTGCAGCTCCAGCTGGAAGGACACCCTGTGAACCCACGCAGCATCGTCGTTGTTCTCACCGCGGCGGCAGTGCTCATGGCCGCGCCCGCAGTCCAAGCCGGTCAACCGAGTGAGCCGAAACGCTCGACTGTGCGACGCGTCGAACCCTTCACGCGTCCCACCGGGAGCAGGCTCCCATCCGATGGCAGTTCGCAGCCGGTCTGTCCGGACAGCTTGGACCTCTGTCGAAAATTCCTCACGATGAGTGCGCATTTCGTCCAGAACCACCGGATCCCGCTCAGGGAAAAGGAACTGCTGATCCTGCGAACCGCCTATCTGTCTCGCGCTCAATACCAGTGGGGTCGGCACTATAACACCGGGAAAAGAGCTGGGCTCACGGACGAGGACATCGTGAGAATCGTCGAGGGACCCGCTGCCGTGGGGTGGACTCCCTTCGAGGCAGTGCTGCTCCGGGCCGTGGACGAGATGCATACGAGCCGATTCATCTCGGAGCCGACGTGGAAAGCTCTCGCTGAGCGGTACTCAGATCATTACCTGCTGGAAGTTGTGCTGATTATTGGGAATTACACAATGCTGGCGATGTACCAGAACACCATCGGGATGCCGCTCGAGCCTGGGCTTCGCATCATGCCGGAATAAGAATGGTGTGTGCCGTCTATACTTTCCGCATGAAACCAAAGTCTTCCGCGAGGCGACTGCTCTGCGTTGTCGCGGCATTGACCGGGGCTGCTGTCTTCACTCAGTCTCGTGGCGCTGCGCAAACCACATCGCGGGGACTCCATATCGTCGTCATCGCCGGCGAAGACGCCGTCAACGTGATTCAGCAGAAGACCGCAGTCGCGCCGGTCATCGAGGTCCGCGATCGCAACGATCAACCAGTCGCCGGCGCGGTCGTCAACTTCGTGATCCGGTCCGGCCGCGCGACGTTCAGCGGTGCGCGCACGCTGTCGGTGACAACCAACGCCGCCGGACGCGCGGCGGCGGCCGGTTTCGCACCGACGGGAAGCGGCGCGCTACAAATCAGTACGACGGCGGTGTTTCAGGGTCAGACGGCGGCGACGGTCACCATCTCGCAAACCACGGTACAGACCGCGGCACAAGCTGCTGCAGTGTCGAGCGCGGGAGGCGCAGGCGGATCCAGCGGCGGCTCGTCCGCTGGCTCGGGAGCCGGTGGCGGTGGACTGTCCGGCACGACACTCGGCGTCGTCGGTGGCGCCGCGGCAGCTGGCGCAGTCGTGGCGACGAAGACGCTGCTCGGAGGTGGTTTCACGCACTACGAGGGCCCCTTTGCCGGCACACTGCCACTCACGTTCCCTCCATTTCCGGGTTTTTCGCTTCCCTGCACGAGGAATGAAGCCCAGGTCGGCAGGATCGAAATCGATCTCACCGACAATAACGGCACGCTCAGCGGAGGGACTAACATTGACGCGAGCGTCACGATTACGCCGGGCACGTGCAACCCCAACTCCGCTGGCACGGAGACGCTCTCCAATCTCCACAACGGGTTAGTCACCGGCACCGCGGCCAGCTTGACGTACAACAGCGTCTCTTTGAACAACAGACCGCCACCCGACAACAGCGCGTACTTCTTCTCGTTCTCCGGCGCTCTTACGGGCAACGAGGTCACTGGCGTCCTGACGATACGTCGCGAAATTGGCAGCGCAAGCGGATCGGTTGCCCACAACGTGAGGCTCCCCATAACACGGCAGTAGCCGGTGTCGTCGTGCGCTCAGTTTCGCCGGCGACGGGTTCGAGAGCTGCTGAGCGCTCGTCGGGTTCGATCGTGCGAGACGATGACGAATGGAACCTATCTCAGTGACGAGGACTTGCACAGTGCTCTTCGACGAGAAGAACCTGAAAGAGTCGCCGATCAGTATCTATTGAGAGTCGTCCCGCGACGCGAAACGATATTCGTGCCTGTCGAAATCGATCGTCCACGTATGGCGCTTGAAGAACGCATGGCTGATCAGTCCGTCGATGCGCACGCCGCCGAATGTCGTGTCGCCAGCTGCGCCGACGACAAACAGCGGCCGCTCCTCGCGAAGAGATCCCAGGCTGAGCGGGTCGCGCGACTCGAAGACGTCGCGGTTGATGTCAGCGCCGGAGATACCCCATTCCTTGAATCGTCTCGCCGAGGAGGTGAACGAGGCCTGGCGAGTTCCGCCGGTGCCGTCTGGATGGAGCGACACGAGGCCGGAGTCGACGAAGAAGTTGAGGTCGCGCCGCTCGCCCAGACCGCCCCGGGCGAACATGAAGTGGTCGCTCCAGAGATAGAAAGGAACCGGTACCCGGCCTGAGGGCAGCATGGCGAGATGCTCGGCGCCGGCTGGACCATCGCCACGCCTCGAGAGAATCAGCCGGCGATTCGGGTAATCCATCGTCGAGAGAAACCGTTCGAGGACGTTCGTCCCAAAGATCACCCAGTCATTCTCGCCTGTCAGCGTCGAGAGAATCTCCACGGGCACGTTGTGCAACACCGCGCCGCCCAGGACGAACCGTTCCGCGATTCCGTAGGACATCTCCACACGCGACAGATTGAGATGCGCGCGCCCTGTTCCCGCATTGGCGGTTCTGATGCCCAGCGCTGCCGCCCGCTGGGGTCCCATCAGGAGAAATGCCCCGCCCGTATCGAGGTGGGCCGTGATGGCGTGGCCGTTGATCCCGGCGACAAACGCCGGAAAGTACTCGGTCAACGGATGGTCGGCAAAGGGCACGACGCCCACACCGTCGAGATCGACTCGCAGAGCGCGAGCGGCATGGGCCTCGAGCCGCTGAACCGTGACCGCCGGCACTTCCCTACGGGCGCGCGCGAACGCGGCCGCCGCCGCGATGTCGCCCAGATGAACGTGGGCGTCGATCACGGGCTCGGTGAGCTCCCGGAGGCGGCGATACCTTGCGCCGATCGCCCTATAGTGGTCGAGCCCCTCGTGATAGTTGCCCGTCACGAACGCCGTCAGGATGAGCAGATGGTGCGCCTCGTCGGATTCCTTCAGGGCAACGAGCGCTTTCCGGGCGAGCGTCTGCGCGCGCACGATCTCGCCGTCCTCCCACGCGCTCCAGGCTTCCTTCAAGGCAGGCTTCTTTTCTTGCGCGAAGCCGACCGCCTGAAGCGCAGACATCAGCGCCACGACGTTCGTCAGCAGCCAACCGTCCTTCATCGCCGCTTCCTTCGCGCGGTCGCGTCCAGTGTTTCGTAGAAGGCGAGCGTCAGACCGAACTCTGGCGAACCCTCCGGCGCCGACGCGTGCTCACATATCTCGGCGAGCGCATCAAGCCGCGCCCGGATCTCGGCCGCCTGCTCCCGTGTGGCCCGAATGCGGTAGCGCTTCAGGTATGGCCCCGCTTGAGCCGGCCGCTTTCCGCCGAGCGGCTTGCCTGCGCGCTGCATGTCCGCGAGGGTGGTTCCGAGCACGCCCTCCAACAGCGCTGAGGCCACGGCCGAAGGCATGCCGGCCGATCGCGCGCCCGCGTCGATGCGCTCAACGGCGGCCTTGAAATACTTCTCCGTCGTTCCCCGCTTCTGTTTCGTTCCCGCGGGACGGATCAGTCCGGCTCTCTCGAGAACACGGAAGTGGTGGTACAGGCGCGTCGGGTGCGTACCGAGGTGTTCCGCCATCTGCTTCGCCGTCCGCGGCACCCCCATCAGATTCTCGAACACGCGGTAGCGGAGGGGATCGGCGAGCGCCCTCACCTGGGCCAGCGTAGCGGTCGCGGGCGCCGGTCGTCTCGTGACGGCGTGTTTCATTGATTAACTATAGTTAAATAATCATACGATGGCAAGCGCCTCAAACCTGCGGCCTCGTCCCAACTGCGCGAGTCAGGAGAGTGCGTCGTGAGTGGCAGAGACACTGTTTCCCGCGAGTGTCATGCGCCAGAGTCGGCCATTTTTGAACGAAATCGTCTTGTCAACGGCGGAAGATGTCAAAGCCGGGCGGCGTGAACGCCCGAACGAAGGCCCGCTTGACATCCGAACGGTGGAGGTTGACGATCCGCGTCACTGCAGCGCCATCGCCGGATTGAAGAGCCGCATGCCATGTCGCACTCGTCGTTGGGCAAACGGGTTGGGCGAAAGAACGCGCGGCTTGCGGGCGCGCTGATCGTGTTGCTGGGCGTCGGCCTCTGGGCCTGGTCGCAGGGACTCAACGGCCCCTATCATTTCGACGACTACATCACACCGCTCGACGACCCCGCCAGTCAGTCGCTCTCCGCGTGGCAGCACCACCTCACGCACACGCTGCGGCCGCTCACCAAGCTCACGTATGCGCTCGAGGCCGAGACTGCAGTGGCGGACACGCCCGTCGCTCGACGCGTCGTCTCGATCGTGCTGCACGGCGTCTCGGCAGGGCTTCTGCTGATCGTCATCGGCCGCCTCGCACCCGGCACGACACGGTATGGGGCGGCCTGCCTGGCGACCGTCTGGTTTCTGCATCCCGTGCACGCCGACGCCCTGCTCCTCGCCAGCGGTCGTTCAGCGGTCGTCTCGAACCTGTTCGTGATTGCGGCGCTCCTGGCGCTCGAGCGATCGCGTCTGTGGACGGCGACGCTTTTGTTTGCACTTGCCCGTCTGGCGCGCGAGACTGCAATCGCCGCGCTCCTGCCACTTGGCGTGCTGGTCGCCGCCAGACACCCGGGGCAGTGGCGCCGCTGCGTTCAAGAGCTGATGCCATTGGCCGCCACCGCCGCGCTCGCCCTGGTGTGGATGATGGCGACGCCCCGCTACCAGCAACTCGCAGCCTACTCGCTGCTCGGCCGCCCGTTCGCGGCGAGCGCGATCAGCCAGATCGGCGCCATCCCGGTCGGTCTGCGCCTGCTGTTTCAGCCAGCGGCGTTGTCGATCGACTACGGGATCGCCCTTCCTGTCAACGTCACAGACACGCTGTTTCTGGTCGGTCTAGGGCTCTACGCGAGCGCAGCGGCCGGCGTCGTCTTCTTTCTGCACCGTTCGCGTGCTGTCGCAGTCGGCCTGGCGCTGTGGCTCGCGGCGCTGCTACCGACTCAGTCGGTGGTTCCCAAGATCGACGCGCTCGCGAACCGGCCGCTCGGTCTGGCGCTCGTCGGTCTGCTGTTCGCCGTCGCTCCTCTGGTCGAGATGGCACTGCGTGCGAGCGCCAAGGAGTCGGCCGAGCCAGACGGCGATCGAGCGCAACCTGGATGGCGCGCGCTTCCCGCCACCTGCGCCCTTGTGATAGTCGTCGCCTCTCTCGCCGTGGCCACGGCAAGCCGCGCGGCCCTCTTTCAATCCGATCTCCGGCTGTGGGAGGACGCGGCAGCCAAGTCGCGCGTCAACGAGAGGCCGTACGTGCAATACGCTGTGCTGCTGAAAGAGGACGGCAGAAATCAGGAAGCCCTGGCGGCGCTGTCAACCGCGGCGAGAATCAACCCGTTCAACCCGCAGGTAGCCGCCATGTCACGCGTCATTCGCCTTCACGAGGTCACGCCATGAAACGTGCGGTACTGTGCGCGGCGTTGTTTCTCACCTGGCTGGCGGCTCGGCCCGAAGCGACCGCTTACAACTGTATTCTCACGAACAAATGCACTCCGCCGCCATGCGAGTTCATGGCGTATCTGAATCTGGCGAAAGCGCACCTGCGCGCCATTGCGAACGCGTCAGCGCCGCTCACCGGGGACGCGAAGGCATTTGATGCCTACTTTAACGAGCGCGTTGCGGCGCGAAATAAAGCGTACAAGGCGTACCGCAAGTGTTCGTCCAACGACGTTCCGATCCCTGTTGTGGGCTTAGCTCCGGCCTGTTCGGTCACGCCGAGTCTCCCGGAGGCGCTGAAATTAGCTAACACGTGTTCAGAGGCGGTCGATGCAGAGTATGCGCGGGCGGAGACGATGCAGTCCCTCTGCCAGCGAACCGGGAGAGACGCGGCGACGGTCGCCGAAGCGAGGGCGCGCCACTTGCTGGCCGCACAAGCCAGGATCGATTCGATGGAAGCCAGCCTGCTCCGGTATCTGGGCAGCTGCGCGCCTGACGCAACGCTGTCGCGCGAACTGTCGCGCGCCGGTCTTGACGCGCTGATGAAGGCCGGCCAGCAGGCGCGGGACCTGTGGAAGGCAAAGAGAGCGGGCCAGAGTCCGGCCTACGATCCGGGACCAGCGAGGTAAGCCATGAGAACGCGCGATGTCCGTTCGGCTGCGATCATCGTCCTGCTCGTCAGCCTTCCGCTGGTCGGCTGTTCCAACCAACCGGATGGCGCTGTGCAGACGGCGGCAGCGACTCCCGCCGCCGCGCAATCGGCGCCCACCGGGCCTGGACCGGCGAGCCAGCCGGCAGACAACGGCGACGCGATCAGGCTCGCGAGCGACTACACGCAGAAATGTGCGGGCGAACAGAAGCCGTCCGAAGCGTGCGAGGAGCTGCGCGACCTGCTTGTCGCCGAGGTCTCGACGGCGCTCCAAACGATCCAGCGCTCCGGCGATCAACGCGGAGTCGAGCAGGCACTCGCCGCGCTCGAATTCCCGAACGCCCCGGAACTCTTCGTCGCCGCCTGCCAGATCCTCGGCAAGTTTCCGACGACCCCGGGCATCGCCGGTAAAGTGCTGCCGCAGCTGCTCGAGAACCGCTACCTCGAAGTCCAGCGCACGGC
>SXGR01183088.1_pt1 | contig 14204 bp, 8 predicted proteins | sample 3174711 | NCBI WGS metagenome assembly SXGR01 (sample SAMN11356860, study PRJNA531348) | freshwater metagenome | isolation source: freshwater sample F1-60 | place: China: Fuxian Lake, Yuxi | collected 2017-12-25
CAGATACATCGGTGGAAGGACGGGCTCGCGATCGGCAAAACCGTTGAACGAGGCAAAGCCCGACATGCCTTCGATCACGGTGCCAAAGCCAGGCCGTTGGCTGTAGGGGCCGTCCTGGCCCCAGCCGGAAATGCGCGCGATCACGAGTTTGGGGTTGAGGGTGAGCAGCTGGGCGGGGGCGAGCCCCATCATTTCCAGGACGCCCGGACGAAAACTTTCGATCAGCAGCGTGGCCGTCGGCACAAGACGGCGGAGCAAGTCGATGGCCTCCGGTTTGCGCAGGTCGAGGGCCAGACTTTTTTTATTACGCGCGTAGATTTTCCAGTGCGTGGAGACGCCGTTGGTCTGCCAGGCGCGGAGGGGGTCGCCTTCCGGCGGCTCGACCTTGATGACCTCAGCGCCAAAATCACCTAGGATCTGGGTGAGCACATTGCCCGCGAATAGCCTGGAAAGGTCGAGCACGCGGATACCTGCCAGTGGGCCCGTTGCGCCGGGGTCATAATCGCGCTTTTTCAGAGGCATGGCAGCAAGCTCATGGGGCCCGGGGAGGCAACTGGCGGGCGATGGCGAGGACGGCGCGGGCTCGTTTGAGGAAGGGCGCGTCAATCATCCGACCATCGACCGTGAAGGCGCCCGCGCTCGTCTTGCCCGCGGCTTCCACGACCCGTTGCGCAAAGGCGATCTCTGGATCGCTTGGTCGAAAAACTTCGTTGGCGAGCGCGATCTGGCTCGGGTGGATGCAGGATTTGCCAATGTAGCCGAGACGCTTGGCGGCGTGAGCTTCGAGGCGGAAGCCCTCGGGATCCTGGAAGTTCGCATAGACCGCATCGCAGGCCCAGATGCCGGCCTCGCCGGCGGCCAGGCGCACCGCGAGCTGGAAGTGGTGGATGGCGGCGGCATCAGTGCGATCGATGCCGAGGGGCTCCAGGAGATCGGCGAAACCGACCTGCAGGCCGGTCACGCGCGGATCGGCGCAGGCGATCTCCGCGGCCAACCGGAGCCCACGGGGGGACTCGACATTGGCTAGGATGCCGATGGGGCGGGTGAGGCCGCGTTCCGCTTCAAGGCGGGCTAGAGCCTTGACCACAGTTCGGATGTCCTCAGCCGACTCCATCTTGGGAACATTGAGCAGGTCGAGGCGCGCGCCGACCACGGCGTCGAGGTCCGCTTCGAAGTGCGGCGTTGTGAGGCCGTTGACTCGCACAAGGATGATCTTCTTGGACGCGGTGCATTCCGGGGATTGCAAGACCTGCCCGACAAGGCGCCGAGCCTCCGCCTTGGCTGATTCGAGCACGGAATCCTCCAGGTCGAAGCTCAGGCTGTCAGCCTGGCCGGCGAGGGCCTTGGGGAAAAGTTCCGGCCGGGCACCGGGCACGAATAGTTTGCTGCGCATGGGGACGAGAATGTTGAAATTTCAGTCCGCATCGACCGCGCAGCGGAAGCCGAGCATGCCGCTGCGATCCTTGCCGGGTGCCATCAGCAGATATTTGCCGTGCTGATCGAGCTGGTAAGCCTGCGGGAAATACCAATGGGAGGTCTGGGGCTGGTAAGCACTGCCGCCCCGAAGCGCCGCGGCGCGGGTGTGCTCGTCCACAAACTCATCGGTCCACTGCCAGACGTTGCCCACAAGATCCAACACGCCGAAGGGACTGGCTCCGCTGGGGTGCGCATCGACATCGTCAGGGGGCAGCAGCGTGCGCCCGCGGTTCGGTTTCGGCATATGGGCGGGGTTCCAGTCGTTGCCCCAGGGGTAAAGGCGGCTGTCTGTCCCCTGGGCGGCGTATTGCCATTCCCACTCGTGGGGCAGGCGCTTGCCCGCCCAGGCGGCGTAGGCGCGGGCATCTTCAAGCGAAACCCAGGTGACCGGTTTCTTTTCCCAGCCGGACTGCGGCACGCCGTCTTTCCAGTCGCGAAGAAAATGATGGTCGTCTTTCGGACGGTAGCCGGTTGCGGCGGTGAACTTTTTATAGTCGGCGTTCGTGACCGGATACCGGTCCAGATGAAACGCCGGCAGGATCATCCGGTGGAGATGTGCCCGGCGGGGGGAGTTTTCCCAAGGGTATTGGAAATCGAGGCCGCTCCAAGTGAAGCCCTCGATCTCGATGCCGGTGACCTTGAATTTGAACTCGCCGCCAGGGATTGTCACCATGCCGGGCGGCGTTTGCGCCGCCGACTTGGTCGGTGCGATCGGCACGAGCTGTTGCGGAAGCGCGTGCCACTCGGCCGAGAGACTGCCGAGCGGGGTGCGGGTGAGTTCCTGCCGCTGGGCCAGGAAATCAACAAACCCTGCGACCTTGGCGCCGGCTTCGACAGCCAGCACGGCACCGAAACCGCGCGGCTCCAGGGGAAAAGCGAGCGCGGCCTTCCCGTCCGCGAGGCGCGGTGCAATCTCCCCGCCGTGCCACGCGTCGTAGTAGCGACGGCCCTCGAGGTGGGCAACGAGCAGCTGGTCGCCGGCCAGTTCGTAATCGTAGCGGTTGACCACGGTCCAGAGCGTGGTTTCGCGTCCGGGAAACATTGTGGCGAAGACGCCGGGCTGGAGCGTGTGCGCGTAGGGCTCCCAGTCGGCGCTAACGAGCAGCTCGGGGAATTTACGGGAGAGATGAGCGATGCGCCGGAGCGCGGCGCCATCGCGTGGCGTGAACTGGTTCCACACGCCCCAGATGTTTTCCCAGGCGTTGTAGCCGGTGCCGTTGAAGAAAATATAGTGGAAGTCGTTCGTGCGGTCGCGGCCCCACCGATTCTCCGTGTTGGTCATGTGGCGCGGTTCAAGCCACTTCAATTTGCTGACCGGGGGGATGACTTCGGCGGGGAGCAATTTGCCCCAGCTTTGGAGATTCCACATCAGGGCCTCGTCGGACAGCGGCACGGCCTCGGGTTGAAACACGAGCGGATGGCCGAGCTTGTCGGCTGTCTCCAGGAAGGCTCGGGGCACCCCGCTGTAAGTATCGCCATTGACCCCGTCAGCCCCGATTGCCTGCGCGAGTCGGGCGACGGCCTCCCAATCGGGCCGGCCCTCCGGTTTCGTGCCGTTGTCCCACGCCATGGTGGGGATGAAGACCTTGACGCCGCGGCGGTGGAAATCCGCGACGGCCTGCTTCAGGCCGGCCAGCCCGCCTGGCAGGTCTGAAGCCAGCGCAGTCTGGTTGCGGTCATCGATCCCAATGTTCGGGTAAACATACCAGAGCAGCACGCTATCGATCCCGCCGAAGCGGCGCTCGAGATCATCGAGATATCGATCGACGGTATATTTCCCAGCGGTCGGGTCGTAGAAATACCGGTCTTCTACCATCATCTGGGCGTGTACGAAGTTGCATTGCGACCATTTGAACTCGGGTCGCTCGTAATTTATCCCGTCGTAGCCCATCCTGATGAGATGTTCATGGCGCCACTCGCGGAAATCACGCACCCACGCGGCGGACGCGCTATTCACATCCTGCCGCCAATAACCGGTGGTCTGGAAGGGCCAGCCCGGCGTGCTTGCCGGCAGCGGTAGGTGCGGGCCATTGCGCGCGTGAGAGAGTTGAAACTCAGTCTGTTGGGCGGTCGGGGCGCGCTGGGGCTTGCTCATGGGTGGGCGGATTTAATGGGCAGGTCGGGGCGAGAAATCAGTATGATCGGATTCACGGCCGCGGCCGTCAACAGGACATCGCTATCATCAGGCGTCGGGCAACTCATTAATTATGCGCAAACGTTTGCGCTCGCTAAGGCGTCTGTCCATCCTTAAAACAGCCCAATGTCACCCGGTCGCCCGCGGCATAACTGCGCGGCGACTCACATCCCACTTTGCTCCCGGCGCGCTCCTGCCCACTTAGTAACGAGAACAACCATCCCTTTGCATCTGCCATGAAGAAAGCCCCCAGCTTAGTTGACGTCGCCCGGAAGGCCAAGGTGAACATCTCAACTGTCTCGCGCACGATCAACCAGACCGGCAAAATCGGCGCCGAAACTCAGGCCCGCGTACTCAAGGTCATGCGCGAGCTGGGCTACAAGCCCAACCGGGTCGCTCGGCGGCTGCGGGTCCGGGACGCGAGCACGCATCTGCTGGGTTTGATCATTCCGAACATCCAAAATCCCTTTTTCGCCGATCTTGCCCGAGGGGTGGAGGACGTCGCGTATAAGAACAATTTTGCCTTGTTGCTATGCAACTACGATGAGGATGAGAAAAAGGAGCAATTTTATCTCGATGTCATGCAGGCCGAATCTGTGGATGGCATTATCCTGCCGCCGATTCACGAAAACGACCCGGCCGTCATGCAGGTGGTCAAAAACGGCACGCCCGTGGTCTGCGTCGACCGAATCCTCGAGGACAGCGCGCTCGACAAGGTCGAAGTTGACAATCACATGGGGGCCTACAAGGCCGTCGAGCACATCATTGCCCAAGGTCACCGCTGCATCGGATTTATCGCGGGGCCGTCCAATTCTTCCACGGGGCGCGAGCGCTTGCGGGGCGGAAAGGATGCGCTGATGGCGGCCCGGCTGCCGGTCAAGTCCGAGCTGATCAAATTTGGCGATTTCAAGCAGAAAAGCGGTCGACTGCTCACGCGCGAACTTCTCGCGCTGGCCGAACCGCCCACTGCGCTGTTTGTCAGCAACGGCCTGATGATGATCGGGGCGCTCGAGACCATCGCCGCGCGGGGCTTGAAAATTCCGAAGCAGATTGCGCTGGTCGGCTACGATGATCTGCCCCTAGCCGCGGTTTTCAATCCGCCCCTCACGATGGTCAAGCAACCGGCATATGAAGTTGGCAAGTATGCCGCGGAGTTGCTGCTCAAGCGCATCAAGGACGGCAAGCAACCGCCCACCAGCCTGAAGCTGCTGCCCGAGTTGATCATCCGGCGGTCCTGTTAGCAGCGGCCGGCAGCCCCTCACGGTTTCGCTTGACGTGAGGGGCAGGCAAACGTTTGCATGAATCAAGCGACTAATCTCCGACACGCAGCGGTCTCGCACCAGCCTTTCCTCCCGCCATGCCTTCCTTTCCCTCCGTCGTCGTTATTGGCAGCATCATGCAGGATCTGACTTTTGCCTGCGACGAATTCCCGGCGCGCGGCGAAACGGTGGTGGGCCGATTGCGGGTCGGCCAAGGTGGCAAGGGCTCGAACCAGGCGATTGCCTGCGGCCGGGCCGGTGCGCGCACTGTTTTTATCGGAGCCATGGGCCCGGGCGCATTCACCGGGCAGGTGCGCGCCTTTTATCGCCAGGCCCGCATTGGCTGTCGGCTGGTCGTTAAGTCCGGATGTACCAGCGGTACGGCGATGATATTGCTCAACGCGGAAGGGCAGAACCAGATCGTCATTGAACCGGGGGCGAACGCCCGGCTGGTCATGGCCGATATTCCCCGCCGCCTGTTGACGCACGCCAAAGTCGTATTGACCCAGCTGGAGTCCAACCAGGAGACCACCGCTCGGGTGCTGCGGGTCGCCCGTCAGGCGGGCGTGACGACCCTGCTCAACCCTGCCCCGATGCCGGCTGATTTTAATCCGGCACTCCTGGCTGACGTGGATATTCTCGTGCCGAACGAGACGGAATTTGCCGCGTTGCTCCGCCACCTGCCGCAAATCCGCCAGCGCCGATTCCGCGAGCGCGATCTGCAGGAGATGCCGGCCGCGCAGTTCCAGGCGCTTTGCCGGAAATTCAAGGTGCCCACTGTGATTGTCACCCTGGGCAAGCGAGGCTGTTTCATTTCCAGCCGGGGCGGCTGGCGGATGATCCCGGCGCATACCGGCATGAAAGTTGTCGACACGACGGGCGCGGGCGATGCTTTCTGCGGCGGTTTGGCGGCTGGATTGGTGCGCTATGGCGGCGATATGGTGGCCGCCGCCCGGCTCGGCACGGCGGTCGCAGCGCTGTCCATCACGAAGCCCGGAGCGGCCAATGCAATGCCGACCGAGGCGGAAATAAATCGTTTCTATCCCGCTGGTATCACCCGTTAGCGATGTCCGGCTGAGCCGGAAACAAGCGGATGAGTTTCACCACGAAAAACGAAGCGCCAACCGTCGCCAACGCTATGGCTGGCCGGCACGTAAGGATGAAGTTGTCCCAACGTATCTTTGAATTTGGATTTTAGGTAGGGGCCGTTGCCCTCAACGGCCTTTTGCATCGGTCAGGCGATTGAGGGCAACGGCTCCTACCAATTGTCCATCAGGACGGATCGAGCTGCATCCAAGTGAGCCGCCAGGCATGGTCCTGCCTTCCGCCCGCTTCGTAATAGGGGAGGAACGTCAGGGCCGGACGGTACCCAAGGTTCAGGCGGATGGCCGGTCCCTCGCAACCGGGCGGAGCATCCAGAACTTCCAGCGATACTTGATTACGGTCAGCGGGTAAACGCAGCGTCTCCTCCACCTTGAAGCCATCGATGAGGCTGGTCGCATAGACCAACGGTCCGCGGCTGATGGCGGCATAGTCAAAGCGCAATACTTCCTGGTTGATGCTGGAGCCATCGGGGGCGCGTGACTCCTGCACGTTGCGATTGGTCTGCTCGTGCCAGAGCGGTCGGAGGGGAAACCGCAGGGTGATCGCGTCGCCGGCCTGCCAGGTTCGCCGCAGCGGCAGGAATGTATTGGGTGCCGGCCTAGCCTCCACCGGCTCGCCGTTGACCGCTACGGTCGCCTCTTCCGCCCAGGCCGGGATGCGCACGGCAATTACGAAGTTGGCCGGCCGTTCCGGCCGTACCACCATCCGGATATCACCGTCGAAGGGATAGCGGGTGATCTGCTCAAAATGGACCGAGCCGGCGGTTGGCGTCGTGAGGGTCGCGTGATTGGGTCCATAGAGATTGACCGAGATATCACCCGTGGCGGTCGTACTGTAGGCGAGGGGTGCTAGTTCCTCCAAGGCCAGCGGTCCGCTCGATTTGCAACAGCGCCAATAGGTCGTGTAGACCCTTTTGCCATTGGGGAAAGAGTAGTAGCACCAATCAATGCCGTCGGGAGCCTGCGCCCCCAGCAAATCATTGTAGGCCGATTTTTCGATTTCCTCGGCATATTTGGCTTCGCCGGTGAGCAGGAATAATTCGCGGTTCAGCTGAATCCACGACAAGGTAGAACAGGTCTCGACATACCCGTAGGGACTAAAGACTCCGGCGGGGTTGAAGACCTCGCGAGAACGGTGGGCCACTCCGCCCCACGGGCCACCGCCGAGCGTCAAGTGGTATTGCCGGATACTGAACCATACCTTTTGCGCCGCCGTCAGGTATTCGGGGTTGCCAGTGGCGCGATGGAGTTTGATGAGCCCGACCAGATTCCAGGAAAGCTGGTAGGATTTACCGGTGGCTATAGCGGCTGCATCCGTGCCGGCCAGGGCTTGGGGGAGCAATGCCAGCGGCGGATGCTGGTTGGCCTGCCGCAGGATCAACTCAGCCAACTCCAGATAGCGCTTATCCTGGGTGGCGAAATAGAGTTCCACTGCCGGATCCAGCAGGACCGTGGCGGACAGCCCATGATGGTTGCCGAGGGCCGTGATATTGATTCGGCCCTCGGTCAGGGTCCGCGCGCAGAGATCGCCGATTTTTTTTGCCGCCTGCAGATATTCGGCCCGGGGAAAATATTTATGCACCTCCAGTAATCCCAGAATGAGATAGCTCAGCACCCAGATATCCCAGGTGCGCTGCCCCGGGGCTCCATCCCAGGTGCGCGGTCCGGGCGCCACGGAATGCATGAAGCGCCGGGCCGGGGCATAAGTTCCCAGATAGCCGTCGGGTTCCTGCACGTGCACCAGATACCCCGCCACTCGGTGCAAATTTGCGATGAGCTCGGGATCAGAGGTGCGCTGGGCTGCGCGGGCGGCGGTGTACAGCCACTTACCGGCGTGTTCCCCGTACCAGTCGCCCTCGTGGTTACAGCAGACCCGAGCGGGAGCAAAGAGGGCAATGGGCCGGCTGGTTTCATCGGCCACAAATGCGGTCAGGTGCCCGCTCCGGTTCGCGTGGAGGGCGCGGCCCAGCAGTCCCTCCAGTTGCACTTCGTCGGGGCGGGATAAATGCTGCGGGTGGTTCATGGGTTGGACGAGCAGGTTGAGTAAAAGTGTTGACAAGGCGGGGATACTCAAACCATATTTATGCAAACGTTTGCTTTAGTTGAACCCATCCTGGCAAAAACTTCGTTTCTTTGCCAGTGCAACCCAACACCCATGAATACCACCCTAAAAGCTGCTACCTTCCTTCGACCAGCGACCATTCTCGGTTCGCTGCTTTTTGTCTCGTTCTTTGCTCTGGTCTCGGCCCAGACCACGGCCGCGACCGCGGCGGAGGACAAGGACGAAACGGTCAAGCTGGATAAATTGACCGTCACGACCGGCTACCGCTCGCCCAAGGCGATCGACCAGATTCCTGGCGCGATCAAGTTGGTCACGATTCAGGAAATCGAGCACACCCAAATTCTCACTGACGATATGACGGCCGTGCTGGCGCGGACGGTTCCGGGTTATGCCCCGGCCACCCAGGCGATGAACAATACCGGTGAGACGCTTCGGGGGCGGGTCGCGCTCCGCCTGTTTGATGGCATTTCCCAGACGACGCCGCTGCGCGAAGCCTCCCGGAACGGGACTTTCACGGACATGGATATCATCGCGAATATAGAGGTGATTAACGGGCCCTCGGCGGCCGAGGGCATTGGAGCCGCGGGCGGTATCATCAACTATATCTCCAAGAGTCCAACCAAGGAAGGCAGCCAGGCCACGCTTCGCACCAAGTTTTCCACCGAGGGGTTCGATGACGAAGACAGCACCAGCTACCGGGTGGGGCTCAATTACACCCAGAAGAAGGACAATTTTGATCTGATTTTCGGTTCGGCCTTTGCCAAGCGAGGCATGTCCTATGATGCGAACGGCCGGAGAACGGGCATGAGTCAAAGCGGTTCCACGGTTGATAGTAATTCGACGAGCCTGTTCATCAAGACGGGGTATAACTTTGGAGACAATAACGCCCAGCGGATCGCGCTGACCGTCAGTCAATTTAAGATCGAAGGACAGGGGCATTATGTCCAGTTGCTGGGCGATCGGTCCCGTGGTCTTACCGATTCATCGCAACGCGGCGTCCCGGCTGGCGCAAAGACGGAATTCAACGATTTTAGTCAATATGCGCTGGCCTACAATCACAATGCCCTCTTCGGCGGCTCGCTGAACGTCCAGCTTTACGACGCCAGCCAGGCCATGCGCTTCGTGGCGGAACTGGGCGGCTCCGACAAACAGGATCCTCTCTTTGCCCCGCTAGGCACCCTGACCGACCAATCCGAGGTCAACTCCCAAAAGCATGGCATGCGCAGTTCCTGGATGCGCAAGGATATCTTTTCCGTCGACGGGCTGGAACTGAATGCGGGATTTGACTACCTAGCGGAGACTGCGCAGCAGCTCTTGGCCCTGACCAACCGCGTGTGGGTTCCTCCGATGAATTACGCCAGCAAGGCGCCGTTTGCCCAAGCTTCATACAATCACGGTCCGGTGACGCTAAGCGGTGGCCTGCGCCACGAAAACGGCGAGCTGCAGGTCGACGACTACACTACCGTCTATTTCCGGGACCGGAGGTTTGTTTCGGGCGGCACGCTAGACTATAGCGAAACCCTGCCCAATGTTGGTATGATCGTGCGACTGCCGCGGAATTGGTCGGCAACCGCTTCCTACAGTAAGGGCTTTACCCTGCCGAATGTGGGTATACCCCTGCGCAATGTGAACACCGTCGGTCAATCCGTGGCTGGCATTCTTGATCTGCAAGCCGTCGTCTTCGACAACAAAGAAATTGGTGTTTCCTGGCAGGGCAAGCAATTGGGCTTCAGTGCCTCCTATTACAAATCCTACTCCGAGCTAGGCTCGTCGCTGACCATTGATCCCATCACGAGGGATTTTGTGCTGCAGCGCCGACCGGTCGAACTCAAGGGATTTGAATTTGCTGGAGAGTACAGAGTGAATAACGTTTTGAAATTTAGCGCACTCTATGCACACGCCGAGGGTTTGACGAGGACGGGCGAGACCGGGCCTTTAATCAGGGAAATGGGCATGGGCAATGTCAGTCCGGATAAAATCAATCTTTCCGGAACTTGGAAATTCATCAAAAAGGGCAGCGTGACTTTGGATTGGGATAATCTTATGGCGCGCGACATCAACATCGGGGCCTCCGGCGAAGAGCATACCACGGGTATAGCGCTGTTTCATCTCACAGCCAGTTACTCCACCAAATGGGGTGATCTGGCGCTGGGCATTGAAAACCTGACCGATAAATATTATATTCTGCCCTGGGCTCAGATCGACCAGTACCAGAATTATTTCGCCGGTCGCGGTCGGGTGCTCTCGGTCTCACATACCATTAAATTCTGATCGGGAAGCCGGTCTCGGCTCCAGCTGTTCACCCGCCGGACAGCTGGAGCATTTTTTTACCCCCACCTTGGGAGCCGGGCGATCCGGTGGCACCAAGTCCTCGACGTTCAGCCGCAGATAGTGCCATGCTCTGTGCTAACTCATGAAACTCCTGCAGTCGCACCGGCTGGTCATTTTTTGTCTGTGGCTTTGCTGGCTGGCCCCGCTACGGGCTGAGAATCTGGTGGCGGTGCTTGACGGGGTGCTGGTCGCGCCGCCCGAAGCCGCCGGCAGCACGGGTCTGGCTGCGACCGAGACGCCCTTGCTCGTGAACAACGGCGCGGTCTGGCGCTACGATTCATCGGAGGGGCGTTGGAACGATGTCAGTCCCCGGATTGAGGGCTCAGTGGCTCGCGGAGTCCTGGCGTCCGGTGCCAGATCGTGGCTGTTGCTCGGTCAGGGTGCTGGCCTGTCCTTGGAGCGAATGGTTCCTTTTGACCTGGCCGACGGGCCGCGTGAGGACCAGCCGCCGCCGTTCCCCGTGCCGCTGCGGATTGCGAACGGCGCAGTGCTTGGAGGGGTGTTTTATCTGGCCGGGGTTGATGCTGACGGCGGCACGCATTGGTGGTCCCTCAACTTGGGGGCGACTCGACCGCAATGGACGATCCATCCGGCTTGGAGCGAGCAGTCGCGAGGCTTGGGCACAGTGGTGGCGCAGGATGCAACCCTGCTCCTCACCGCCCCCGCTCCCAACGGAGGAAAGGATGAACTTTGGTGCTGGACCGCGACAGCAGGATGGCTGCTGAAGCGCACTCTGCCCGGCGAGGTTGTCCTAGGTGCGGCGCGGCCTCTCGGCCAGGCTCACGTCCTGTATTTGCTCCGTCTGCCGCCCGACGCAACGGGGACGCCGCTCCTCCAGCTTTTAACCTACCACACCACGACGGCCTCAGTCGCCTCGCAAGGAAGGGAGAGAACGGGGGATGCCTTGCTCGGCGCCGGTTGGCGAAATGGCCTCGTTTGGCTGGATTCCGCGGCGAAGTTTCACACGGCGGAAATCCAAGGCAACAAGCAGTTACTGCGGCCGCTCGATTGGGTAATGATCATCATGTATTTCGCCCTGATCGCAGGAATCGGCGCTTACTGTTACCGCGTGGAGAGCAAGAAGACGACCGCCGAGTTTTTTGTGGGAAGCCGCTCAATTCCTTTCTGGGCCGCCGGCATCAGCCTTTATGCTTCTAACTCTAGCTCGATCGGTTACATCGCCACCACGGCCAAGGCCTACGCCACGAACTGGACCTATCTGCTGGGCAACATCACCAATGTCTTCGCGCTGGTTTTTGTTGCCATCTACATCGTGCCGTTGCTACGCCGCCTCTCGCTTACCTCCGTCTTCGATTATCTGGATCAGCGCTTCAACCGTGCCGTGCGGCTGGCCGGCAGCGGCATGTGCATCCTGATGCATCTCGGCGGGCGCATGAGTGTGATCCTCTTCCTGCCTTCGCTGGCCATTTCGACGGTGACGGGGATCGACGTGATCTGGAGCGTGCTGATGATGGGCGTCGTCACGATCGCCTACACCGCGCTTGGCGGCATGAAGGCGGTCATCTGGACCGATGTCGCGCAGGTGATCGTGAAATTTGGTGGGCTATTTTTCGCCATCGCCTATATCATCTGGGCGCTCAAGGGCGGCGCTGGCGAATTCATTGCGACCGCCGTCGCCGACGACAAGTTCAAGCTGGTCGACTGGAGCTTCGATCTCACCAAGGCCACGGTGTGGGGCTTCATCTTCCTGCAACTGATGGAGACAGTGCTGACCTTCCCGAAGGATCAGGTGTTGATGCAGCGGGTCTTCGCGACCAAATCGGAGAAGGACGCCAGTCGTTCAATTTGGTTGTTTGCCGCGATCATTTTGCCCGGCAGCCTGATCCTTTATATCATCGGCACCGGCTTATACGTTTTCTACCTTAGTTTCCCGGAGCGGATGAATCCCCTGTTGCGGACCGACGCCACTTTGCCGCTCTTCATCGCCGCCGAGCTGCCGGCGGGCGTGACCGGTTTGGTGCTGGCGGGGCTGTTAGCCGCCGCCATGGGGACGCTTTCCAGTATTCTCAACAGTGTTGCGACCTTGGTCTCGGTGGATTTCTACGAAGGCCTAGCGAAAAAACCTAATCCGGCCACCAGCATCCGGCTCGCCGAGTGGGTCACGGTCATAGCGGGCGTGATCGGCATCGGCCTCGCCCTGCTGCTCTCGCGCTTCAGCATCAATTCGTTTCTGGACATTGCGATCGAGTTCGCCGGCCTCTTCGGCGGCGCTTTCGGCGGGGCCTACACGCTCGGGATGTTCACGCGCCGCTCCAATTGGCAGGGGGTGCTGATCGGCATGGGCTTCAGCTTCATCGCGACCTTCGTGGTTTGGTGGCACCATCTGGTCCACCCGTTCCTCTACCTCGGCATCTCGATCCTCTTCTCGATCGTGGTCGGATATGCGGCCAGTCTCTTTTTTCCCGCCCTGGCGGCGGAGTCGCTGCGGGGATTGACCGTCTTCACTCCGAAGGAACCAGGCAAAGGCAAGCCCGCCTGATCAGCGTTTGGCCGCGGCCGCCGGCGGGAGCTTGGCAAAGACATACTGCACGCCCTCGATGAAGGTGGGCCGCCAGGTCGCCCAGTTATGAGGCCCGTTGACAACGCGCAGTTCGGAAGTGAGGTCCGGAACCCGGCGGATCCGATTGTAAAGCGTATGGGCCTCGTAATCGAGGTCGTGGGCCGCCTCCGCCGGATCGGCCAGGGCCTTTTCATCATCACCCACGGCAATGAACATGATCAGCGGTCGGCCCGCGGCGACGAAGCCTGGTATAAGAGCTGGGTAATTTTTCGCCGTGTAAATCTCTGGATCAAAAGTCTTGGTTTCGTTGCCAAACGCGCCGAATTCGCGGGTGCTGGAATCTGGCGGCGGCAGTGGTAAATACACCGCTGGACTCAGGACGATGGCTCCGCCGAACAATTCGGGATGAGCTAGAGCCAGCCGCATGGCGCCATAGCCGCCCATCGAGTAGCCGGCGATGATTCGTCCCGTGCGACTGGCCTGCGTGCGGTACACTCGGTCAACCTGCGCCAGCAGGTCGATGGTGATTGCGGACTCCAGGGCCTGGCCGGGTGGCAACCGAGCGTTACCGGTGAATTGGGAATCGATGTAGTAGCCCGCCCGCTGACTGCCCGGCGCATCCGGCATGATGGCAATCACAGGGGGAATGCGTCCTTCCGCCGTCAGGCGGAGCAAGTCCGGCACGAGCGGGGCCCACGCCTGCATCTTGTCGCCGCGACCATGCAGCAGGTAGAGCACAGGGTAGCGTTGCGTCCCGGACTCCGCGTATCCGGCTGGCAGGAGCACCTGGTAGTTCATGGTCTGCCCCAAGGCGGCCGAGTGAAACGAGACGGATTGAATTGCGCGGATGACGGTTTCGACCGGCGGGGCGGGGGATGGCGCTGGTGAGGAGCCGCCGTTTACGCCGACGAAGCAGCCCAGCAGGGTGAAAGTGCGCATCAGCCGCAGGCACCCCAGAGCACAGCGACCCTGGCGGCCGCTACAAAATATGATGAAATTCAGCATGATGCGTAGAATTGAAGCACGGATAAAAATCAGAGCGGAGTGAACTGGCGCCAGTCAAGCGCCCAACCGGCCTGACGCAATTTGATACGTGCAGTGAGGAAGGATCTCTAGCGTTCGATCCCGTTCCACCTTACGCCACCGTTCGTGCTGCCGCCGCGTTGGCGCGGACCTGGGCGGCGTCCTTGCATCCCGGAATCACCGCGGTAACCGCCGGGTGGCGCAGGCACCACGCTAGTGCCCATTGGGCCATCGGCAATCCGGCGGGCACCTCGGTAGCCGCGATTTTCCCGATCTCCTCCAGCCGCGTGTCCCG
>SXGR01337606.1_pt1 | contig 14200 bp, 4 predicted proteins | sample 3174711 | NCBI WGS metagenome assembly SXGR01 (sample SAMN11356860, study PRJNA531348) | freshwater metagenome | isolation source: freshwater sample F1-60 | place: China: Fuxian Lake, Yuxi | collected 2017-12-25
GGACCGAGGCCGGCGAGGCCGACAGCGTCGAGGCCAAGGAGGAGAGCACAGGCGGGCCGTTGGCCCGCCGAGCATCGACGACGCCGGCATCGGCGCTGTCGGCCCGTTGGCCGACGGGAGTCAAACCGGTCAGCGTTCTAGAGTCTCAGGGTGGGCTGCGCCCTGTCGGTCGCAGGCCAGCGCACGACCGATGTCGACACCAGGGGCGTGAAAACCCCAATCCACAGGCCCACTTCGACGCGCTGATCCGGCCCCGCGATCCGCCCTGGCCCGCCCGCCGGCCTGCGCCCAACGGGCGCAGCCCCCCCGCGCATCCAAGCCCCACCCGACGAGCCCGTCCCCAACGGGGGCGGTGCGAGGAGCGTGGGGCGATCGGCGAGCGCGGCAGGACTTCAGGCTTCACTGAGCAAACCTGTCGCCCTGACACACCCCTCCCTTCAAGCTTGCCTCCCCCTCTCAAAAACTATACATTTGTTGCGCTTGACCTTCGCCCCTCCAGCGAGGCCCCTCATGCTCGACGACTTCACGCGCCACGACCTCGACGGCCTCCACGACTTCTGGACCGGCCGCCTCCCCGAGCCGCTGATCCCCGACGACGAGGCCTTCGAGGCGCTCTGGACCCTCCACCCCGAGGACTTCCACGAGATCCACATCCACGGCCGCAAGGTCAAAACGCCCCGCTGGCAGCAGGCCTTCGGCGCCGACTACCACTACACCGGGCAGACCAACCGGGCGCTGCCGCTCACCGACGCCCTGCGCCCCTTCCTCGAATGGGCCTGCGCCTGCGTCGACCCCCGCCTCAACGGCCTCCTCTTGAACTGGTACGACGGCACTCTCGGCCATTACATCGGCCGACACCGCGACAGCATCACCGACATGATCCCCGGCGCCCCCATCGTCACCATCTCGCTCGGCCAGGAGCGCACCTTCCGCCTGCGCCCCTGGAAGGGCCGACAGGCGCTCGACTTCCCCACCCCCCACGGCGCAGTCTTCGCCCTGCCCTACGCCACCAACCTCGCCTGGACCCACGAGGTCCCCGCCTCGAAAAGAGCCACCGGGCGCCGCATCTCCATCACCCTGCGCGCCTTCCAGAGCGCCGCCACGCCGCCCTGAGCGCCCCCCAGCCCAGCACCGGCCTCTCCCTCCTTGACCTCCCTGACCCTCCCCGCGCCACCGGCCCGATCTGCCCCGACCTGGGCGCAAAAAAGAGAGAGGGCGCGGGGTGTTGCACCCGCGCCCTCTCCTGTGCGCCTGGGCCGCGCTGATCGCGGCGATCTGCTCTGCGACCTCAGCGGACGGTGACGTCGAGGCTCCAGCGGTTCAGCGTGCCCGCGTCGCTCTGGGCGTTGTCGACGACGCGCAGGGTCCAGTCGCCCGTGGCGCTGGCGCCGGCCAGATCGCTCACGGTGAAGGCCTTGACGAGGTTGTCGGCGCCGCCGCCGGCCTCCTTGTGCAGCACGACCTCGGTGCCCGAGGGGCTCACCAGCGTGACGGTGAGGTCACCGATAAAGGGGTGGCTGATGTCCACGTTGACGGTGACCTTGTCGATGGCGCCGCTGCCCGACAGCGCCACCTTCGAGGTGACGCCCGCGTTGTCGTTGTCGGGGATGGCCACCCCAGGCGAGGCCTCGCCGTGAAGCTCGCCGCCCTCGGTCGGCTCGTTGGTCAAATCGAAGGTCAGCGACCAGCCCTTGAGCGTGCCCTTGTCCTCGTTGGCGGTGTCGACGACCTTGAGGCTCCAAGTGCCCTTGACGCTCTGGCCGACGAGGGAGGCCGGCTCAAAAGAGGCCTTGATGTTGTCGTCCGATTCGCCGGTCTTGTTGTGCAGCACGATCGCGGCGCCCGAGGGGCTCACCAGCGTGACGATCAGGTCGCCGACGAAGGGGTGCTCGATGTCGATGTCGACGGCGCCCGTGAGCACGAAGCCCTCCTCGCCGACCTCGATGGTGGAGGTGACGCCGTTGGGGTTGTTGTCGGGGATCTCGAAGGGCGTCCGGTTGCTCAGCTCGCCGCCGACGGGCTGGGGCGCGCAGGCCGCGTGGCTGGAGCACTTCGGGTCGTCGCAGTCGGACTGGCGGTCGTCGTTGTTGTCCTTGCCGTCGTCGCAGACCTCGGGGCCGAGGTTGAGGCGAGGGACGTCGGCGGTGGTGGAGCTGGCGAACTCCTCGATGTAGCGGTAGGCGATCCAGCCGTAACCGGCGCCGTGGGGGTTGCGGATGCCAAAGCCGGCCGTCCCCCAGCTGTTCTTGAACAGGAAGAAGCCCTTCTCCTTGACCGCGTTGCCTTGGGCGTCCTTGACGACCTCGCCCTTCTCGTCCACGAGCGGGACCTCAAGGTTGTCGTCCCAGCCCACCAGCAGGATCGAGTGGCCGGCCCTCTTGGCAAGGCTCAGCTCGCGGTCCTTGGCGTTGGGGGGCAGCACGTAGCCCTCGCTCCAGTAGGTGCTGTTGACCGGCAGGGTCGACTTGCGGTGGTTCCAGCTCTGGTAGAAGAAGGTCATGCCGGCCACGACCGCCGTCTGCTTGCCCTGGATGATCGCCTTGACGCTCGGGACCCGCGAGCTGACGAAGCGCCCCCGCGGCAGGTTCCAGCGGCGAGCGGCCTTGGCCGACTCGGGCGGCGCGCCGTTGGTGAAGCACGCCGTCGGGCGCTGCTCCTCCTTCTCCGCGCCGCAGCCCGGATCGTTGGCCGCCGTCCAGGGCGAGGACTGGTAGGGCCAGGAGATCTCATCGACGATCCCGAAGCGGTTGATGGCCGCGAGGTTGGAGTTGGCGTTGGAGCCGTCCGTCTCCTTGAAGTCGCCGACCTCCTCCTTGACCGACCACTGCAGGAACTGCTCGGAGAAGTCGGGGACCTTGATCGTCCCTTCCTTGATGTAGAGGTGCTCCATGAGCGCCGTCGTCGAGAAGATCGAGCACACCCCGCGGCTGCCCTGGCTCTTGACCGGCGACTGCGAGGCCACCACGTCGAAGGTCGGCGGGAAGACCTGATCGGCCTTGGCCTCGCTGGGCAGCTTGTCGTTGTCCGGCGCGCCGTCGAGCAGGGCGTCCAGGTTCGAGAGCGGCGCGTCCGAGTCTCCAGGCTCGGCCACGGGCAGATCGCCAACAGCGGGGCCGGACTCCTCGGCGCAGGCACCCACCGACAGCGCCAGCAGCGCCAACAGCAAACCCATCAAGCGCGTCTTCGTCGTCATCATCATCGCCTCTATCTCCTCCGCCGGCCGCTCGGCGCGACCGCTCTGGTGTCTTCCATTTCGACCCGGCCCGGCTTCAGCAACTCTCGTGCCACCCCGGCATCACGACGCACCACCCTTCAACCACAGACTTAAACGCGACAAAACACACCACAAAACACAAACAACGCCCTCCAACCCCGCCCGCGCGAGGGCACTGGCGTTGCCAGTGGAAGATGGAGTAGCCATCCCCTGAGGACACCCGACCCAAAGGCCGCCCAGAGCGCTGATTGGTTTGAGGGACCGATGGGAGTCAAACCAATCAGCGCACTGGGGCGCCTGGACCTTCACCGAAGCGCTGCGCCTCGGAAGACGCCCTGACCTCGCGCCCCTCCAAAGCGATCCGCACGCGCCCTACTTCGCCTTGAGGATCAGCCCAGCCGCCGTCGAGGCCTCGATCGTTAGCCCAAAGTAGCGGCCGTTGAGCGCCTCGGGGATCACGCCGCGCAGCCTCCAACGGCCCGAAGCGACCTCGACCGCCTCCGCCATCGCCTCCCTCGCCCCGAGCGGCGCGAGGCCAAGCTGAACCTCAGGGATCCGACACTGAACGCCACCACAGGCCCCCTCGGCCACGCAAGCCCCACTCTCTGGATCGCACAGGGCCCCTGGCCCACAGACCACCAACGCGCACGGATCGCTGGAGAGGCAGGCCCCCGTCCCAGGATCGCAGCTCTCACCGATGTCACAACGCACCCCGAGGCACTGACCGGCCAGGACGCACCGGCCCGTCTGAGGCGCGCAAACCGAGCCGAAGGGGCAGTCCACCTGCGCGCACCGATCGCCCACCACGCACTGCCCCGAGGAGGGCTCACAGACGTCGGCCGCCCAGGCGTAGACTTCCACCACCTGACCCCTCGCCATCACCCCGGCTGCGCCCAACGCCACAAGCCGCACGTCCCTGTCGCCGACCTCAAGGTCGACCTCGATCGACTCGCCGCCCCACACGCACGCCGCCTCGGCCTCGGCCTCGGGCGCCCCCCCGTCGACGCACTCGGCGTTGAGCAGCGGATCGTCGATAAGGCGGTTGATCAGCAACCGCGGCGCGCAGCTCTGAGGCGCGCAGCCCAGGTCGCTCCGCAGCCGCCAACGGCCCGCCGAGGCCGTCCCTTCAAAGCGGGCCAGCCCCAGCACGCTGACCGGCGACCACCGCCCCGGACCCTGGAGCGCGGCCTGCCCGTCCACCAGGATGGCGCTGTTGAAGCCCGCCTCCGAACCTTCCGCGATCAACTCCACCACCGCGCCCTCAGGGGCACCTCCATAAGGATAGTCGAGCTCCAGCCGCTCAACGCGGCAGGGAGACACCGGCGCCACGTCAAACACCACGTCGCCGCCATCGCGGCCGCCCTCGATCTCCATCGCCGGGCAGGGCGGCTGGGGCGAGTCCTGATGGTGCGTCCCCGACGTCCGCGGGGCCGTCGACTGGCTGTAGAGGAGGTTGAGGCGATCCACGACCGACGACACCACCAGCGCGTCGCTGGCACCGTCGCCGTTGAGATCCTCGACCACCAGAGCGCTCCCCCTCCCCTCCAGGAACACGGACTCGCGGGTCGACATGTCCATCGCGTCGTACAGCACCACGACGCTATCCTGCGTCGAGTCCACCGCCACCACGTCGATCCGCCCGTCGCCGTCCACGTCGCCCAGCGCCACGTCCGACAGCGTCGTCCCGACCTCCGTCTCCGCTGAGAGCGTGAAGGTCCCGTCGCCCTCGCCCAGGAAGGTCATCACCTTGCCTTGCTGACCGACCACCACGAGATCCATCGCGCCGTCTTGATCCACGTCCGCGCTCGCCAGCGCGACCAGGACCACGTCGAGCGCTTGAACGGGCAGCGGCGTCAACGGCTCGGGCGCGCCCAGCAGGACCTGAAGGTTCAAGAGGGTGATCACGGCGACGTCGAGGGCGCCGTCGCCGTCAAAGTCCTCGACGACCATGTCCCTCATCACCTCCGGACTCCTGAAGAACGAGGACGCCGCAAAGTCACCCTCGCCAAACAGGACCGCTCCACCCCCATTGTCGGCGATCAGGGCGTCCTTTTGGCCGTCGCCGTCCAGATCCGCGGCTTGTATCGCCGCAGGCAGCCCCGTCACGGAGCGCCTGCCCAGTGCCTCAAAGTTCCCCTGGCCATCGTTGAGCATGAGCGTGACGCCAAAGTCGCCGAGGTCGGCGGCGTCGCCGACGAGCAGATCGACGTCGCCGTCCTCGTCGTGGTCAAGGGCGAGCACTGACCTCGGGCGGCCGCCAAAGGAAAACTCCACCTGATCGTAGAGGTTGTTGCCCAGGTCCATGTAGACCATCAATTCATTGCGAAACGCCATCGTCAACGCGAAATCCAGCAGGCCATCGCCATTGAAGTCGGCGACGGCGAGGTCAAGCGGATCAGCAGGGAGCGAAAAGAGCACCCCGAACCCAAAGTCGTTCGTCGAGAGCATCACCCTGACCCGATCAAGGCTCCCCGCCCCTGACTCGGCCGTGATAAAGTCGTCCTGGCCGTCCCCGTCGAAGTCGAACAAGACCATCTTGACCAGCGTTTCAGCGGTCTTGTAGGACTGCTGCAGGATCCCCTCCGACTGCCCCCACATCAACTCGATGAGGCCGCGATTCGTCACATAGGCGCCGTCAAGCAGCCCATCTCCGTTCAAGTCGCCCTCGCCCGCTCTCTGCTCCCCGCCGTGAGAGAAGGCCTCGACGGCCTCGAAGGTGCCGTCACCGCGCCCCATCGCCACCGCGATCCCGTTCCCATGCGCCGTGGACCGGTTGACGACCAGATCCTGGTTTCCGTCGCCGTCAAAGTCTCTCAAGCGCAGCTCGGGCACGTTGAGCATCCCACCGGAGTCCACGGCCACGAGCCCAAACACCCGCCCCCCCTGGTTCATCAGCAAGCTGAAGTCGGTGGGCGTGGTGCAGGCCACGAGGATGTCCAGATCGCCGTCGTCGTCCAGATCGTGGACCAGCGCCTCGACAGGGTTGTCTCCCGTCGACAAGAGCACCTTTTCGGCGAAGAAGGGCGCCGGGCCGCCAACCCCATAGAACACCTCAAGCTTGTCCGCCGCCGTGTCCGCGATGAAGAAGTCCACATTGCCGTCGCCGTCCAGATCCGCAATGTTGATGCTTTTGGGCCTGTTGTCGGAGGAGTGCGTCTCGGACGTGTTAAAGGTCCCATCCCCCAGGTTGCGGCCCAGGATCATCACGCTCTGATTCAAGATGTGGAAGACGACGTCATCAAGGCCGTCGGCGGTCACATCGGCGACCTCGATCTCATCCACCGTATTGGCGGTGACCAGCAAGCGCTCCTCACCAAAGCTGCCGTCCTGAGCCTGAATCCGATGGGCGATCCCCTTCTGGGCGGTGTCGGCAATGGTGTAGATCAAATCCAGCAGCCCGTCGCCGTCGACATGACCCCAGCGGACCTCCTCGACGTTGTGCGACGTAAAGATGAACACCGGCTCATCAACGAAGGTGTCGCCGGCCTGCCCGCGGTACAAGACCATCGAGCCGCTGTTGCCCACGTAGACGACCAGGAGATCCTCGAAGCCGTCCAGATCCACGTCGCGCGTGTGCAGGCTCTCCACCTCCTGCGTCTCCGGGTAGGTCAGGTTGGCGGTGGTCATCACGCCCGCATCGTCAAAGCGGTTGACCCCGATGGCCCAATCGACCTGCGAGGGGTCGATCAAGGACGCCGTCACCAGGGCACTGCGACCGTCACCGTCGACGTCAACAACCTCAGAGAACTTGACGAACTGGTCCCGCACGACCTTGATGGCGTCCAGAAATCGCCCGTCCCCCAGGCCCGGCAACACGCTGAGCTGATGCGGCCGAGCGTTGGCGTTCTCCAACAACCCCCCCATCACCAGGTCCAAGATCCCGTCGCCGTTGAAGTCTGTCACTTGAACGTCCGCGCCGCCGGGGCTGTGGTAGATCGTCGGCGCCTCCAGCTCCCCCGCCTCGTTGGACAGATAGACCGCGCCGCTCCCAGGGTTCGAGTAGATGTTGAGCCGTGGAAATTGGCCGCCGACCACGACGTCGTCTCGCCCGTCCCCGTCAAGGTCGACGACCTGAATTCTCGAGAGCGAGATGAGCCCCGGATCGTAGGTCACGGTCGCCTCAAGGACCCCACCCGGCCCGCCCATCTTGACCTGCACCAGGTTCGAATCATCAACCATCACCACGTCAGGACGCCCGTCCCCGTTGAGATCACCGACCCCGACAGCCTTGATGCCGTCGCTGCTCAATGAGACACCCCGGATCCCCGCCTCACCCCGACTCAGCGACAAGGACACGCTCTCGGAATGCATCATCAGCAGGTCGTCGAGGCCGTCTCCGTCAAAGTCTTCCAGAGCGCCCTTGAACGGGTCCAGACCCGCGTTCAGAGTCTGCGACACCGCCAGCTCACCCTGACCATCTCCGGCCAGGACGGTCACCAGGCCGTCCTGCTGGCTCGTGGCCACCACGTCGAGCAGCCCATCGGCGGTGACGTCACCGACCTGGACGTCCACCGGAGCCCTCGCCACCTCGAAGGTCTGAGCGCCGTCCAGGATCCCGTCGTCCAGCCCCGAGAGCAGCGTCACCGTGCCATCGCCGCGATCTGCGGTCACCGCGTCAGGGCGCCCGTCGCCGTCCAGATCCCCGACCGCCACCGACACAGGCTCATCGCCCGCATCCACGCCGCTCAACGCAAACGAGGCTCCGTCAGGGATGACGTCGACCACCATCGGACCCGACGACAGCTCTCCGCCGATGAACCCGTCCACCACGACCCGATGGAGCCCGGCCGAAGCCGCAGCCGCCACCAGCTCCAGCCCCACGCTGCACGCCACCTCGACGCCCTCGGGATCCAGGACGTAGATCGCCGTCAAGAACTCCGCCTCGACCGAGACGCTCACAGTCTGGCCCGCAACCAGCGGCACGGCGTAGACGACCTCGGGCGTCGACAGCCCCCCGCAAGACCCGGACAGGGCGCTCGGGCGAGGGCGCGTGTCGAGGTGCTGCCTCAAGACGCCTCCGGGGACGAAGAGGGGCGATGAGGCGTCTCCGCCCGCGCAGGCAAAGCCCACCCCCGCGCCCTCGGGATCCTCCTGCGTCGGATTGAAGGAGAGCGGGCAGTTGTCAAAGCCGTTGACCAGCCCGTCGTCGTCAACGTCGCCGTCGCAGCCGTCGCCCTGCCCGTCCTCGTCGATGTCCGACTGACCCGAGTTGGCCACCGTCAGGCAGTTGTCCACCACATCCAGCACCCCGTCGTTGTCCCGATCCCCGTCGGCCGCCCTGGCCAGCAGGATCAGCGCGTCCTCCAGCGCCACCCCCGCCAGCTCAAAGCCCGCGCCCGTCCACAGGATCGTCACCGTCTCGGCCACGAAGCCCGGCAGCGACAACGTCAAGGTGTGCGTGTCGGGCGTGATCGACAACACGAAGCGGCCGCTTGCGTCCGACAAGGTCGTGTCCGCGATGATCCCGCCTCGCAAGGCCCGCACCACCACGTCCTGGTGCGTCCGCTCGCCCTCCAGCACCACGCGACCCAGCGCCGTCACCTGCGCCACGTCCAGCAGGATGTCGCCCAGATCGTTGTTGCCGCCGACCAGCCGCACCGCCCGCGCCTCCGACACATGGCTCGGCTCGCTGATCCGGAGCGTGTACTGCCCCGGCGGGATCTGATCAAAGCGGAACACACCCGTGCTCTGCACCCCCCCCTGGAAAACCTCGACCTGATCCTGGTTGTTGATCCGCTCCAACGTCACCGAGGCCGCCGACCAGCTCACCCCCGGCAGCGGGCTCAAGAGCTGACCCTCCACCAGCACGCTCCGATCAATAAACAACTCGACCGGCTCATCCTCCATCGGCACGAACACCGGCTCCCCGTCGTCCACCGGATCAAACACGAAGCGCCTGGCCTCCGGCTGCCACTGCACGAAGACCTCCCGAGGCGCAAAGCCGGGCATCGACAGCGCCAGGACGTGATCCGTCGCCGGCACCTCCATCGCCCACGTCCCCTCCTCCAGCGTCACCGTCAGCGCCGACACCAGCCCAGCCCTCCTCGCCACGACGCTCACCCCCGAGTGATCAAGCTGCTCCTCCAGCGCCACGATCCCCTGCATCGAGACCCGCTCCAGCTCAAGCACCAGCGCGAAGGGCGGGTTGACCTCCGGATCGATCGTGATCGCGTCCACCACCGACTCGTGACCCTGCACCTCCACGATCAAGAAGGCCGGCCCCGGCGCAAGCCCCGAGATCTGAAAGCGGCCCGTGCGATCGTCGTTGAGGTCGTTGACCACCACCGCCAGGTGCTCCGCATTGCCCTGGATCACCCGCACCGAGGCCGCGCTCGGCCAGTCGACGTTCGCCAGCGGCGATCGCAGGCTGCCGTCCAGCACGATGTCCGCGCTCGGCTCCAGCACGATCACCGCCTCACTCAACGCCACCGGATCTCCCGGCTCGCCCACCTCGAAGCGCTGCCGCACCTCGCTCCAGCGCACCTCCACCTCCACCCCCTCGTAGCCCGCCGCCGACAGCTCCAGATCGAAGTCATCGCGCGTCAACGCCAGCGCGAAGGCCCCCGACCGATCCGTCAACGTCGTCCCCACCAGAAATCCCTGCCCCAGCCGCGCCCTGACCACCGTGTCGGCGTGATCCTCGCGCCCCCGAAGCTGCACCATCCCCCGCATCAACACCGCCTCATCCGGGTCGACCAGCACCGACGTGACCTCGACCACCCCAAGATCCAGCTCCCCCGACGCCAAGGTCACCGGCAGCGTCAACAACGCGTGCGCCTCCACGTCCACGCTCAAGCTGTAGAAGCCCGGCGGCACCCCCGCCACGACAAACTCCCCGCTCGACAAAGCCTCGCCCGGAAACTCACCCGCCTCCCCCACGAGGCGCACCTGCGCGACCCCCTCAAACGAAAAACCCAGCCCCAGATCCGAGACCAGCTGACCCCGCACCGACGCGCTGCGATCCAGCACCAGCCGCAGCCCCTCAAAGCCCGCCAGCGGCTCGCCCTCGACCTCGAAGCGCCCCTCGACCGGCTCCCAGTCGACCCGGACCCCCACCAGCGACACATAGCGCGCCCTGGACAGCGACAGCTCAAAGCCCTCCCGCGTCACGTCCAGCTCAAATCGCCCCTCATCGTCCGTGCTCAAGGTCGCAAAGGGCCGACCGTCCAGGCGCCGCACCTGCACCGCGACCCCTGCCCCGACCTCCTGACCCTCCAGGCTCACCACGCCCGACAGCAGCGCGTCCCGCTGGGCCACCATCGCGATCTCCCCAAGATCGAAGGCCGCCACCCCCTCCGGGATCGACACCAGCAGCCTCAAGGTCGAAAACCCCGGCCACGACACCGTCAGCTCCGCCAGACCCCCCTTGAGCAAGCCCTGCGAGAACACGAAGCGCCCCCCCACGTCCGGCGTCGCCGGGACCTCCAGCGTCGAGAGCGACACCCGCGCCTGGGCAAAGTCCGGCTCCGGCAACCCCTCCGGCGTCAGCAACCCCGACACCACCGTCCCCGTCCAGTCCGGATCGCACGCATTGCCCTGCCCATCGCCGTCGTGATCCTCCTGGCCCGGATCGGCCACCAGCGGGCACACGTCCTGACCGTCCGCCCGACCGTCACCGTCGTCATCCCCGTCGCACACATCCCCCAGACCATCGCCGTCGTTGTCGTCCTGATCCGCGTTCTGATCCTCCGGGCAGCTGTCCTCCGTATCCGGCACCCCGTCCCGATCCCTGTCCGCGCCCACGTCCGTCTCGCAAAGACCCGACAGACACACCTGGCCCAGCCCGCAGTCGACGTCCCGCAAGCACTCCAACGCAAAGCACCGACCCGTGGACACCTCGCACCCCTCGCCCGGCCCGCAGTCCCCGCTTGATGTGCAAGGGCAATCCTCGCCCACGCACACCTCGCTCACCACGCACTGCCCCTCGACGCACCCCTGACCCGCCTCGCAGTCCGAGTTGAGCCGACACCCCACCGACACATCAGCCGGAGCACCGTCCTCCCCACAGCCCGCCACGGCCCAACCAAGGCCAGCCAAAAAAGCCATTGAAATCAATGACCTGACAAAACCACACCTGTGAAAAATGAACATGACAACCCCTTGAAACTCGTCGTCAGCACACACTTGGATTGAAGGAGCACAGGTTCAGTCTACACAAACTCCCTCCCTGCCTGCAAATCGACCACACAGGGAGCCGTCACGCAGTCAACGCCCTCAAGTCACATTAAAAGATGATTCGAAGAGGGTGGTTTGAAGTCGAATGGCGCAAGAAATAAAAAACCCGGCTGGAAAAAAATCCAGCCGGGTATGCGAGAGAGGGGAGTCGAACCCCTCCAGCCTTGCGGCCACCAGGCCCTCAACCTGGCGCGTCTACCAGTTCCGCCACTCTCGCGTCGCAGAAAAGCGGATGCGGGATATAGCCCACTCCCCATGGACCTGTCAAACACTTTCTCGATCCCTCACCGTCGTGACAGGTTCGCTCGATGAAGGTCTCGACACCCCCAACGCCCCACGTTCCACGAGCGCTCCACGCTCCTCGCATCGCCCCCTCCGGGGACGAGCTCGTCGGGTGGGGCTAGAAGCCCGGGGTGGGCTGCGCCCTCTCGGTCGCAGGCCAGCGCACGGGCGCCAGAGAACCGCAAGGCCAGATCACCGTGTCGAAGTGGGCCTGTGGATTGGGATTTTCACGCTCCCAGGTGTCGACATGGGCCGCCCGCTGGCCTGCGCCCACCGGGCGCAGCCCCCCCGCGCATCCAAGCCCCACCCGACGAGCCCGTCCCCGGAGGGGGCGATGCGAGGAGCGTGGGGCGCTCGTCGAGCCCGGGTGGACCGCCAACGTGCGGATCGCACCCACGAAGCCGACTCGCCGATCCACCTTGCCCGTAATTCTGGAGTTCCCCCTCCTTGCGCAGCGAGGAGGGGGACAGGGGGTGGAGTGTGCGGGAGGGGGACAGGGGGTGGAGTGTGCGGGAGGGGGACAGGGGGTGGAGGAGGGGGACAGGGGGTGGAGTGTGCGGCACAGGGGGTGGAGTGTGCCCTCCCACCTGACACAGTTGCAAGCGGCCCGAAACTCCACAAAAATGCGCCGGGATCCTCCCACCCGGAGAACACGGCTTGAAGACCCCCGCTGCCCTCACCCTCCTCCTGCTGCTGGCAGCCTGTCAGCCGCCTGAGCCCTCCCGGACGGGATCAACGCCGACCCCCCTCCCCGACGACGCCGGAGCGAACTCCGGCGACATCGACACCCCCGACAGCGCCGATCACGACGACGCTGCTCCCGCCGAGGACGCCGACCCTGGAGGCTGCCAGAGCGACGGCGCCTGCGGCCCCGGCTCGATCTGCCAGGCCGAGCAATGCCTGCCAGGGTGTCGCTTCGACGACGCCTGCGGCCCCGGCGCGATCTGCCAGGACGAGCAATGCCAGCCCGGGTGCCGCGATCCCTCGGACTGCCCGCCCGATCACACCTGCCGCGCCGCCGCCTGCGCGCCCATCGGGTGCGCCGACGACGGCGAGTGCGGCGGCGGCCACAAGTGCGTCGATGCCGGCTGCGTCGAGATCGGCGCCGTCCCCTGCGACGACGACGGCCAGTGCGGCCACCGCTGGCGCTGCGCGGCGCGCGGGATCTGTTTCGAAGGCGACTGCCTCGACCACGAGGACTGCGCCTCGGGCGCCTGGTGCCGCCAGGGGATCTGCCTGGACCGGCGCGGCCTGCTCGGCGACCTGCACTTCAGGAGGACCTACCCCGCCCACCTCTCGGAGCACGTCACCGACGAGGGCGGCTTCTACGGCATCGGCGGCGGCCTCTTCGACCTCGACGGCGATCTCGACCTGGACGTCTTCCTGGGCGGCTCGGACCCCGAGGCGGGATCGCCGCCCTGCGTCTACCGCAATGTCTCCGAGCCGGGCGCCCTGGCCTTCGAACCCCTCGGCGCGCTGTGCGGCTTCGACGTCGGCGCGGCGGTCGCCGCCGGCGGCGTCGACGTCGAGGGCGACGGCCGCGACGAGCTTGTCCTGCTCGGCCCAGGGCGCGTGACGCTGGAGCGCTTCCACCCCGAGCGCGCCACGACCGACCTCCTCGAAGGCCTCGATCCCGGCGACCCGAGGCGGACCTGCTACGCGGGGAGCTACGCCGCCACGGACCTCGATCTGGACGGGCGCGTCGACCTCGTGATCGGCTGCCAGGACCTCAAGCGACCCTCCCGATCCACCCAGACCAACCTCGTCTTCCTCCAGATCGACGGCGGCCGCTTCGAACCGACCGACCTGCCAGCCTACGCGCCCCTGGCCAGCAATGGCGTCACGCTCGCCATCGGGGTGCTCGACATCGACAACGACGGGCTCCTGGACGTGCTCATCCTCAACGACGCCTTCGTCGAGAACGGCTCGCAGGACGTCAACACCCTCACCACCGGGGTCGCCCTCTTTCGCGCCGCGCCCGACGCCGAGCAGACCTTCGATCCCCGGGACTTCGGCCAGGGGTTGCGGCGAGGGGGGTCCTTCATGGGAGGGGGCAACATCGAGGTGGACGGGGCCGGGGAGCACCTCTACCTGACCGACTGGGGGCCGAACCGGCTGATCCACTTCCGCCAGGGGGTCCCCGTCAGCACGGCCACCGACCTGGGGATCGACCTGGGCTTTGAGCGCAACCTCGCGCTCTTCGCCTGGAGCGCCCTGGTCGACGATCTGGACCGCAATGGCCTCGACGACCTCCTCGTGACCCAGGGCATGGTCGCCTCGAGCGCCCCCAGCGACTACATGAGCCACCGCGACACCGCGCTGCTGCAACGCGCGGGCGGACTCTTCACCCGCCAGACCGACGAGGCCGGCCTCGGCGCCCCTTCGACAGAGGACTCTCGCAGCCGCGCCCTGCCCTTCGCCAGCCGGGGGGCCGCCAAGGCGGATCTGGACGGCGACGGCTACCTCGACCTGCTCATCGCCGGCCTCGAAGGGGTCGTCAAGATCCACTCGGAGCAGCCCACCGAGGAC
>SXGR01377055.1_pt1 | contig 14192 bp, 17 predicted proteins | sample 3174711 | NCBI WGS metagenome assembly SXGR01 (sample SAMN11356860, study PRJNA531348) | freshwater metagenome | isolation source: freshwater sample F1-60 | place: China: Fuxian Lake, Yuxi | collected 2017-12-25
ACCAAGGCGCGCTAGCAGCTGCCCCAGCACCAGGATGGAGGCGCGCATGGTCTTTACCAGATCATATGGCGCCTCGTGGGAGGTGAGCGCGCGCGCATCGAGCAGCAATGCCCCACCCTCGCGGGTGTCGCGCACACCGAGCTGGCGGAGCAGTCGAAGCATGGTGCGAACGTCCTGCAGCACCGGCACCCGAGAGAGCTCAAGCGTGTCGGCGGCGAGTAGCGAGGCGCACAGAATCGCCAGCGCCGCGTTCTTGGCGCCCGACACCTGAATCTCGCCTGCCAGCGCGCGACCGCCGACGATTCGCAGTTTGTCCATCGTCTGCTTACGGCCACCGATGCGAGGAAGCGGCGCGCACTGGCATCAGGCCGCGCCGCCCGGTTGGGCGGCATGCTCGGCGGGGGTGAGCGTGCGCATGGAGAGCGCGTGGACTTCCTCGCGCATGCGATCGCCGAGCGCTCGATAAACAATCTGATGGCGCTGCACCAGGCGTTTACCTTCGAAGAGCGATGACACGATCAACGCCTCGAAGTGCTGACCGTCACCGCTTACCTCAAGCACTGAGCACTCAAGGCCCGCGGCGATGTAACGCCTGACATCATCGGGAGTAGGCAAAGCAACCTCACAGTCTGAGTTTGTAGCCGTTTGCGAGCATGCGCAGCGCAACGGCCGAGACCAGCACAAAAAACACCGAGACCACCGCAAAGCTCAGCACGGGCGAAACATCGGAGACACCAAAAAAGCCGTGCCGGAAGCCGTCAACCATGTAAAAAAAGGGATTGAAGTGCGACAGCATCCGCCAGAACGGCGGCAAAGATTCGGCCGAGTAGAACACCCCGGCGAGGAATGTAAGCGGCATGATGATGAAATTCTGGAAAGCCGCTATCTGGTCGAATTTATCGGCCCAGACCCCGCCAATGACCCCCATTGTACCGAGGATGGCACTGCCGGCGAGCGCGAAGGCGAGGATCCAGAGCGGCTGCGCAAAGCGCAGTTCGGCAATCCAGAAGGTGCACAAAAACACGCCCAGACCCACCGCCAGCCCCCGAAACATCGAAGCCAGCACATAGGCTCCGAACATTTCCCAATGGGTGAGCGGTGGCAGCAGAATAAAAACAATGTTGCCGGTGATCTTGCTCTGGATCAGCGAGGACGACGAGTTGGCAAAAGCGTTCTGCAAAACGGACATCATCACCAGACCCGGCACCAGGAACGATACATAGTCGACCGTACCAAAGATCTTCACCCGCTCGCCAAGCGCCTGCGAAAAGATGAGCAGATAGAGGAGCGCGGTCAATACCGGCGCTGCAACCGTCTGCACGCTCACCTTGACAAACCGCAAAGTCTCCTTGTGGAGCAGGGTGGGAAATCCGCTCGTGCTCACTGGCTGCCTCCCAGGGCGCGGGCATCCGTGCCGTACTCCTGCTGCATCACCCGGACAAACACCTCTTCGAGGTCGGTATGCGCAAGTTCCATCTCTTCAATGCGACAACCTGCCTCGCGAAGCGCCGCAAGCACCGGTTCAAGCGACTCGTAGCGTTCCAATCTCAGCTGAACGCGTTCGACACCTGCCACGGTTGAATCGGCAGCCGCAGCCACACGGAGCTGTTGAAGCCCAGCGGGCAGCGGCGCACAGGACAGCCGGAGCGTCAGGCGCCCGCCGGAAAAATCGCGCAGCAAGTCCGATGTAGGCGCAAGCGCCACGATACGGCCAGCCTTGAGCATCGCGATCCTGCCGCAGAGTTCCTGCGCCTCTTCCAGGTAATGCGTGGTGAGAACGATGGTGTGGCCAGCGCGGTTCAATTGCCCAATGAATTCCCAGAGGGTTCGCCGCAGTTCCACATCGACACCAGCCGTGGGTTCATCGAGCACAATGACCGGTGGTCGGTGCACCAAGGCCTGCGCGACCAGCACCCGTCGCTTCATCCCGCCAGAAAGCGCCCGCATGTTGGAATCGGCCTTGTCCGAGAGCCCCAGCCGCTCCAGCACCTCTGCGATCCAGGGGTCAGCGCCCCGGACCCCGTAGTAGCCGGCAGTCAGCCTGAGCGTTTCACGCACGGTGAAAAACGGATCAAACACCAGCTCCTGGGGAACGACGCCCAACATTCGCCGCGCTTGCCTGAAATCGGCGACCACGTCGTAGCCCATCACCTCGCAGGCACCCTCGCTGGCGCGCGAAAGGCCTGCAATGATCGAAATCAGCGAGGTCTTTCCCGCGCCGTTGGGTCCGAGGAGGCCAAAGAACTCGCCCTCCCCAATCGTGAGCGATACGCTGCGCAGCGCTTCGAAACGATCATAGCGCTTGACCACCTCGCGGATGTCGATGGCGGGCTTCATTTAACGAGGCACCGGAGATGGGCAAGACGTGGCGACTTACGCTTCATCGAAGATCAGGGGCTCAACCCCGTACAGCATCGCAAGTTTCCGAAGCTTGTCGGGTGCGTTCACACAGTGGAGTTGCGCGCCGTCGCGACGGCCGCGGCGTGCCGCGAGCAGCACAGAAAGCGCTGACGAATCAAACTCGGTCAGCGCGGAAAGATCCACGCGCTGAACGCCACCCTGCAGCGCCGCGTTCAATTCCGACAGCACGCCCATTGCCTCGGCATGGGTCAGGCGCTGCGGAAAACTGAATGGGGAGGCGGCGTTCAAAGCTGATACCAGGGACGAGGTTTCAAAGAATTCAGCCGCGCGGGGCGGCCTCGAATTGCCGGTTCTTGTCGGACAGGCTACGGATCAGCCCATCGATTCCCCGTGCGCTGACCTCCTGGGCGAACTGGTCGCGATACGTCTGAACGATCCAGATCCCGAGCACATTGACGTCATAGATCTTCCAGGCCGCTCCTGATTTCTCCAGACGGTAGTCGATCTGGATGGGATCGCCGCGTCCGCCCAGGATTTCGCTGCGAACGATCACCTCGTCGGCGCCTGCATCACCGCGGAACGGACGCACCTTCACCTGCTTGTCGCCCACCTGCGAGAGCGCGCCTGAATAGGTGCGCAGCAACAGCGTGCGGTACTCGGCAACCAGCGCCTTTTGCTGGTCAGCGCTCGCCTGGCGCCAGGCGCGACCGACCGACAGTGCGGTCATACGCTCGAAATTCACGTGCGGCATCACCGCCGAGTCGACGAATTTCGAGACCTGTTGAAAGTCACCCGACTGTACAGACTTGTCAGACCGGATACGGTTGAGCACGTCGTTGCTGATCGACTCGACAAAGCGGTCGGGCGGTGTCTGAGCCGAAGCGGAGGACGCCAGCACGCAGAGCGCCCCGGCGGATAACGCACCGGGCACGATCGCCGCTGAAAGCAGCATCGCGCTCGCGCAGGCCGCCGCGCGCTGCCGTAAAGACAGATAAAGCGCAGAGCTCATGACGATCACTCCTTGGGCTCGGGGGGATTGCCGTCGTAGACCAGATTCTGCCGGCGCTGCAGATAGGCGTTGCGAATGAACGAGTAACGGTCGAGCGCCGCGCCTTCAATCAACCGCTCCATGAGGAGGAGCGTGGCGCGCTGCTCGACAAAGCGCATGGCCGTGAACGCAGCAAACTCCGGACCATCGGAGATCTTGCGCGACGGATCGAATCCGATGTCGCCGATTCGGCCAATACCGTCGCGCAAGCTGGACGGGCCGAGAAACGGCAACACCAGGTAGGGGCCTGCGCCAAAGCCCCACACACCGAGCGTCTGGCCAAGATCTTCGTTGCTACGCGTCAGACCCAGCTCGGTGGCCGGATCGTCGAGGCCTAGCGTGGTGAGCGTGTTGAATGCGAAACGCGCCACGTCCGAGGCTGCCGCAGCGGGCTTGCCCTGCAACAGGTTGTTCACCGCGTTCCAGGGCTCAAGGAGGTTGCTCACGAAATTCCGGAACAGGCGGCGCGGGGTTTCGGGAACCGCATCGACATAGACCTGCGCCAAGGGTTTCAGAACCGCACGATCAATCGCTTCGTTGAATCCGAAGACCACGCGATTCATTGCCTCAAGCGGGTCGACCGGAGAGTCTGGCTGAGCCTGAGCCGGTAGCGAGAGCGCGAACAGCAGCGCTGCCACACAACCGGTCAGGCGGCGCGCAAGACAATGGAACCATGTTTGGATCATCACTTCTTCTCGCCCTCGGCCGCGCTCTTGTAAAGAAACTGGCCAATGATGTTTTCGAGTACCACCGCTGACTGGGTGAGCATGAGCGTTCCGCCCGGCGCGAGCAGCGCCGACTCGCCGCCGGGTTCGAGCCCGATGTACTGCTCACCGAGCAGCCCCGCCGTGAGAATCTTGGCGGAGGTGTCCTTGGGAAATTTGTAGCGCTGATCGAGCTCCAGCCGCACCACCGCCTGAAAGGTCTGGCCGTCGAGCCCCACCGATACCACCCGACCCACCACGACACCGGCGCTGCGCACCGCCGCTCGCGGCTTCAGGCCGCCGATATTGTCAAACTTGGCCACCACCTGGTAGGTCTCGCCCGGGCCGAGGCTGCTGCTCATGTTGCCCGCGCGCAGCGCCAGAAACACCAGCGCCCCGAACCCGAGCAGCACAAAGAGCCCTACCAGTACATCGACACCTTTGCGATTCATTGACTTTCTCTCCCGTTTCGAACGGAACGACCTAGCTGAACATGAGCGCTGTCAGGATGAAGTCGAGCGCGAGAATGGCAAGTGAGGCCACCACGACTGTGGTAGTAGTGGCGCGCGACACGCCCTCGGGGGTAGCCTCGGCCTGGTAGCCCACGTAGAGCGCAACAAACGCCACCGTGAACCCGAATGCCACGCTCTTCACCACGCCATTGCCGACATCGCGCAGCCAGTCGACCCCGCCCTGCATCTGCGACCAAAAGGCTCCCGCGTCGACCCCGATCATCTCCACACCCACCAGATAGCCCCCGAGCACCCCCAACGCAGAAAAGAGCGCGGCGAGAAGCGGCATGCAGATCACGGCCGCGAGATAGCGCGGGGCGAGTACGCGCGCAACCGGGTCGACCGCCATCATTTCCATAGCATCGATCTGCTCGCCCGCCTTCATCAGACCCACCTCAGCCGTGAGCGACGTCCCGGCGCGGCCGGCAAACAGGAGTGCCGTGACCACCGGCCCGAGTTCGCGTACGAGAGAGAGCGTGACCAGCAGTCCGAGCGCCTCTTCCGAGCCGTAGCGCCTGAGCGTGTAATAGCCCTGTAATCCCAGGACAAAGCCGATGAGTAGGCCCGATACAAGAATGATGGAGAGCGAGTAATTGCCGATGAAGTGGATCTGGTCGATGATCAACCGCGGGCGGCGCAGCGATTCGAGGGATAGGAACGACAGCCGAAAAAAGAAACGGGTGGCCTTGCCCGTGGCCATCACTCGCTCGCCCATCCATGTGAATGCGCGGGAAACAGCGCCGGCGGGATTCATGACGGCAGCCCCAGATCTTCTGCGAGCGTTCGCCGGGTGGCGTGGTGAAACGCCACCGGTCCATCAATGTCCCCATCAAGAAACTGCCGTACGTTCGAATCATCGGAATCGCGCATGGCTTGCGGTACGCCGTGGGCCGCGATACGACCCTGCGCAAGCAGGTACACATAATCGGCGATGGCGAAGGTGTCCTTGATGTCATGAGACACCACAATGGAGGCACAACCGAGGGAATCCGTGAGCCGCCGGATGAGTTGCGCCACCGTTGAGAGCGAAATCGGGTCAAGACCAGCAAAGGGCTCGTCGTACATGATGAGCGGCGGGTCAAGCGCAATCGCGCGCGCAAGCGCCACCCGGCGCGCCATTCCGCCAGACAGCTGACCGGTGCGGTAATGGGACACGCCTCGCAGCCCCACCGCGTTCAGCTTGAGAAGCACCAGATCGCGGATCATTTCCTCGGAAAGGGGCGTGTGTTCCCGGAGGGGAAAGGCGACATTGTCAAACACCGACAGATCGGTGAAAAGCGCGCCGAACTGATAGAGCATGCCCATTCGGCGACGCACAGCGTAGAGCCCATCGCGATCGAGCTGCCCGATCTGATGTCCCTCGAACCGGACCCGCCCCTCCCGCGCGCGCAACAGCCCCCCGATCAGGCGAAGAATCGTGGTTTTACCGGAACCCGATCCACCGACAAGCGCGACGATGCTGCCACGGCGTACAGAGAGACTGACGTCGTGCAGGATCGGACGATCGCGGTAACCGAAGCGAACATTGTCGAGCCGCAGAAGCTCGGTATCAGACACGGTGGGAGCGGTACCTGTAGGTAAACCCAATATTGTATCGCGCCAGGGGAACGGAACCCTGGATAAGGGGATTCAACGCGGGTCCCGCCCGGTTCAGGCGGAAGGCTGCTCGTTCATCTTAGCTTCGGTGGCTGCAATGCGGTCCCGTCGGCCCGACAGCACCACCACATCGCCCGCCTCGAGCGACAGCGAAAGAGGCGGATCAAGCGTGCGTGTGCGCGCTCGAACCACCGCTGTGGCTCGAACCCCTTCCTCGAGCAGCGACCCGAGCAGGCTTCCGGCCGCCAGCGTCTTCGCAAGCACGGGCACTGCATGCAAATGCAGGTGGTCCGACTCCACCTCATCGGTTTCACGGTCGTCGGCGCCATGAAAGAACCCCTGCAGGAGGGCGTAGCGCCCCTCCCGAACCGCACGCATGCGACGCCGAACGCGCGCCATCGGCACGCCAGCGAGCGCCATCGCGTGGGAGGCAATCATCAGGCTGCCTTCGGTAATTTCGGGAACCACCTCGGTAGCTCCGGCATCCCGCAGGCGCATTATGTCGGCCTCGTTGGCGGTACGGGCAATCACTGGCAGTTGGGGGGCGAGCTGCCGGATGGTGTTGAGAAGCTTCAACGCCTGCGGCAAATCATCAAAGGTAATGGCGAGCGCACGGGCACGATGAATGCCGGCCGCCTGGAGCAGCGCCGGTCGGCTTGCGTCACCGTAAACCACCGACTCGCCCGCCTCGGCCGCCTCACGCACGCGGTCGGGATCGGTATCGAGGGCGACGTAGGGCACCTGCTCAGCCTCGAGTACGTGCGCCAGGCTTTGCCCGCAGCGTCCGAAGCCGCAGACGATCACATGATCGTACCGACCTACGCTGCGGCTTGCCACGCGTTGGACCTCAAGCGAACGGAGAAGCCACTCCTCGCTCGATGCACGGAGCGCGATCCGGTTGGCCTGCGAGATGAGGAGCGGGCTCGCAAGCAGTGACAGCAGGATCGCAGCAAGAAGCGGCTGCATCGCCGCATTATCGAACAGGCCACCTTTCGAGGCCTGGGCAAGCAGCACAAAAGCAAACTCGCCGGTTTGCGCAAGCCAGAGCCCGCTGCGAATCGCCACCCCCGCCGTGGCCCCGAACGCCCGGACCAGCACCACCACGATGGCGGCCTTCAGCACAAGCAGTCCCAGCAGCATGACAAGCACCTGCTGCCAGTGTATGACCAGCGCCTGAGAATCGAGCCTCGCGCCGATGGTGACAAAAAAGAGGCCGAGCAGCACGTCCCGAAAGGGCTTGATGTCTTCTTCGACCTGGTAACGAAATTCGGTCTCGGCAATCAGCATGCCGGCAACAAAGGCGCCAAGCTCCATCGACAGTCCCGACTGTCGCGTGAGCCAGGCAAAAAACAGCGTGGCAAGCAGCACATTGAGCGTGAACAGCTCATGGGACCGGCTTCGAACCACCGCACCAAACCAGCCGCGCATCACCCGGGGGCCGAACCGGAGCAGAAGCACCAGCAGAATCGCCGCCTTGAGAGCGGCAAGCGCCAGCGCAGCAGCCAGCCCGTCAGTGCCCTGCGACAGCGCGGGGATCACCACCAGCAGCGGAATTACCGCCAGATCCTGAAACAAAAGCACGCTGAACACCCGCCGGCCGTGCTCGGTTTCAAGCTCGCGCCGATCCACCAGAAACTTGGTGACCAGCGCGGTGGAGGACATCGCTATGGCCGAGGCCACCACCAGTGCAACCCGCCAATCGAGCCCGGGCAGCAACCACTGCACCCAGACCGATGGCAGCAACAAGAGAAGCGCCATCAGCACAAACGCCGTCAACCCGACCTGGGCGCCGCCAAGCCCGAACACAAAGCCGCGCATGGCCTTGAGCTTGGCGAAATTGAACTCAAGTCCGAGCGAGAACATGAGAAACACGACCCCCAACTCGGCCGCCGCATGCAGCGTGCCTTCGCCCTCGGCGAGCCCCGCCGCATGCGGGCCGATCAGGATCCCGACCGCAAGGTAGGCAATGAGCGGCGGCACACCGAAACGACGCAGCGGCACCACGATGAGCGTGGCCGCGGCGAGCAGGATCAGGGTAAGTTCGAGACCGGAGAGCATATACTCGGAAGCGTGAATTCCCGATCCATTGTAGCCAGCGCCGATCGCCTGATCCTGCGCGCGGTCGAAGTGCTTCGCATTGAGGCCGAGGCGGTCGATGCGCTGTCGCAGAGAATCGGCGCGCCTTTTGTCGAGGCGTGCCAGATGATTCTCGCGTGTCACGGCCGGGTTGTGGTGAGCGGTATCGGCAAGTCCGGCCATGTGGCTCGAAAAATCGCCGCAACCCTTGCCTCAACTGGTACGCCGGCGTTTTTCCTTCATCCCGCGGAGGCCAGCCACGGCGATCTCGGCATGGTCACGCAAGACGATGTGCTGGTGGCAGTTTCAAACTCCGGGTCTACCGAAGAGCTCGCCCGCATCATGCCGATCGCGCGCCGACAGGGCACCCGGTTGATCGCCATCACAGGGCGCGTCGATTCGCCACTCGCGAGGCTCGCTGATGTGCATCTCGATGCCGCGGTGGATCGCGAGGCCTGTCCCCTCAATCTCGCACCCACTGCCAGCACCACGGCGGCGCTTGCGCTGGGCGATGCCCTTGCCGTTGCGCTTCTCGATGCGCGCGGCTTCGGACCCGATGACTTTGCCCGCTCGCATCCGGGTGGCACCCTGGGCCGAAAGCTCCTCACGCTGGTCGACGACGTGATGCGCCGTGATTCAGCCCTGCCAAGGGTACAGCTCGGCGCACGGCTTACCGAGGCTATCCTTGAGGTCACCCGCAAGCGCATGGGCATGACTGCAGTCGAACGCGCCGATGGCACGCTGGTGGGCGTCTTCACCGACGGCGATCTGCGCCGGGTGCTCGAGCGCGGCGCCGATATCCAGTCCATGCGGATCGACGACGCGATGACACCGGGCGCGGTCACCATCGGCCCGCAGGCGCTTGCCGCTGAAGCCGTGCGCCTGATGGACGAGCGGCGCATCAGTGCGCTGCCGGTGACCGACACTGATCATCGTATGGTGGGCGCAATCCATATTCACGACCTGTTGTCGGCCAAGGTTTTTTAATGATCACGACCCTGCCAGATAGCCGGGCCCGAGCGGCTGCCATTCAGGCGCTTGCGCTTGATGTGGACGGCACGCTCACCGACGGCCGGATCTATATCGGCCCGCAGGGCGAAGCAATGAAGGCGTTCAGCGTCCGCGACGGTTTTGGCCTCACCCTGCTCCGCGAAGCAGGACTCCGGCTCGCCATCATCACGGCGCGCCGCTCCGCCATCGTCGAGCAGCGCGCAGCCGAGCTCGGCATCCCCCTGGTGATCCAGGGCGTTCGCGATAAGCTCGCAGCGCTTGATTCGCTCTGCGTGGAGCTGAATCTCGCGCACAGCCAGGTGGGCTTTGCAGGCGATGACTGGACCGACCTCCCCGCGATGATGGCGGCCGGATTCGCTGCCGCGGTGGCCGATGCCGAACCGGCGGTTCGCGCCCGCGCGCACTGGGTGTCAACCCGCCCGGGCGGCGCCGGGGCGATTCGTGATCTGGCCGAATTCATTCTGGACAGCCGCGGTACGCTCGAGGCTGCACTGGCCTTGCGAATCAACCCCCCCCCGCCCCGCCCGGCATGAATCCACGCTTTTACGACCGGTTGGCGGCCACAGTGTCGATCGGAATTTTACTCACGCTCGCAGCGGGCTCCTACTATCTGGCCGAGATCGCCCAGCACTTTGTGATGCCCCGTCTGGTGCAGGAGACTACCGACATCGCCGATGCCTTTGGCGAGAATGTGTTGCTGCTGCGCCTGAACGACCAGGGCGAGCCCGCTTTCCGGATGAGCGCCGATCGCATGGAGCACTTCCGTCGCTCCGACACCACCCGCTACACCCGACCGACCATGGTGTCGCTTGACCCCGCGCAGCCACGCGTGACGGTTACCGCACTTCGCGGACAGTCGGTGCGCGAAAGCCAGGAAACGATTCTTGATGGCGCGGTGCAGCTCGACCGGCCCGGAACCGCCATCGACCCCCCGATGCAGATCCGCACTGAATTCGCCCGGGTGTTTTCCGACCGCGAGGTTGCGATCACCGATCGTCCGGTGGTGGTCACGCGTGGCCAGTCAACCTTGACCGGTACCGGTATGGAATTCAATAATCGCGCCCGAACGCTACGCGTCGATTCTGAGGCCCGGGGCGTCTGGGTGTCAGAGCGACGCAACCCCTGAGCCCTGTCAACGCGTGCACCAACTTCTTATTCGCCTTCGAGCAGTCATCATGCGCCACGTCCCGGTCGGACGGGGAGCGTGGCTGCGCAAAGCGGGTGTGCCGTTCGCGGCCGCTCTGATCTCGCTCTTTCAGACCGCGCACGCCGAAAAAGCTGATCGCGATAAGCCGGTCCAGATCGAGTCTGACCGGATGGAGTACGACGATGCGCGTCGCGTCAGCACATTTATCGGTCGCGTGATCCTCACCAAAGGCACCATCGTGATCCGCGCCGACCGGATGGTCGTGCGGGAAGACACCGAGGGATTTCAGTACGGCCGCGCCGATGGACAGCCCGCGAGTTTCAGGCAGAAGCGCGAGGCTCTTGAGGAGTTCGTCGAGGGCTATGGCCTGGTGATTGACTACGACGGCAAGGCCGAGACGGTCACGCTCACCAGTCAGGCCTCGCTGCGCCGTCTCGAGCGCGAGCAGGTTCAAGACGAGGTGCATGGCGCGCGGATCGTTTATCAGAGCAGCGCCGAGTTTTACACCGTCGAGGGCCGCGCCCCGGGTGCGCTCGGCAGCGACCGCGTCCGCATGGTGATCCAGCCACGACGCACCGGCAGCCCGGAAGCGGGCGGGAGCACACCACCACCCGCGTCGGGCGCCGGGTCGCCTACCCCCGGAGCGCGACCCGCAACCGGCGGCGCACCTGGCACGCCTCCCGCCCCGCTGCGCCCGGCCGAGTCGCTCGGCAGCACGCTGCCCAGACGCTGAGCCGCACGGTGAGCACAGCGCCTGCCGGCAGCCGGCTCATCGCCACCCAGCTGATGAAGACCTATCACGGGCGCAAGGTGGTGCGCGATGTCTCGCTCGAGGTCGCAAGCGGTCAGGTGGTGGGACTGCTGGGGCCCAACGGGGCTGGCAAGACCACCTGTTTCTACTTGATCGTGGGCCTGGTGCCATGCGACGGTGGCAGCATCACGCTGGATGACCAGCCAATCGGGCGGCTCCCAATCCATCGCCGGGCCCGCCTGGGGCTTGCTTACCTGCCGCAGGAAGCGTCGGTGTTCCGCAAGCTCACCGTAGAGGAGAATATCACCGCGGTGCTCGAGCTGCAGCGCGATGCCACCGGCGCACCGCTCGAAAAAGCCAAGCTCCGTGAGCGGCTCGACCGCCTGATTAATGAACTGCAGATCGACCATATTCGTTCCAACCCCGCGATGTCTCTCTCGGGAGGCGAGCGCCGCCGGGTGGAAATCGCCAGGGCATTGGCGAATTCCCCGCGGTTCATTTTGCTGGACGAGCCATTTGCCGGCGTCGACCCGATTGCGGTCCTCGAGATCCAGCGCATCGTTCGTTTTCTCAAGGACCGTGGCATCGGAGTGTTGATCACAGACCACAACGTTCGAGAAACGCTTGGCATCTGCGACAGGGCTTATATCATTCGGGATGGTACCGTTCTTGCTTTCGGTCGACCCGACGAAGTCGTTGAAAATGACGACGTGCGGCGCTATTACCTCGGTGAACATTTTTCGATGTAGCGCGGCCACAGGTGGGCCGCGCAAAACCAGGCCCTGATGAAAACCGCCCTCCAGTTCAAGCTCAGTCAGCAGCTTGCCCTCACCCCGCAGCTGCAGCAGTCCATCCGGCTGCTGCAGCTCTCCACGCTTGAGCTGAATCAGGAAATCGAGCAGATGCTGGCCGAGAATCCGCTGCTGGAACGCGATGACGATCCGCTCGGCGAGTGCGTGAGCATCTCGGTAAACGGCTCGCTTGACCCACCGCTGCCGCAGGGACTCGCTGACTTGGGCGGCACGCCGGCCGAAACCACCCAGCGCAACGACGAGGGCGATCGGGAGGCTGACACCGACTCGGGGAGCAGTAACCCGGATGGCGACGAAGCACCTGCCGACTGGGGGCACGACAGCGGCTCGCGCTCTCAGAACGACGACGACGATGAGCGTGAGTACCCGCAACTGGCGGGCGCCGGCGTCTCGCTGGTTGAGCACCTTCGCGAGCAACTCGCCGCCACCCGCCTCGAGCGCCGCGACCGCGCGCTGATCGAGCTCCTGATCGACGAACTCGATCGCGACGGCATGCTCAACACCAGCCTGGATGAATTCTGCGAGGCGCTGCCCGCCGAGCTCGAGATCGATTCGGACGAAGTGGCGGCTGCGCTCAGGCTCCTGCAAAGCTTTGACCCGCCGGGTGTTGCCGCGCGTAATCTGCGGGAATGCCTGCTGCTGCAGCTTGCCCAGACCGACCATGATGACCCGGCAGTGATGGCGATCGCCCGGGCGATCTTAATCGACCACCTGGAGCTGCTCGCAGCGCGTGATTTTGTTCGCCTGCGGCGGGTGTTGCAGTGCGACGAAGACAGCCTTCGGCAGGCGCATGCGCTAATCCGCAGCCTGGAGCCCAGGCCGGGCGCCCGCTTCGGGTCGGATGACGCCGGCTACGTGGTACCCGACGTGATCGTTCGCCGAACGCGGGCTGGCTGGACCGCAGCCCTCAATCCCGATGTGATGCCCAAGCTTCGCGTGAACGACATTTACGCCGACATCCTTCGTCGCAATCGCGGCAGCGCTTCGGGCAATCTGGCCGGCCCGCTCCAGGAAGCCCGCTGGCTGATCAAGAATATCGCCCAGCGTTTTGACACCATCCTGCGGGTCTCGCAGGCGATTGTGGAACGCCAGCGCGGCTTTTTCTCACACGGTGCAGTAGCGATGCGCCCACTGGTTTTACGCGAAATTGCCGACACGCTGGATCTGCACGAGTCCACGATTTCACGGGTCACCACACAGAAGTTTATGCTAACACCTCACGGCACATTAGAGCTTAAGTACTTCTTTGGCAGCCACGTCGCCACCGACACCGGGGGCGCCGCTTCGAGCACCGCCATCCGCGCGCTGATCAAGCAGTTGATCGGCGCCGAAGATGCCCGCCGCCCGCTCTCCGACAGCCAGATCGCTGACATGCTGGGCGAGCAGGGGATCGTCGTGGCCCGCCGCACCACGCCGGCCTCCTGTGAGCGGCCCCATGCGGGATGGTCGAGGACGAAAATCGGGAACGCCGTCGCTTCCGCCCGATCGAAAAGACGTAGCTCTTCCCTTAGCGTCCGTCGGATGCCGGAGAGCCTGGCACAAGCCTTGTCGGTAAGCAGGTAGCGAGCCCACGGTCCCAATTGCGCGGCGAGTCGGCGGAGACCGAAATCGTCCGAAGCAGCCTCCTCCGCCAGCCGCGCCAGTTCTTCGAGCGACCTTCCCCTCATCGTTCGCCGACCGGAGCGACCATCCGCCAGACTCGTCGTTCTCCATCAAAGTCAAGCGTCTCCAAGGTGGGCCCGCTCCAGTCGCGCGCGCAAGCGCGGAGTTCCTCGAAATCAACGGCGGCGCGGCCGTCTTCGACGGCGACGGGGAGACCGAAGATGTAGGCGACTTCCGGCCGGCGTGCGGCAGGACCCCGGCATTCGAACGCCATCCGTTGCGGCAGCGTTGCGCCCTCGCCGGAAAACGACAGCAAGGCGACGGACCCGTCGCGATCGACTTCCCAAACGAACGACGGAGCCGAAATCGAGTCCGACGTCGGTCCGGAGGCCGCCATCGCGGGTGCGGCTTCGCGCGCGAAGCGGAGAACGATCGCAGCGGCTTCCCTCGTAGTCTGCAGCTGTGGCGTAAAGCCGATGGCTCTCCACAGCGCGGCATGATCGTCCGACTCGACGACTGCGACGTCGCGCAGATAGACCCAGTCTTGGCGCGTGTCGTGCCAATCGTCCAAA
>SXGR01616849.1_pt1 | contig 14188 bp, 11 predicted proteins | sample 3174711 | NCBI WGS metagenome assembly SXGR01 (sample SAMN11356860, study PRJNA531348) | freshwater metagenome | isolation source: freshwater sample F1-60 | place: China: Fuxian Lake, Yuxi | collected 2017-12-25
CGACGCCGGCATCGCCAGCCGCTCCCGAGGCGCCCGGCTCGAACGACGACGGCGGCGCGGCGGAAGGCGGCGCGCCGTCGCCCCCGCCGCCGCACGCGACGAAGAGGGCAACCATGGCCACCTCGATGCAGATCCTGCGCGCCATGTCCCTTTCAACGTAGCATCCACGGTCTGGCCGACACGCGGAACGCGAACGGGGGGCGGAAGGTGCGCCGAGGTACGACGCTGCTTTCGAGAATCGTGGGTTGCGTGAGGTTGTGCCATCCCCTACGCTCGTAGGCTGGACGTGATGCGGTCGTCGGACGGTCCACCAGGAGGCGCCCAACATGAGGATACGCGGGTTCTTTGTCTTCATCGGGGCGCTGTGGCTCACGGCGCTCCCCTCGTGCGGCGGCTCGGACAGCACGACGCCCATTCCTCCGGGGCCCGTCACACCGACGCCGACGACGACGGCCACCACCACGGCGACCCAGCCGCTGCCCCCGCCGCCGCCCCCGCCGCCGCCCGATCAGGCGACCGTGCAGTTCCTCACCTTCCGCACCGCGCGCTGGCCGGCCGGGGGTCGCGAGTTCACGCTCGGCGTCCTCGACGGAAAGACGCGCAAGCCGATCGCGGAGAACCTCTCGACGCGCATCACGGTGACGCCGAAGGAGGGCATCACGCTGGCCATCGCGCCGCGCACCGTGGCCGTCGGCTACACGGCCGTGCTCCTGCCTCCCGCCATGCCCAAGACCGACCGCGCGACGCTCGCGAAGGCGATCGGGGATTACGCGGCGACGCGAACCGGAGAGTTCATCGCGCTCTACCGCCACGGGGCCCAGACGCAGCTCGCCAGCGGCTTCCTCAAGGATCGTTACGAGCTCACCGAGGCCCTCGCGCGGTGGCGGGACGGGACCGACGACGCGTCGCCCGTCTCGCTCAGCACGGCCGTCTCGGCCGTGGTCTCGGATGTGAAGGACATCGGGGGCGAGGGGCGCGACGTGATGCGATCGGTCATCGTCCTCGCGGGCGACCCCGGCGTCGTCGGCGTGCTCCACAACGACGCCTTCGTCGTCGGCAGCCCGACCACCGCCGCGGGCCTCACCGCCGCGGGCGCGGCGATCGACGAGGTGCGCACGAAGGCCTTCTACCGCGTCTCGGCGTGCGCCAAGCCCGAGAAGTTCGACGCCAACTTCCAGGTGACCAACCTGAAGGGAGACGTCAAGGCGACGTTCTCGGCGACCCTCCCGGAGGAGACCGCCGGCGCGTGCGACGTGTCGAAGATCGACACGGCGAAGCGGACGTACACCCCGACGATCGAGTTCGTGTTCAACGACGCCCAGCGCGCGGCGCACGCGGCGCGGATCGCCGCCGCGACGCCGCCCGTGGACGTCATCGCCGCGAAGGCGGACTTCGACCTCCAGATCCGCCTCGCGCCGGGGCAGCCCGTGGTCACCGCCAAGGCGCACCTTCGCGGAAACGGCACGCTCACCTGCGCGCGGAAGAGCTACGTCATCCAGCTCCCGGGCTCGGCGCGGTACCTGCTCCCCGACGCCGCGAGCGACGAGTATTACCTCATCTCGATGTGTGACGACCGCGCGTACTCCTACGGATCGACGGCGTTCACTCTCTTCGCGGATGACCTGTTCCCGATCAAGCACCGCTTCGTCGAGCTCGTGATCGACGGGCAGACGAGGGGCATCTACCGCCTCATGGAGAAGCTCCGCGAGGGCCTCCAGCGCCACAACGCGCGCGTGAGCGCGGTCATGCGCCGTGGCTACCCCGTCGCGGGACGGGACGCCTACGAGGTGGTCTACCCGCAGACGCCGGTGGACATCGCCGCGGCGCTGAAGCGGTGGACCGACTTCGAGGCGGAGATCGAGCCGCTGGCCGGGGACCCCCTCGTCTCCACGGTCAAGGAGAAGATGGACCTCGACCAGTACACGCGGTACCTCGCGAACCAGACCATCCTCCAGTGCGGCGACTACCCCGACGAGCTCTATTTCCTCGGCACGGAGCAGGCGAACGGCAAGGGACAGGTCGCGGAGACCTACCGGATCGCGCCGTGGGATCCGGAGGGCTACACGCCGTGCCACAGCGGCGGCAACAACGCGTGGCCCGACGCGTGGGGCCTCGCGTACTGCGCGGAGGCCCGCCTCGACTTCAAGATCCTCCCCGATCCGACCATCTACGGGATGTTCGTGGCCAACATCGAGGCCCAGCTCAACGGCCCGTTCACGCAGGCGAAGATGTCGGACGCCCTGACCGCGACGAAGACGGCCCTCCAGGCGATGCTCGTCGATCCCGCGCTCTGCGCGGCCAACACCGAGTTCAAGTCGATCAACGCGGGCTACGCCGACTGCGCCGTCTCGCGGACGATCGTCCAGCAGCGAGCGGATCAGCTGCTCACCGCGTACAACGCCCGGCGCACCGTCCTCCTGAACAACATCGCGGCCTACAAGGCGAAGTGAAGCGGTCGGCCAGGCACGTCCGTCCGGCTCATCGGCAGATCGCCACCCCGTAGCGGGCTCCCGCCACGTTCAGCTGCACGTCCTCGCTGGACTCGACGATCGGCGTCGCGCGCGGATCGAGGCCGAGCCGGTGGCGCGCCGGGATCGCGAGGTTCAGCGTGGTACCCTCGTACAGCACCGCGAGCAGCCGCGCCGCGCCCGCGATCGCGTCGTCCGGGTAACCCGCCCGCCTGAGCACGCACCCGATGTGGGCGTTGTTGTAGAAGTGGTACCACTTCCAGTCCGCCGTCGTGAATCCGTCGGGGTAGAAGAAGTGATACTCGAGGGATGCCGCGCTCCTCGCCGACGGGACCGCGGCCCGCTCGTCGAGCTCGTTCATCAGGTAGTACGAGAGGCTCCCGTCGTGGAGGGCCTGCGCGGTGCTCGGATCGAGCTGCCCGCGCGCCGCGAGCGCGGGCGCGAGATCCTCGAGGGGGATGTAGAGCAGCGCCGCCAGCACGCCGAACACGCGCATCGCCTGCTCGGGCCTCCCGCGCGTCACCCGCATGAGCCTGTGCCACCCGCCGTGCCGCTCGGCGAGGAGCTCGGGGTGGGCGCGGACGTGCTGCAGGTAGTCGTGCGTCTCGGACACGACGCGGAGGTCGTCGGGGCTCGCCAGGATCCTCACGAGCTCGCCACCGAAGGGGGTCAGGTGACCCTCGCGGAAGTCGACCAGGTCGATCATCACGCCCAGGATGCGGCGCTCGTTCGGGGAGAACGCCTTCAACGCGCTGCCGATGGCGCGGAACCAGCGGATGCGCGACATCGGCGAGGCGTCGAGGAAGTCGCCGCGGAACGTGCGGGGGTCGGGACCACCCGCGGCGCGCACGCTCGTGTCCGTGACCAGGTGATCCCGGACGAGGCGGTTGATGTAGAGCTCGTAGAAGGCGTCGCGGACCTCGAGCACCTCTGCGACCTCGTAGCCCGTCGTGTCCGCGAGACGGTTCCAGTAGAGGTAGTCGATCACGAAACCGGCGCGCTTCGCGGCGTCGGGCGAGAAGCCGCATGCCTCCACGAAGCGCGCGAACTGCCCGAGGAGCTCGCGCCGGGGGATGGCCAGCAGCTCGCCCCAGAGGGAGTAGGTGAAGCGCTGCATGTCGAAATCGTGGAAGCGATCGCAGAACAGCCCCGGATCGCGGAGGTGATGCGTGCGCGGGACGGTGCGGGCCACGGCGGAGACGAAGTCCTCGAGCTGGCGCTGCCGGACGGCCAGGCGCCCGGGGGTGGTCCTCGCGAGGTAGGCGGGCACCTTCGCCATGGCGTTGGGCGAGGCGTCGGCGAGGGCATGGAACGGGGTGAGGAGGAGGACGAGGACGAGGGGCAGGAGGCCGCGCAGGGAGAGGCGCCGCGCCCGACGTCGTTCAGAAATCATGAACGACCCCCACCTCCGCCGCGGCGAGCGACGTGCTCGTCGACAGCGTGTCGAAGCCGCGAAGCTCGAGCGAGAGCTCGAGGAGCGCGACCCTCCACCGCGCGCCTTCGTTGACCTGGCGCAGGTGCGTCACCGCGCCGGTCACCGGATCGGTGCGCGGGACGTCACGGGTCGCGGGGGTGCGCGACACGTCGAGGAGGAGCCCCCCGCGCGCGCAGAGGACGAGCGCCTGCACGAGCCCCCGCCCCGCCTCTCCGTCGAGCGCGCCGAATGCGACGGTGTATGCGGCGTCGAAGGCTCCTCGCACCGACAAGCGTCCCGAGCCCAGCGGCGCCTGATCGTCGACGTGCGCGCGCAGGGTCACCGAGGCGGCGTGACCGTCGACCCGCGCGCGGTCGGCCCGCCGGAGGTACCGGTACCCGGCGGAGCCGCCGAGGAGGGCGATCGCCCAGCTGTCCGAACCCGTGACGCCGCGGAGGACGTAGGGGACGTACAGCCCGAACGCCTCGGCGCCCACGGTGGTGCCGAGGCGGACGTCGCGCTCGACCGCGAGCGCGTGGAAGTGGGGCCAGCGGATGAGCGCCACCCGCGCCTCCTCGGCGTCGAAGGTCGCGTCGTCTCTGCGGAGGAGCGTGGCCTCCACGCGGGTGGCGTTGATGGGTCCACCCCACATCTCGCGGCCGCCCGGGTAGGGGACGATCGCGAGATCGAGCTTCGCTCGCGCCAGGGCGGCGCCGTCGGTGCGTCCACCCGCCGCCAGCGCCTCGCCCTCGTGGAGCGTGTCCGCGTCGGCGCGCGCGTCGGGCGCCGAGAGCGCGAGCCATCCGAGCAGCGGGAGTGTGGAGCGCAGCCGCGGAACGACGCCCATACGCTGGCGTTACCTAGCACGGCTCGCCGCTGTCCGCCGTCCCGCCGTTCGCCCTCCTGTGCTAGTCCTTCCCGCATGATCGGGACCCGGGCCTCCGTTCGTCTTCGCATGAGCGCGCACGACGCGCACTACGCCGGGGAGCTCGTCGACGGGGCGAGGATGCTCGCGCTCTTCGGCGATCTCGCGACGGAGCTCCTCATCCGCCTCGACGGAGACGAGGGCCTGTTCCGCGCGTACGACTCGGTCGAGTTCCTCGCGCCCGTCTTCGCCGGGGACTACGTCGAGGCGACCGCCGAGATCACGCGGGTCGGGAACACCAGCCGCGCGATGCGCTTCGAGGCACGCAAGGTCATCACCAACGTCAGAAAGCCGGGGGTCTCTCCCTCGGCCGCCGACATCCTCGAGGAGGCCATCGTCGTATGCCGCGCGACCGGTACGTGCGTGACCCCGCGGGAGCTCCAGCGACGTCCGAAGGAGCTCTACATGCCCGCGCTCCCGGCGGGTCCCGAGCCCCGCGCGGACGCGGCCATCGTCACCGAGTACCGCGACGGGGGCGCGCCCCTCGTCCTCGCCGCCGCGATCGTCGGCGCCGAGATCACGCGCGCCGACACCCCGTACGCGCCCTTCACGCCGCGCGAGATCGCCGACGAGGCCGCGCGCTGCCGCGAGGCGGGCGCCGCGATCATCCACCTCCACGTCCGCGAGGACGACGGCACGCCGACGCAGTCCGAGGCGCGCTTCCGCGAGACCATCGAGGCCATCCGCGCGAAGACTGATTGTATCATACAAGTATCTACCGGGGGGGCCGTCGGGATGTCGATCGACGAGCGCGCCGGTCCCCTCGGCTGCCGCCCCGAGATGGCGACACTCAACTGCGGCAGCATCAACTTCGGCGACGACGTGTTCGTGAACAAGCGCCCGGAGATCCGCGATCTCGCCGCGCGGCTCGCGGCGTCGGGCGCCGTCGCCGAGCTCGAGTGCTACGAGGTCGGCCACGTCGAGGAGGCCCTCCGCCTCCACGCCGAGGGCATCCTGAAGGCACCGCTCCACTTCCAGTTCGTGCTCGGCGTGCGCGGCGCCATCGGCGCGACGGAGGCGAACGTCGCGTTCCTCCGATCGCTCCTCCCCCCTGGCGCGACGTGGGCCGTCGCCGCCGTCGGCCGCCACCAGCAGCCCATGACCGAGCTCGCGATGCGCGCGGGAGGCCATGCGCGCGTCGGGCTCGAGGACAACATCTACCTGTCGAAGGGCGTGCTCGCCGAGGGCAGCGCGCCGCTCGTCCTGCGCGCCGCCGCGTACGCGCGCTCCATCGGGCGTTCGCCGCTCGATCCGGCGGCCGCGCGCCGGCTCCTCGGCCTCGCATGACCTTCCACGAGACCCGCGTCGCGGACGCGCTCACGCCCGTGACCGCGTACGCGCGCCTTCGCGCGGCCGACCCCGGCGGCGCCTCCTTCCTTCTCGAGAGTGTCGTCTCCGGCGAGCGGTGGGGGCGCTACTCCATCGTGGGCTACCGGCCGCGGTACGAGGCCATCCTCGAGCGCGCGGGCTGGACCCTTCGTGGACCGGCCCCCCCTCCCGCGTGGCGGCGGCCGGACGCGAAGGATCCGCTCCTCGCCGTGTCGCCGCTGTTCGAGGTTCGTCCGGAGCTCGTGGACGCTCCGATGCACGAGCACCTCGCGCACGCGCACTTCGGGTTCCTCGCATGGGATCTCGTCCACCTCATCGACAAGGTCCCCCCCGGCGACAGCCGTATCTGGGACGCGCACGCCTTCCCCCTGGCCCGCTTCCTCGGAGGCGTCACCGTCGTCGTCTTCGACGCGCTCGCGCAGACGCTGACCGTGTGCGCGCACGACGCCGCCGGCCTCGATCGGGCGCTGCGCGATCTCGACGTCGCCACCCCGCTCGCCCCGCTCGCGATGCCGGTGCCGGATCGCACGCGCGTGGACGAGGACGCGTCGGTGGACATGTCCGACGCCGAGTACAAGGCGCGGGTGATCCGCGCGCAGGAGTACATCGCAGCGGGCGATGCCTTCCAGGTGGTCCTCGCGCGCACGTTCTCGGTGCCGCGCAGGGCCACAGATCCGTTCCAGGTCTACCGTGCGATGCGGCTCGTGAACCCTTCGCCCTACATGTATCACTTCGATCTCCCCCCGCTTCGCCCCGGCGACGAACGCACGGCGATCTCGGGCGCGAGCCCCGAGACCCTGGTGCGCCTGCAGGGCGAGACCATGAGGGTCCGCCCGATCGCCGGCACGCGGCCACGCGGCAGGACGCCCGCCGAGGACGCCGCGCTCGAGGCAGAGCTCCTCGGCGATCCGAAGGAGCGCTCCGAGCACATCATGCTGATCGACCTCGGACGCAACGACGTCGGCAAGGTCGCGCGCACCGGCACGGTGAAGCTCGCGCGCACCATGGAGGTCGACCGCTACTCGCACGTGATGCACATCGTGAGCGAGGTCACAGGCACGGTCGCGCGCGAGGTCCCACGCCTCGACGTCGTCCGCGCCGCGTTCCCCGCGGGCACGCTCTCGGGCGCCCCGAAGGTCCGCGCGATGCAGATCATTCGCGAGCTCGAAGCGCGACCGCGGAACGTCTACGGGGGCGCCATCGGCTACGTGGCGCCGAACGGCGACCTCGACTTCGCGATCGCCATCCGCACCGCCGTCTGCAAGGACGACCGGTTCGACGTGACCGCGGGCGCAGGCGTCGTCGAGTCCAGCATCCCCGAGAGCGAGGCGGAGGAGACACGCAGCAAGGCGCGCGGCGTGCTCGCGTCGATCCGGGCTGCGCAGACCGCGCCGCCCCGCCCGAGCGGCGCTCCGTGATAGGCTGAGTCCATGGCGAACGCGCTCCGCCGCAGGGTCCTCGTTTCGTTCGCCTCGTTCGCCTCGTTCGCCGTCGGCGCGCTCGTCGCGTGCGCCAGCACGTCGACCTCGACCCCCGCCACAGACGCCGGAGCCGACGCGAGCGTCGAGCTCCCCCCGCTCGGGGGCTCGCGCCCGCTCACGTACATCCGTACTCCCGACGCCTGGGACGGGAAGAAGCCGCTCCCCCTCATCCTCCTCATCCACGGCTACGGCGCGGGCGGCCTCGCCCAGGCGGCGTACTTCGGCATCTCGAACCTCGTCGACGAGAAGCAGGTCATCCTGATCGCGCCCGACGGCACGTTCGACTCGGGGGGCAGGCGGTTCTGGAACGCGGTGGACACCTGCTGCGACTTCGGCAAGAAGAACCCCGACGACGTGAAGTACCTGACGGGCCTCGTCGACGAGGTCATGGCGCGCTACCCGGTGGACAAGAAGCGCGTCTACGTCATCGGCCACTCGAACGGCGGCGCGATGACGATGCGCCTCGCCTGCGACGCACCCGAGCGCTTCGCCGCGGCGTTCGAGCTCGCCGGGCCCTTCTGGAGCGATCCCGAGTCGAGGTGCAACCCGAGCTCACCCCTCGCGCTGCGCGTCGTGCACGGCACGGAGGACGAGGCCGTCCCCTACGGCGGCGGCACGCTGGACGCGGGCGCCTCGCCGGGCGCCCAGCGGATCGCCACGTTCTTCGCGAAGAAGAACGGCTGCGGCGACACGCCCGCCGTGGCCAGCCCCATCGACATCGAGCCGAACCTCGCAGGCCTGGAGACGAAGGTTTCGCGCTACGCGGGCTGCAAGTCGGGCGCGGACGTCGAGCTGTGGGCGATCGAGAAGGGCGGGCACCTGCCGGCGATCTCGGCGACGTTCCGGAACGCCGTGTGGGACTTCTTCAGCCAGCACACGCGCTGAGCGGCGAAGCGGGGCTCACTTCGGATCCACCACCCCGCAGTTGTTGTCGACGATGCAGTCGCAGTTGTCGTCCTTCCCGTTCCCGCAGATCTCCTCCGCGAGGCACACCTCGCACGGCGCCTCGTCGGCCACGCCGTCGCAGTCGTTGTCGATGCCGTCCCCGCAGATCTCGACGCAGCGGCACTGCTTCTCGCCGGGCACGTGCGTCCAGAACGCGCGGTGGTTGCCCTCCGGCAGGCTCTGGAACGGCGCCCAGAACGCGGAATAGCCGGGCTCGGGCAGCTTCGTGTCGATGCCGGCGATCCAGATCTGGTCGAGTGACTTGTTGGGCGGGCGCAGCGACGCGTACGCGCGCAGACTCGAGAACCCGAGCCAGAAGAGGCCAGGCTGCGTCGAAGGCGCCCACGTCGGCATCGAGTTGCCCACGCTCGTGACGCCGTCCACGTTGTTCACGCGGCGGTTGAGCCGCGGCAGCGCCACGGGCGTCCCGCCCACCGCGGGGACGAGCATGATCTGCGCGGTGATCGCGTCCTTCGACCCCTCGTTCGCGTTGACGTAGGCAATCCACTTGCTGTCGGGGCTGAACACGGGGAAGAAGTTGTTGTCGTTCCCGGCGCCGGCCGGGACGATGACGGTGGGCGTGCCCCAGGTCCCGCCCATGTAGGGGATGATCGCGATGGATCCCTTCTCGACCTCCTTGTTCCCGGCCCTCGTCGCCAGCGACACGACGACCCTGTCGCCGAGCGCCGACCAGTCGGGATGCGTCGCGAGCTTGCCCGCGAGCGGGACGATCCCGTTCCCTGGCCCCACGGTCGCGCCCGTGTCGGCGTCGATGAGGGTGAGCACCCCTTTCGAGGCGACGAGCAGGAGCTTCCCGTCCGGCGAGAACGTCGTCCACCCGCTCTCGCGCGTCGGGTTCCCCGTCGCGGGAACGATCGCCGCACGCCCCGGGACGGACACCTCCTTCAGCTTCTCCCCGCCATACCCGACCGCGAGGCGCTTCCCGTCGCGCGACAGCGTGTGACACGCCACGCACTCGCTCCCGTCGGGCGCGCCGGGATCGGTGTAGAACTTGACCGGGATGCGATCGGAGACGACCGCCTTCATGATCCCCTTCGATCCGGTGGACCAGTAGTAGATCGCGCCCTCGACCTCGGACGCGCTGAAGAGGAGCGTGCTGGCCTTGGACTGCCAGATCGACGCGGGCGAGGCCGTCGCCAGCGCCGACACCGTCAGCTTCACGGAACCGCCGCGGTTCGACTCCGCGATCCAGTCCCACTCCTCCTCCGTGGGCTCCCAGCTCGTCTTCGTGGTGTACACGTTCACGATCGTCTTCGGCCCCTCGAACCGCAGGCGGAAGAGATCGTTCGCCCCTCCGGGCGTCCACTCGTGTCGGATGTGGGAGACGTTGATGGGGAACATCGTCTCGTGGCTGGGGTACACCACCGCTGGCTCGTTGCCGGGATCGGTGCCCGTCGGCGCGGGGGTCCCGCCGCCGAAGACGCCGGGGGCGCCGGCCGGGGCGTCCGGCTGGACGAAGTCCTTCGAGCCGGTGTGGTTGGCGCACGGCTTCCCGCCGCATGTGTCGACGAACCCGCCGTCGGACCCGGTCGGCTTCCCCGACCCGTCCACGGCCGCGTCCTTGTCGGTCCCGAACGCGCCGACGTCCTCGGCCCCGGCCGCGCCGTCCGCGGTCTCGTCGAGCGGCCTGAAGACGGACTTGTCCTCGTCGCCGCAGGCATACGCCAGGGTGCCGGCCAGCACGAGAATCGCGCCGAGCAGCGCATATTGCGGCCTTCGCATCACGCCTCCACCTCCAGGTTAGCCCGGGCGGGCCGAGAAACCACTCCCTGGGTGAAGTGCCACGAGGTGACGCGAGGCAGACCCGGAATCAGGTACAGGTCCCCACCCCGCTCGGGCAGAGGATCGTCGGGGCGATCTGGATGCGCGCGGTGCCCTGCGCCTTCAGGCCGCCCGCGTCCTCGACCGCCACCGTGATGTCGAGCGGCTTGCCGAGGAACTTCTTGTAGTCCTCGCCCAGGTTCGCTGCGCCGCTGTCGAGCTGGAATCGGAGCCCGTACAGCTTGCAGTACCCGCCCTCGTCGCGATCGAACGTGAACACGAACGCGGTCGGGGGCACCGTGAGCCCGGTGCCGGGCTGCGTCGCCGTGAGGATCGTGCGCGAGCCGGACTGCCGGAGGCCCCTCATGCGCACGGCGATCCACACGTGGTGTCCCCCCTGCGGGCCGAGCTCGGCCTGTAGCGTCTGGCCGTCGTTCAGGTTGCCGTAGTCGGTCTGGCCCGTGCCGACGATCACGTGCGGCGGGCCGCCCGTCGCTGGCTTGCACACGTCGGGCGGGTTCTCGGCCCAGTCGACGCGGTACGGCTCGAGCTCGCCCACCGCGACATGGCTGTCCACGCATCGACCCCCGACGCAGGTCTCCGGCGCGACGCAGACGGGCGCGCTCGGGATGGCCGTCCCCGGCGCGGGAGCGCCACCCCTCGTGACCGCCTCGACGCAACGCGACTCCAGCCGCACGCGCATGAGCCGCGACTGTCCTCCGACGAAGGACGTCCTGGCGCGCCTGGTGAGGAGCGCGACGCCGTTGCTCCCGAGGCCGGCAATCTCGACCTCGGCGGTGCCCGCGCCCGACGCGCTCGCGAGCTTCACCTCGCGGGGGAAGGTCGGACCGGCCCCGGGCACGCGCAGCTTCACGGTCTCCCGGCCACGCTCGACGCCGTCGACGCGCGAGACGATCCTCACGGCCTCGATCTCGGCCCCAAGGTCCTCGGACTGGATGCCCGCCACGACGGACGTCGCCGGCACCGGTGGCCCTTCCGTTTCCGCCGGGCACCCGGCGAGGAGCACGGCCACGGCAACCAGCGCCCGCGCACTCCGCAGACTTTCACTGCACCGTCTTGAGAGACTCCACCATCTTGTCGGGCTTGACGAACTCGCTGTACCGGACGACCTCCTTGTCGCACTGATCGATGAGGAGGACGACGGGCAGGCCCTTGATGCGGTACTTGTCGCTGAGGCGCTTGACTTCGGGATCATCATCGTCGGTGGCGTCGACCTTGAGGGCGACGTAGCGGGCCGCCTCGGCGCGGACCTTGGCGTCGGGCCAGGTCTCCTCGTCCAGCTCGTTGCAAGCCTTGCACCAGGTGGCGCCGAAGTCGATGAGGACGGGCTTCTTCTCGGTTTTCGCGCGGGCCAGCGCCTCGGCCTCGGTCTTCATCCACGCGATGGGCGGCGGACCGGCCGTGCCACCCACGGCGGCCTCTGCACTGGAGATCATACCCCCCTTGGGAAGGCTGGACCACGTGAAGACCATGTACAGGCCCAGGATCGCGGGGGCGATGCTGACGAGCTTCGACGGCTTCGACCAGCGCTTGATGGGCGACTTCCTGCGCTCCGCGAGGACGTGGACGACGCCGAGGAGCGTGCCGACCACGAGCGCCGTGACGCCGAGCCCGATGTAGACGGCGCTCGGGCTCTGGAACGTCTTCGCGAACCTGGGGAAGCCGTCGCGCAGGTACGAGAGCGCCATGTACGCGAGCACCACGCCGCTCACCCACTTGATACCCATCATCCACGCGCCGCCCTTCGGCATGTTGACCGCGAACGTGCCGGCGATGAAGAACGGCACGCCGAGGCCGAGCGAGAACGCGAACATCGAGGCGCCCCCGAGCACGTAGCTCTTCGTCGTCGAGATCCACACGAGCAGGCCCGTGAGGAACGGGCCGGTGCACGGCGCCGCGACGAGGCCCATCACGAGGCCGATGAAGAAGGCGCCCTTGAAGCCGATGCCGCCCACCGTCGACAGGCGGCTGTTCACGCTCGCGGGGAGCGCGATCTCGAACGCGCCGAACATCGACGCGGCCAGCGCAGCGAACACCAGCACGATGAAGCCGATCACGAACGGGTTCGACAGGGCCGTCCCCATCACCTTGCCCGTGACGGCGGAGACGACACCGAGCGGCACGAACAGGGTCGCGATGCCGAGCACGAAGGTGGCCGAGAGCGCAGCGCCTCTCGCTCGGGAGCTGGTCTCGGTCGCGCCGAAGACGCTCACCGTGACCGGCACCATGGGGAACACGCACGGCGTGAGGCTCGCGACGACGCCCGCCACGAACGAGCCGCCCATCGCGACGAGCATGCCGTGCTTCGCGACGAGCGCGCTGAACGCCGACGTGTCCGACCCGCCACCCGCCGCTGCGTCCGCGCACGTCTGCGCGAGCGCGAGTGCGGGTACGAGCATCGTCGCCGCGAACGTCAACCACCACACCACCAGGGGCCGGCGCATCATCGCGGGACAGTGTACCACGTCAGTTCGCGGCCATCTTGGCGAGCGTCGCCTTCGCCATCCGCAGCTCGCCCTCGAGCGCGATGTTCATGGCGGTGCGCGCCTGCTCCGTGCGCTTGACGAACGCGACGAGGTAGCGGCGGGCGTCGTCCCAGCGGTTCGTGGCGTGGGCGAGGTGCCCGAGCACGAACCGCCCGTACCCCTGCCCACACGGCGCCTCGGCGAGCGCGTCGATGATCTCGCGCAGATCCGCGACCTCCTCCCCCACCGCGAGGCGGGCGAGCGCGAGGTGGCCGCGATAGAGAGGCTTGTCGCGCGTTCCCCACCGGGCCGCACGCGACAGCACGGCGGCCGCCTCCTCGTGCCGCCCGGCGAGGAAGAGGTAGGAGCCGAGCGTCCAGAGGTGGAAGGGGCGCCGCGAAGCAGGCGCCCTGCGGGTCGCGGCCCGCAGGTGTGTGAGGCCGGCCTCGATCTCGCCGAACGCGATCGCTGCGCGGGCCGCGTCCTGCGCGAGCACGTCGGGCAGGACGTCCAGCTCGAGCGCCTGGAGCATGATGTCGTAGGCCTCGCGAAAGCGGCGGGTCTCGAAGAACGCGAGGTACAGCTGCCTGAGGAGCATCGCGTGCGTCGTGCGATCGATGGGTGCCTTGGTCGCGAGCCCGCGCCGAGCGAAGATGCCCCGAGAGCGCGCCGTCTTGGCCAGCATGGCCCTGCGCAGGCAATCCTCGGGAGATCTCTCCGCTTGTGCGGCCACCGTGGCATCAAATTTAGCAGTTTTCCCCAGGAAAACCACATATCGGCAGGAGTATGCTAACCGTCAGCCATGACGCACCGCGATGGTACCGTCGGTCCTCCCCTCGCTAGGGCCCTCGCTTTCCTTTGCGTTTTCGCAGGCTGCGGCCGCCCCGCCACGGTCGAGGACTGCAACAAGGTGGTCGAGAAGAACGTCGAGGTGCAGCTGAAGAAGGGGAACATCACGGATCCCGGCGACGTCGATCGTGAGAAGGTGCGGGTCAAGGCGTCGCTGGCGGACAAGATCGCCCAGTGCCCCGGGCGGCGGATCACCGACGGGATGATGAAGTGCGTCGACCAGGCGGGGACGTCGGAGGAGATCGACAAGTGCCTGCACAGGCTGTTCTAGGGCCAATGCCGTTCGGATAAGGCATTCGTTCGAGCGAGGGTGCCCCCACCCGTCGCGCTTCGCGCGCGAAGAGGTTCCGTGGAGGCGGTGGGGCGCCGGCGCAGACCTCACCCCCCGTCCCCCTCTCCCTGAAGGGAGAGGGGGCATGTGAACGGGAGAATCGCCTCTCGCGGGGTCTCCCGGTTCAGTCGTGCGTTCTCGAGGCGAACGACGCGGAGGCCACGGCGCGCGAGGATCG
>SXGR01630060.1_pt1 | contig 14185 bp, 17 predicted proteins | sample 3174711 | NCBI WGS metagenome assembly SXGR01 (sample SAMN11356860, study PRJNA531348) | freshwater metagenome | isolation source: freshwater sample F1-60 | place: China: Fuxian Lake, Yuxi | collected 2017-12-25
CCGCCGGGCTGCCGCTCATCATGCGCAGGGGCTTGTAGGTCAGCACAACCTCGTCGCGCTGGTTGACCACGTGGTTGACCGAGCGCACGAGGCCGCGGTTGCCCTTCGAGGTGCGCCGGATCTCGGTGATCTCGACCTCGACATGGATGGTGTCGCCGACGACGGTGGGGCCGGTGTGGTTGAGTTCGTTGTGCAGGAACGCCAGGCCGGTGAACTGGAAGCTCGGCACCATCAAGCCCTCAGCGAAGGTGTAGACCAGCATCCCGGGCACGAAGCGGCCGCCGATGGCATGGCGCGCGTCCGGAAGGACGTTCACGAATCCTTCCTCGAGCATCCAGGTGACGTTGCAGAAGGCGGTGAGGTCGCCTTCGGTGATCGTCCTGCCCATGGTCCGGAAGCGAAAGCCGACCGAAAGCTGGTCGTAGAAGTAGCCGTGTCCGATCATTTTGCCCTTGTCGCGCGGGCCCAGCTTGGGGACGTCGGCCATGGTCAGCTTCCCTTCAGAGGTTGAAATCGCAACTCGGTCCAGTCCGGGTGGTCGGCGAAGGCCGCGGACACGCGCATGCCGAAATCCGCCTTGTCCGTGCCAACGAGGCGCCCTACCGTTCGGCCGCCCTGGTCCAGGTCGACGGTGGCGAGGATATACGGCACGTCGGCCGCAAACGCCGGATCGAAAGCGCGGCGCACGACGATCCAGGAGTAGACGGTGCCCGTGCCCTGTACCTGCCGGATGCTGCTCTCGGGCGAGGCGCAATACGGGCAAAAGGGCATCGGCGGGAAGCGGTGCCGGCCGCAGCCTTCGCATTGCTGCAGAAGAACCCGGTGCTCGCGCAGGCCGCTCCAGTAGAAGGCGCTGTCGGGGTCGGGGACCGGCGCTGCGACACTCGGTGTGGCGATGGCGTTCATCTCGGGATCCCTGTCATCGGCCCGTAAACCGGGGCTTGCGCTTTTGCGCGAAGGCCTCCAAGCCCTCGTGTGCGTCATCGCTGGTCAGGCAGTAGCGGGCCGTGACCTCGCGCTCAAGGCGCATCGCGGCAGGCACGCCGGTACCTTCGGATAGGGCGGCATTGAGCACTCGCTTGGCGTTGGCCACCGCGAGGGGCGATTTCTTCGCCACCTCGCGGGCGAACGCCAGGCCGGCATCGATCAGTCCCGCGTCGGGGACCACCTTGCTGACCAGGCCCCAGTCGAGCGCTTCCGCCGGCTCCAGCAGCCGGCCCGTGAAGATGAGTTCGCGCGCGCGCGCGGGCCCGATGGCGCGGGGCAGCATCGTCAGCACGCCGCCGCCGCCCATCTGTCCGAAAGGCAGGTGGGCATCGCCGATGCGCGCCGATTCGCCCGCCATGGCGAGGTCGCAGGACAGCATCAACTCGGTGCCCCCGGCCACGGAGACGCCGTTCATCAGCGCGACATAGGGCTTCGGGTACTCGCCGATGCGCAGGAACATCGCGTGGATGTCGGCGAGGAACTGCGGGAAGTCGGTGGGGTGCCGCTGCAGCTGCTGGTATTTCTTCATGTCGCCGCCGGCGCTGAAGGCGCGGCCGGCGCCAGTGACCGCGACCACGCGCACGGCCGGGTCGGATGCAAGTTCGCCGAACACGCGGTCGAGCTCGCGCACGGTATCCCAGTCCAGGGGGTTCAGCTCCTCCGGGCGGTTCATCGTCACCAGCCCGAGCACGGCGTCGCCGACCTCGAGCGCCTTGCGCTCCACCTTCACCAGGGCCTTGTCTGCCATGTGGGATTCCTTTCCGGGATCATTATTCCACTCCTACTGAATAATAAGATCAAGGCTGGATCGCGTCTGTTGCATTGCAACACAGCGGAACTGGCCGCCATTGACAGCATTATTCAGCAATGATGGAATTAAAGCATTCCTTGGAGGGTCCGTGCGCCAGGTCGCGATCGCTGGAGTGGGCTATACCCCGTTCACTAGGAATTCCGGGCGCAGCGTCCTGTCTCTCGCGACGGAGGCGGCGCTCGGCGCCGTCAACGACGCCGGGCTGCCTCTGAAGGAGGTCGACGGCATCGGCAGTTTCATGGTTCTGAACGACTCGGTGACCTGCGGCGCCGTAGGCACGGCGCTGGGCCTGCCGCAGCTGCGCTGGGTGATGGAGTTCCAGCATGGCGGCCAGTCGCCCTGCCACGTGGTGGGCCTTGCGGCGATGGCGGTCGCCTTCGGCCATGCGGAGAACGTGGTGGTGTTCCGCGCGCTCAACGGCCGATCTGGCTTACGCGTGGGCAGCGGGCAGTTCGCCGGCGGGGCAGCCCAGCACCGGTATCCCATCGGCTACAACGCCTACATGATGTACATCGCCATGTGGGCGCAGCGCTACCTGCACGAGACCGGGCAGGGCGAGCGCGATCTGGGCGCGGTCGCCGTGGCGCAACGCAAGTACGCCGAGCGCAACCCGCGCGCCATCATGCGCAAGCCCCTCGACATGGAAGGCTACCTCGCTTCGCCCTGGGTGGCGGAGCCGTTCCGTGTCGCCGATTGCACCAGCGAGGTGGACGGCGCCTGCGCGGTCCTGGTGACTTCGCTCGATCGCGCGCGCGACCTGAAGCAGCCGCCGGCGATCATCGCCTCGACCGCATACCGCGCGGGCGCGCGCGTCGGCCTCGATATCGGCGACCTGATGCTGTACGACGATTACACCCGCAACTTCACCGACCTGCTGCGGGAGGAGTTGTTCCGTCGCGCGAAGCTGAGTCCCTCCGAGGTCCAGTTCGCGCAGATCTACGACTGCTTCACAAGCGTCGTGCTGATGGGCCTGGAGGGATTGGGGCTGTGCAAGCGCGGCGAGGCGGGCGGTTTCGTCGCTTCAGGCCAGACTGCGCTGGACGGAAGGCTGCCGGTCAACACCGGCGGCGGGCTGCTTGCCGAGGGTTACGTGCATGGCATGAACGCCGTCTGCGAGGCGGTGCTGCAGCTCCAGGGCCGGTGCGGCGAGCGCCAGGCGCCGCGCCACGACATCGGCGTGGTCACCAGCGGCGCGCTTGCCGACGGTTCGGCGATGCTGCTCACGGCCGACGCGCGGTAGGCTGATTGTCCCGTCCCGCGTCTGAGGTGCGCAGCGCCACGCCGGCACGGCCGGTGCGCCGCCGCGGCCGCGGGCGCCCTCTGGGCGTTGCCGAGTTCGACAGCCGCGACGCACTTCTGCGCGCGGCGCACGAGCTACTGCTGCAGAGCCGCGGTTTGCCGGTGCCGCTCAGCGCCATCTGCGAACGCGCGGGCGTGGACGTGGCGATGGTTCGCTACCATTTCGAGAGCAGGCGCGGCCTCATGACCTCGCTGTTCGAGCGCCTGTGTGCGGCCTGGGCGCACGAACTGGAGAGCCTGCTTGCGCTGGACCTTTCGCCGCGCCGGAAGCTCGAGATTCACATCCGCCAGATCATCCGCAACTACCGCCGCCATCCCTACACCAACCGGCTGATGACCGAGCTGATCACCTCCAGCAAGCCGGCCCTCGCCAAGCGGCTTGGCCGCAGCTTTGTCCGGCCGCTGGTGGATTTTCACCAGCGCCTGATCGGCCAGGGCGAGGCGGCCGGCGAGTTCCGGTCCCTCGATCCGATGTACTTCTTCTGTTCCGTCATCGGCATGTGCGAGTTCCAGTTCGCGGTGCAGCCACTGCTCGGGGTGGCCTTCCACACCGCACTGGAGGACGAGGCGATCGAGGCTGCCTTCATCGAGCACACCATTGCGCTCGTGCTCGATGGCGTCGGCGCAACCGCTTCCAGGAGGACGCCGGCATGACCAAAACCGCTCCCGACAACGCTGTTGCAGGGATTTGACGCTATTCATGCACATAAAGTTCACTCTGGAGGAAACCATGCGATTCCCGATACTTGCACTCTGCACCGCCGCGCTGCTGGGCGCGCAGACCGCCGCCGCCCAGTCCTACCCCAACAAGCCGATCCGGTTCGTCATCGGGTTTCCCGCGGGCAGTTCCGTCGACGTGGTGCCGCGCATGGTATTGGACGAGATCCGCAAGAACACCGGCGCCACCATCATCGTGGACAACCGCCCCGGTGCGCTCGGCACGATCGGCATGGATCAGGTGACCCGGTCCGATCCCGACGGCTACACGCTGCTCGCCAGTGCCAGCGCGACGCACTCTTCCGGTCCCCAGCTCACGAAGAAGCCGCCAACTGTCGACCCGATCAAGGGCTTCACGCACATCGGCGGCATCTTCCGCTTCGACGTCGGCGTGGTGGTGAACCCCGCGCAGGGATACAAGTCCGCCCAGGACCTGATCGATGCGGCCAGGCGCGATCCCGACAAGCTCACGTTCGGCTACGGCAGCGCCACCGGGCAGGTCGCGGCGCTGGCGTTCATCACCACCGCGGGCATCAAGGCCACGGGCGTCTCCTACAAGGGCCAGCCGCCGGCGCTGAACGATCTTCTGGGCAACCAGATCAATTTCGTCGCCGCGGACATCGCCGTGCTGGTGCCGCATATCAAGTCCGGCAAGCTCCTGGCGGTGGGCATCGCGGCCCGCAAGCGCTCGCCCATCGTGCCCGAGGTGCCGACCTTCGCGGAGGCCGGGATCAAGGACCTGGAACTCTCGGGCTGGGTAGGTGTTTCCGGACCGCTTGGCCTGCCGGCGAACGTCGTGGATTGGTGGACGAAGGCGCTGACGCAGGCGTTCTCCAGCAAGGCGCTCAATGACCGGATTCTCGCCACTGGGCTCGAACCCGAGCCGGCGACCGGCGAGGCGATGCAGAGGCTGGTGCGCGAACAGTACGAGGCCTGGGGCAAGCACATCCGCGCCGCGAAGATCGAGTTGCAGTAGGCGCGGGCGAGGCGCTCAAGTTCCGGGCGGTGGTGCTGGAATCGCTCGCGTTACGGAGCAAGGCGGGCTGCGGCCCGCTTCTTCATCAGCACCCGCGTCCGGTACTCCAGCACTGTTTCCTCGCGCTGGTTGAGGACCTTCACGGCAAGCGAAAGCACGCCACGCTTGCCGTCGGAGGCGTCCTTCGCCCCCTCCACCGTGACTTCGCAGGCAAGGGTATCGCCGGGGCGCACCGGGGCCTTGAAGGTGAAGGCGTCCACGGAAAGTCCGGCGAGGGTGTTCGCGCCGAGGACGCTCTCCAGCATTCCAGCGGAGAAGGTGCAGATGAGGAAGCCCGGGACGATGCGGCCGCCGTACGGCGACTCGCGCCTGGCCCAGTCCTCGTCGACGAAGATGGGCAGCCTCAGGCCGGCCAGCTGGGTGAATCCGACCAGGTCGGCCTCGGTGACGGTACGCCGGTAGGTGCGCCAGGTTTCGCCAACTGTGAAGTCCTCGAACCCCGGCGCATGCACTGCGCTTCTCATGCCGCGCTTTTCATGCGAGTGTTAGTTGGTCGCCTTCAAACCGAGGGTTTTCACCAGCCCGGACCACTTGTCGTTCTCGCGGCGGAGCAGGGCGCCGAACACTTCGGCGCTGCCGGTCTCGACTTCGGTGCCGCTCTTCTCGATGCGGTCGCGCGCGGTGGGATGCGCCATGGCCTTCAGGATGGCGTCCTGGAGCTTGGCGATCGCGTCGGCGGGCGTGCCGGCCGGGGCGACGAACCCGTACCAGACCGTGGCCTCCCACCCGGGCTTGCCGAGTGCCTCGGCGAGCGTCGGCACATCCGGCGCCTGCACTGTGCGCTTCGAGCTGCCGATGCCGAGGATTCGCAGTTTGCCTGCCCTGTGCTGCGTGTATGCCGCCGGCACGGTCGGGAAGTAAAGCGCAACCTGCGCGCCCAGCGTGTCGGTCATGGCCTGGCCGACGCTCTTGTAGGGAATGTCCTGGATCTGCAGGCCGAGCGCCTGCTTGATCAGTTCCATTTCGAGATGGCTGGGAGAACCCCTGCCCGAATTGGCGTAGTTGAGTTTGCCCGGATTAGCCTTGGCGTACTCGATGAGCTCGGCGACGGTGCGGTAGCTGGAGCTGGCCGAGGTGACCAGCGCCATGGGCAGCACGCCGATTTTCGCCACCGGCGCGAAGTCGCGGTTGACGTCATAGGGCAGGGTGGCCTGCAGGTGCGGCGCGACCACGAAGGGATTGGCCGCCATCATGATGGTGTAGCCGTCGGCCGGGCTCTTCTGTGTCGCCGTCGCGCCCACCAGGCCGCCCGCGCCTTCGCGGTTCTCCGCCACCACCGGCTGGCCGAGAGTTTCCGCGAGCCGTTCGCCCACGATGCGCGCGAGTATGTCGGTACCGCTGCCGGCGCCGAAGGGGACGACGATCTTGATGGGCTTGCTGGGGAACGACTGAGCCAGCGCGAGCCCGGGTGCCGCCAGTGCAACGATCACCAGGGAATTCAGGATACGTTTCATGCGTCTCTCCTCCTTCAGGGAATCAACATCTGGGAATCATTTCAGGGCGGCGCCAAGCGCCAACAGGCGCTCGACCTCCGCGGGTTCCAGTTTCAGGTCTTCGCCGAGGATGCTGGCGCTGTGCTCGCCGCGCGCCGGCGGCGGCCTGTGCCTGGCCTCTCCGTCCACGCGCACCGGGTTGCGGATCGTGGGCACGCCGCCTGCCGTTCCGAACAGGCCATTGTGGCGCACCTGAGCGTCCTTTTCGAGAGCAGCATAGTCGTTGATCGGCGAGCACAGAACATCGAGTTGGCGGAGTCGAACAAGCCAGTCGCGGCTGTCCTGTTCCAGGAACGCCGGGGCGAGCGCCGCCTGGAGTTCTGCGCGATGCTGCTGGCGCAGTGCACTGGTGGCGAAGCGCGGGTCGCAGGCCAGGGCGGCGAGGCCGAGGCCTTCGCAGAAGCCGCGCCACTGGTGGTCCAGCACGGTGAGGACGATCTGGCCATCGCGGGTGCGAACGGCGCCCGAGGGCGCGATGAGCGGATGCGCGTTGCCCTGGCGCTGAGGCAGCGCGCCGGTCATCCGGTACTCGGTCAGCGGCGGCGCCTGGAATGCAACCAGCGAATCCAGCAGCGATACACCGATGCGCTCGCCTTCGCCGCTGGAGGTGCGGCGCAGGAGCGCGAGCAGCACGCCGGAGAAGGCGTTCATGCCGGCCAGCATGTCTGAAACCACGTTGCCCACGCGCAGGGGCATGCCGTCGCGCTCGCCCACGATGCTCATCAGCCCGCCGTAGGCCTGCATGGTGGAGTCGCCGGCGGGCAGGTCCACGTTGGGGCCGGACTCGCCAAAACCCGTTATTGCGCAATAGACAAGGCGGGGGTTCTCGCGGCGCAGCTTGTCGAAGCCCAGTCCCAGGCGATCCATGACGCCGGGCCGGAAACTCTCCAGCACGACATCCGAGCGCAGCGCCAAGCGGCGAGCGAGGTCGCGCGCCTCGGGACGTTTCATGTCCAGGCAAAGCCCGCGCTTGTTGCGGTTGACGCTGGCGAACGTCCCCGACAAGCCGTGCGCATCCCGCGCCCCCATCTCGCGCGCCCAGTCACCGCGCGGCGGCTCGACCTTGATGACATCGGCCCCCTGGTCGGCCAGGAGCTGGCCGCAATAGGGTCCGGCCACGCCCTGGCCGAAATCCAGCACCCGGATCCCGTGCAGGGGCAGGCTCATGCCGCGAGGATGTCGCCCTTGCGCATCATGAAGGCGCCATGGAAGGTGAGCGCGGCCACTTTCGCCTGGTTCACCATCTCGATCTTTACCGAGAGGATGCCCTTGTCCCCGTCCCGGTGGTCCTTCATGCCCTCGACGGTGATGCGCGCGTACAGCGTGTCGCCAATCTTCACCGGCGCGGCGAACTTGAAGCGGTCCAGGCCCAGCGCCGCGAGCGTGTACTTGCCCAGGATGTCCTCGAGCATGCCGGCGCCGATGGAGGCCGTCATCAGGCCGGGGGCGACGCGCGTCTTGTACAGGCTGTGCTTCGAGGAGAATTCCTCGTCGATGAACATCGGCAGCTTGAGGCCGGCGAAGCAGGTGAAATTGACGATGTCGGTCTCGGTGATGGTGCGGCCGTAGCTCTCGAACACTTCGCCGATGCGGTATTCCTCGTAGATTTTCTGTGCCATGGTTTTTCCTCCGGTTTCAGGTCAGGGCGCCCGACTTGCGCAGGCGCGCGATTTCATTCTCGTCCAGCGCGAGAACATCGTGCAGGACTGCGGCCGCGTCGCTGCCGACATCCGGCCAGCGCGCGCGCGGGTCGTCCGGGCCGGGATGGATGGCGCCGGGAATCTTCACCCAGGGAATGGACGGCAGCCCGGGGCCGCTTTCCTCGGCGACCAGGTCCATGGCGCGCACCTGCGGGTCGTCCAGCCAACTGGTGAAGCCGTGGATGGCGCTGGCGAGGACGTCGGCGGCGTGGAACACCGCGAGCCACTCCTGCGTCGTCTTTCGCAGCAGCGCCTCCTGCACCAGCGGCGCCAGGTCGGCCAGGTTCATCGAGCGCAGCGCAAAGTCGGCGAAGCGCGGCTCGGCGGCGAGCGCCGGGCGCGCGATGGCCGCGCACAGCGCGCCGAAGTGTGACTCCTTGGTCAGCGTGACCGCGATCCAGCCATCTTTCGTCCGGTAGCTGCCGGCGGGCGCGTTCAGTTTCGGCGCCGGGCCGCCCTCCATCCGTTCCTCGATGATTTTCATGGCGAGGAACGAGGCCGAGGCCTGCATCAGCGACACATCCAGGTGCCGGCCTTCGCTTTCATGGGGCCGCGCCGCCAGCGCGGCGGCCAGGGCCTGGAAGGCGTAGAGCGCGGTCACGTAGTCGGCGGTGAGGAAGCCGGTGGAGCGCGGCGTGCCGGTGGCGTCGCGGTTGGCCATCATCATCCCGGAGAATGCCTGCGCTACGGTGTCGGAGCCGGGCAGCCCGCGCGCCAGGCCGCGCTGGCCGAAGGCGCTGACCGATACATAGAGCACCTTCGGATTGGCCTTCTTCACCGCGTCGTAGCCGACGCCGAGGCGATCGACCACGCCGGGGCGGAAATTCTCGATCACCACGTCGCAGCGCGCGGCGAGGCGCGCGAGCAGGGCGCGGCCTTCCGCGTTCTTCAGGTCGAGCGCGATGGAGCGCTTGCCTCGATTGGCGGACAGATCCATGGCGGTGTGGCTGCCGGCGCGCTTGCCCAGGGTCCGGCTCCAGTCGCCGGCGGCCGGCTCCACCTTCACCACGTCGGCGCCGTACTGCGCCAGCAGCAGGCCGCAATACGGGCCGGCGATGCCCTGCGACAGGTCGAGCACACGAAGGCCGGCGTAGGGACGCGCGTACGAGGGAGCGGGAGCGGTCATGCGATTTTCAGTTTAGCAGTTGACCCTGCAGCGTCAAACTCGTAAATTTGTTTTCATACATGTGAAAGGACCGCCATGGACCCCGGATTCCTGAAATCCCTCGACAGCGCCAGCATCACCTGGGACGACCTCAACCCCGGCGACCGCTTCGTCACCGCCGGCCGCACCGTCACCGAAGCCGACATCGTCAATTTCGCTGGCCTCTCGGCCGACTACAACCAGTTGCACACGGACGCCGAGTTCGCGGCGCAGACCCCGCACGGCAAGCGGATCGCGCACGGCCTGCTGGTGCTCGCCATCATGTCGGGCTTGAGCACCCGGCTGCCGATGAACAAGTTCATGGAGAAGGCCATCATCGGCCTCGCAGGCCTGCAGGCGAAGTGGCTGCGGCCGGTGTTCATCGGCGACACCCTCCACGTGGTGGCCGAGGTCACCGGCAAGGAGCCGGGAAAGAAGGCCGGGCGCGGCACCGTGATCTTCAAGCGCACGGCGGTGAACCACAAGGGCGACACAGTGCTGGAAACCGAATGGCGCCTGGTCATGGCCATGCGGAGCGCGAGATGAGGAAGCCAACCACGAAGATCGCTCGCCATACCAACGAGGCCATCTACATCCGAGGCGCGAGCCTAGTCGATGACCTCATCGGGAAGCTGACATTCACCGAGATGATGTACTTCCAGCTCATGGGAGAGCGTGCGACGCCGGCGCAGGCGCGGATCCTGGACGCCGTGCTGGTGACGCTTATGGAGCACGGCATCACGCCCTCGGCCATCGCCAGCCGCCTCATCTACGACTCCTGCCCGGAGGCGATCCAGGCCGCCGTGGCGGCCGGGCTGCTGGGCGTGGGCAGCACCTTCATCGGCACCATGGAAGGCTGCGCGAAGAACCTCGAGTCCATCCTCGCGGCTCCGCAAGCCGAGCAGGCGGCGCGCGCCCGCGCCATTGCCCAGGAGCACCGCGCGGCGAAGAAGCCGATTCCCGGCTTCGGCCACCCGCACCACAAGCCCGACGACCCTCGCTCGCCACGCCTGATCGCGGTCGCGCAGGAGGCGGGCGTGCCCGGCCGCCATATCCGCGCGCTGCAACTGCTGGCGAAGGAAGTGGATGCCGCCTGGGGCCGGCACCTGACCATCAACACCACCGGCGCCATCGCCGCGCTGCTGGGGGAAATCGGCGTGCCGCAGGAAGTGATGCGTGGCATCGCGGTGGTGAGCCGCGCCGCGGGCCTGGTGGGCCATATTCGCGAGGAGCAGCTCGAGCCCTCGGCGCGGCATATATGGGACGTGGTGTCCGAGAACGTGCCCTACGCCGGCAGGTGACGGCCCCGGTCAAGAGCGCGGACCGCACCGTCCTCATACTGGAGGCCTTCGCCGAGGCGCGGGAGCCGCTCGCGCTCTCAGAGCTGGCGCGACGCATCGGCATCCCGGTGTCCGCCTGCCACGGCCTGGTGCGCACCTTGGGCGCGCGCGGCTATCTGTGTGAAGTAGGCCCGCGGCGCGGCTATTACCCGACGCAACGCTGGCTGGACAAGGCGCGACTCATCGCCGGGCGCGACCCGCTGCTGGAGCGCGCCGCGCCGGTCATGGAAGCGCTGGCGGCGGCCACGGGCGAGACCGTGGTTCTCGCCAAGCGCGCCGGTGCGGCGACGCTATACCTGAAGGTAATCGAATCGCGCCACGCGGTGCGCTACAGCGCGCAGGCCGGGGACCAGAAGCCGCTGCATGCCAGTTCCATCGGCAAGGCCATCCTGCTGCAGTTGCCGCCCGCGGAGCGCGAGGCGCTGCTCGCGGGCACGCGCCTGGCGCGCTTCACGCCGAACACACTGACCAGCCGTGAGCGCCTGGAGCAGGACCTCGCCGCCGGCCTGAAGCGCGGATGGACGCATTCGCGCGGCGAGAACGTGCCCGACGTGCACGCCATCGCGGTGCCGTTGCGGATCGCGGGCGAGCCCTACGGCCTGGCGGTGGCGGGGCCCGAGCACCGCATGACGCCGAATCTCGCGCGGCATGCGAAGCGCCTGCTGGTCGCCGGACCACGCATCGGGGAGGGTTCCGCCGGCGGGTCCGGGGATTGACGTGCGTCAGACGCCGCGCGCGCCAGAGTGCGCCCGGATGAATCGCAGCAGATCGGGGCCTAGTTCATCGATGACCGAATTGATCAGCAGCACCGACGAAACGTGGTTGTGGCCGGGCAGAACCCGGAAATCCGGCATCCGATGGTCGCAGCGCACCAGGGCGTCGACCAGCGCCACGGACGGCCAGGCGAAGTAGTACGGCTCCAGCTTGGCGCTGACGATGAACACCGGCGGGTGACCGGGCCGAATATGGTCGAACGGCCACATTGCGGGCCAGCGCGAAGTGTCGTCACCGTAGTACGCAAACTGGTTGGGGCGCGGCGATTCCTCGCTGTAGCGAGGATGCAATGCCGCGTAGACGCCCGAAACGAGCAGAGCGCCTGCGACGCGGGGCCCGTCATCACCGTGAACTGCGCGCATGAACGTCCACGTCGCCGCGTGCGTGGCCCCCGCCGCGTGGCCGATGAGGAAGATGCGGCGCGGATCGCCGCCCAGGCGTTCGCCGTTGTGATGCAGCCACGCAACGACGCGTCCGACGTCCTCGCCGCCGCTGGGCCAGCGGTGCGCCGGCGCGAGGCGATAGGTGGCATTCACGCCAACCATGCCGTGGCGCGCGAAGAAGGTCGGCACGTTGTCGTAGATAAGCCCGGGAACCGGGCTTCGCTCGCCGCCGATGTAGCCGCCGCCGTGGAAGAAGGCGACGATCGGCGTCCTCTCGGTTCGCTGACTCGGCAGAAAGGCAACCAGCCTGTGCCGCGCATCCGGCCCGTAGGCAAGGTCGCGCTCGATGGCGATCCCGTCCTTTGGCGCCTGCCGCTGCAGCGGCACGCAGAGCTCGTAGGTCTGCGCGAGGACTCGATCGTCAAACTCGGCGCCTATACGCCGGATGCCGGCGAGTACGCCGGAAGCGCCGGTTCCGTCCGCTGTGCTCACCGCTCCCGACTGGCGATGAAGGCGCGCCACACCGGCGCGATGCGCTCGCCCTGGAGCTTCGACACCTCGGGGTAGGGGAGCACGTTGAACACCTTGTCCCATGCCTCCAGAGTCACGACCGGCTCGTGGTAGTCGCTGTTTGGCAGCAGCGCATGAATGCGCTGCGCGGCGGCAGTCGGGTGCATGGGATCAGCGCCACCGGTGACGATGGCCGGAACCGTGATCGAGGACCATTCCCTGTCGCCTGCGCGGCATCCCGCCGTCGGCAAGTCGGCGCTGGTGGTGAAATAGGACTCCCAATAGGCCATCTGGCGCGCGAACTCGATCGGCTCGGAGGCGAGCAGGCGCTCGCGGTTGGCTGGATTGTGCCCGATGGTCGCCGCTAACATCGGCGTTTGGGCCACCGCATGCATTCCGTCGCGCAGGGCAGCCCGGATGTAAGGACGGTGCATGTTGCGCGGCAGTCGCTCCGCCGCCACCTCGCCACCGGAGGGCCAGGCCAGCATCAGGCCCTTGACGAGTTCGCCGTGCTTCAGGCAAAGCAGCGGCGTCGTGCGACAGCCGGCGTACTCGCCGACATAGGATGGGCCCAGGTCCAGCACACGAATGAGACCCGCCAGCTGGTCCGCCCAGATGTCCGCCTCCGACTGCGTCCCCCGGATGACCATGGAGGAGCCGCCGTCCGTATTGGAGCGATCCCAGGTGATGACGCGATGATCCCTCGCCAGTTCCGTGGCCACGGTTTCCATCACGTAGCCGCCCCAGCGACCGCCGGGGGTCAGCACCACGGGCACGCCGCGTCCGCGCTCTTCGTAGCGCAGCGTCGTGTCTCCGACTGTCAGCTCAGCCACGGCCCTTCCCGTGCAGGCGCTCGATCTGGTAGGCCACCTCGACGTGCGGGCGCACATCGATGACCTCCGCGACAGCGTCTTCCCGGGTCGTTCCGATTGCGGCTTCGCCTTGCTCGCTCAGCGTGCGCCAGCCGCGCGGCACGAGGCCGGTCGGACGCTTCCATTCCCGGACCGCGCCGCCCTCGATCAGGGCGGTCAGCTCGCGCTTCCACAAGCGGCGGATGGCGGTGACGCCCACGTCGGCGCGGCCGAGGCGCTCGGGCACCTGACTGGCGAAGATCCCCTGTCCGATCTGCGCGATATCGTCCTGCAGCCGGACAAGGTCGACGCGCCGCTTGTCCACATCCTGAAGGTGGCTGCGGCCCGCGAGAATGTCGGCGCAGACTTCCTGGTGTGCGAGGTCGATGGACGTGCGCCGCGCCTGGCGCCGAGCCTTGAAGCGTTCCGCCGCCTCGCCCTCGACCGACACCCGGTGCAGGCTGAACTGCATGTGGCGCTCGTCGTCGATCGGCACCCACCAGAACACCGACTCCTGCCACTCCACGTCCGCCTCGGTGGGCAGCGCCGTCATGTAGAACACGTTCGGCATGCCGAACTGCTGCACGCGCTGGGGGCCGTCGGGCCGGGTGAAGCAATAGCTCACGCCCCAGGCCGATTCCTCCGTGCTCAGCGCCTTGCCCAGGCCTATGCCGCTGAACGAGGCGCGGTTGTCGCCGTGCACGTAGCCCACGTGGCTCATGTCGAGCGCGTTCTCCACGTTCAGCAGGTGAGCCGCAATGCCGTGGCCTGACGCTGCGAGGGGACCGCAGCGGCTGCGCGCGATCCTGCGCGATGCCCTTCACGCGGACAGGATCCTCGTGGTGTCGAACCGCGAGCCGTGGAGGCATGTGCGGCGCGACGACCGCATCGACGCGATACGCCCCGCCAGCGGCTTGGTGAGCGCGCTCGAGCCGGTGATTCGCGCGTGCTCCGGGAACTGGATCGCGCATGGCGCGGGCAGCGCCGACCGGGACCGCGTGGACCGCTGACCTGCGTGCAAAAACGGGTCCAGGAGAAGTGAGAGAAAATTTTTATTTTCTAACACTGGAAAGGATCAGAAAATGCCCAAGGGAGTGCGTATAAAGCCCGAGCAGGTGGTAGCCAAACTGCGGGAAATCG
>SXGR01600177.1_pt1 | contig 14180 bp, 20 predicted proteins | sample 3174711 | NCBI WGS metagenome assembly SXGR01 (sample SAMN11356860, study PRJNA531348) | freshwater metagenome | isolation source: freshwater sample F1-60 | place: China: Fuxian Lake, Yuxi | collected 2017-12-25
GAAGGATTTTGTTGCGTACAGGATTGGGAAAATAAATGCCTCGCGGACCCGCGCCAAAACCCCTCGAACTCCGCCAGCGCACGAATGTCGCACCGTCACGAGCCGAGCTTGTCGCCAATCCAAAACGCCGTCCGCCAAAGCTTCCGATCCGGTATTCGCATGGAGGCATGGCGTGTGCGCTCTACCATCCGCAGACGTTGGAGTGGTGGCGAGAGATTTGGAAGTCGCCAATGTCGAGCCAATGGATCCCCAGCGATCTGCATCAACTCGCGATGCTGGCGGTACTCGTCAACGAGTTCTACCACGGTGGATCGGCACAGATCGCAGCCGAGATACGTCAGCGATCCACCGCATTCGGACTCACGCCGCTCGATCGACTTCGCCTTGAGTGGACAATTAAATCGCCCGAGTCCAAGCCAGCCAAACCAAGCCAGCCGACTCAACTGCATACACCTGCCGACGATCCGCGAGCCATATTCCGCGCGGTGAAGTGATCGCGGCATGACAGTTCTTGTCGTTCCCTCGATGGAGGAAGAGCCGTACCCAAGCCTGGGCGCGGACGTCATCGACTTTATCGAGACCAATCTCGTGTTCGGGCCGGGAGACCTGCGGGGAATGCCCGCAAAGGTCGATCCTGAAAAGCGGGCTCTGATCTACCGGGCCTACGAGGTCTACCCATACGGGCATCCTCAGGCTGGCCGTCGGCGATTCCGGCGCGTCGCGATCTCACTCCGCAAGGGCAGCGCGAAAACCGAGTTCGCGGCCTGGATCGCCGCGTGCGAACTCCATCCAGGCGGACCGGTCCGCGTCTCGGGATTCGACGGGCGCGGCCAGCCGATCGGCATCGGAGTCACGGATCCATCACTGTTCCTGTGCGCGTACACCGAGGAGCAGTCCGAAGACCTGGCCTACGGCGCACTCAAGGCAATTCTCGAACTAAGCCGAATCCGTGATGACTTCGATATCGGACTCGAACGCATCTTGCGGCGCGGCGGCGATGGCAAAGCCGTGGCTGTCTCGACGTCGCCGGATGCACGTGACGGTGCTCGAACAACATGGCAGCACTTCGATGAAACGCATCGATTCACTCTGCCCCGGCTCAAGAATGCGCACCGCACGATGTTGGCAAATCTGCCTAAGCGGCGACTAACCGATCCGTGGGCACTTGAAACCACGACAGCGCCCGCACCGGGCGAAGGCAGTGTTGCCGAAAGCACGATGGAATACGCCAAGTCAGTTGCGATGGGTGAACGCGACGATGCGCGGCTGTTTTTCTTTCACCGGCAGGCCGGGACGAATGAACCAATCGACCTCACGACAAAAGACAAGATTCGTGAAGCGGTCCTGGACGCATCCGGCCCAGTTGCTGAGTGGTCCGATATCGAAGGCATCATCGATCAATGGGACGATCCAACCGCCGACCGAGCGTATCTCGAACGCGTCTGGCTCAACCGTGAAGTCCAGTCAGAGGACAAGGCGTTCGACTCGAAAGTATGGGCCACACTTGCTTCACCTGATGTCGTTATTCCAGACGGAGACCTGATTACTCTGGGGTTCGATGGTGCGCGCAACTTTGACTCGACTGGCATCGTGGCGACCCACGTCGAGACCGGCTATCAATGGGTGATTGGCGTCTGGGAGCGACCATTCAACGCGGCCCCTGGATGGGAAGTGCCCATACAGCAGGTCACAGATGCGATGACGGAAGCATTCCGCCGCTGGGACGTGTGGCGTCTGTATGCCGATCCTCCGTACTGGGACACCTTGATCGGGACATGGGCAGGACAATGGGGTGAAAAGCGGGTGATCGCCTGGGACACGAAACGCGGCAAGCAGATGTGCGAGACGATCCTCGCATTCAAGAATGCGATTGTGAACACCGATCTATCTCACGATGGCAATCGCCAGTTCGCGAACCACATCGGCAATAGCTGCAAGCGCCTGATCGGCCTTGTCGACGAACGTGGCGTCAAACTCTGGGTGATCCAGAAGGAACGGCCCGACTCGCCGCACAAGATTGACCTTGCAATGGCGGGAGCACTATCGTGGCGCGCGCGGCTCGATGCGCTGGCATTGGGTGCGACTGGTGGCCGGTCGGTTTATGAAATCCACGGTGTCCGCACCGTTGGATAGATACGCTCACCACATAGACGCAAAGGACATTACAGCCTTCGTCGGACTGGTGCTAGTCGCATGCGGCCTATGGATCCTCTTCGACATTTACGGCATCGCGGTTCTGATGGTTGTCCTCGGGACGGTCCTCATGGCAGTCGGCGCGAAAACAACGAAAGCGAGGTCACGGTAATGGGTATCGTTGCACAGGCAGTTCGCGAGCTCCGCGACCTCAACGAATCAGAATGGCTTCTGAAGGCGCTCGGCGGCGGCAATATGACTGCGACCGGACGATCGGTCGGTATCAGTGATTCCTTGCAAAACGGTACCGTCTGGTCAGCGATCGACTACCTCACATCGACGATCGGCAGTCTGCCGCTCCATACGTATGAACGGATTGAGGGCGGGGGCAAACGCCGGGCGACCGATCACTACATGTACGACCTGTTGCGCTATGCACCGAACCCCGAAATGACCGCCCAGGAATACTGGGAAGCCAGCGTTGGCCACGTCGAGTTGTGGGGAAATCACTACTCCGAAATTCAGTACAACGGCAGCGGCCGAGTCGCGGCACTCTGGCCACTTCGGCCGGACCGGATGCGCGTCCAGCGCGACGATCGCGGCAAACTCGATTACGAATACAGCTTACCGAAGGGTGAAACCGTCCACCTGAAGCCGTATCAAGTCATGCACATTCGGAATTATTCGCTCGATGGCATCACGGGCCTATCCCGCATTGCGCAAGCGCGCGAAGGAATCGGCCTGGCTCTTGCAGCTGAAGAGCATGGCGCGCGATTCTTTGGTAATGACGCCACGCCAGGCGGCTACCTGGAGTCCACCAAGGGTCTGTCGCAAGAGGCATTCACCCGCTTGAAAGAATCATGGGAGAGCGCGCATCAAGGGCTCAAGCAGGCGTGGCGAGTCGCAATCCTCGAGGATGGCGTCCAGTGGAAATCGATCGGGATGCCGAACCGAGACGCGCAATGGCTCGAGATGCGGCAGTTTCAAAAAGAGGAAATTGCCAGCATCATGCGAGTCAAACCGCACAAGATCGGCATCCTCAACCGCGCGACATTCAGCAATATCGAACACCAGGCCATCGAGGCCGTCACGGACGATATCCGCCCGCGGTGCACGCGGATCGAGCAGCGCATCTTTCAGGATCTCTTCACAGAGACAGGCCAGCGAAAGCTCTTCGCCGAGTTCGCAATTGATGGTTTGCTGCGCGGTGATTCGAAGTCGCGCGCGGAACTCTACGCCAGCGGTCTGCAAAATCAATGGCTGGTGCCAAACGAAGTCCGCGAGAAAGAGAACCTCAACCCCGTTCCGTGGGGTGACAAACCGATTGTCGCGGCGAACATCCACGGCAAGCCGAAAGAGGACGATCCAGCCGAGAAAACACCCGAAGTCGATGATGCCCCGCCAGATGACGAGGGGGATTCATGATGACAGCCGCGGCGATCGCGGGCGTTGTCACGGACGAAAAGCCGAAGTGCTGGCGCTGCGGACGCATCCTCGCCTGGGTCGTGACGCGGCCCTGGCGGCTTAGCTGCAACAAATGCAAAGCGGTCAACGCCTCGACTCCTTGACAGGTTGAGGAATGGTGTAGTAGAAGTCTTTTGAACTTGTCAGAGTGGGCCGAATCCTAGCGGGATTCCGATGGCGTGCCCCAAGTTGTAAAAGACCGGGGGCATATTTTTTTGCCAGCAACCAAACGCGGTGAACTAACTGGCCAGCGCGAACTGCGGCATATCCCATTCGCGGGATTCGAGCTGCGGACTGATGGCGACAAGGCGCCGCACTTCACCGGCTACGCCACGCTCTTCGAACAGCCGTATCGCATCGCTGATTACTTCGGTGATTACCAGGAAGTCATCAGCCGCGGCGCTTTCGCCGCCTCCCTGGCTGCTAAGGCGGACGTTCGTCTCCTGATCAATCACGACGGCTTACCCCTCGCGCGCACTGCCTCCGGCACCCTTCAGCTGGTCGAGGATCGCACCGGGCTGAAGGTCGACGCCGATCTGGACGCCACGGACCCAGACGTCGCGCGGCTCCTGCCGAAGATGGCCCGCGGCGATCTCGGTGAAATGTCGTTCGCGTTCATGGTCCGAAAACAGCAGTGGACGTGGGCCAGCGCGAAAGACCAGCCAGACGAGCGCCGATTGCTCGAACTCGACATCGATGACGGTGATGTCTCGATCGTCACCTACCCGGCCAATCCGGCTACGTCAGCGTCGATTCGCGCGGCCCAGTTCAAAGAACTCTCCACCGGCGATTCACCACTACTGCGCATCGCTGCATTGATCCAGCGCGGAGCCGATCTCGCCGAACACGGCGACCTACTCAATGACGCCCATGCCGCACTTGCGGCAATACGCGGGACGCCGATCGACCGCGGTCGGCATGTCGATCTACTGCGGCGCGAGCTCGACCTCGCAGCCATCGCCTGATAGGGAGTCAAATGACCATCAACGAAAAGCGTCATAAACGCGCAGCCCTCATCGCGGAAGCACGCGCATTGCTGGCTCGAGCAGACGCCAGCGGCGCGCTTGGTGCGGAAGACAAGGCGCAGTACGACACCGTATTTCGGGCGGCAGCGGAACTGAAAGAGACCATCGATCGCGAGGAAGCTCTCGAAGTCGAGGAGCGTGCGGTTGCGACCCTGCAGCCAACCCTCGCCGCGCGCAGCGGCCAGCCGGGCGAACCAGAACACCGGACCACCGAGCGCGCTGGATCTGGCGCGGGATTCGAGCACCGAACTGGCTCCAACCAGCAGGTGATCCGCGCGGAAGCACGTCGCCAGGGCGCTGGACAGGCGCTCGGCTTGTGGTTCCGTGGTGGCTGGCAGTCGCTTGGACCAAACGAAGTCCGAGCCCTTCAAGCCGACTCCGATACGATCGGCGGCTACCTGCGGCCCGATCAGGAATTTGTTTTTCGCCTGATTCAGGCAGTCGATAACATGGTGTTTATCCGGCAGTGGGCGACAGTGCTCCCTGTCACGAACGCCGATTCTCTCGGCATCCCAAGCCTGGAAACCGACGCCTCCGATCCGACCTGGACCAGCGAGCTACTCACCGGCGCGGCCGATTCCGCAATGGCGTTCGGGAAGCGCGAACTGCGCCCACATCCACTCGCCAAGCGCATCCTTGTCTCGAACAAGTTGCTCCGTCAGACGGCGGGACCGCTCGATGCCGAAGCGCTTGTACGCGAACGCTTCGCCTACAAGTTTGCGGTCACGAAAGAGCAGGCATATCTGACAGGCACCGGTGCAGGACAGCCTCTCGGCGTGTTCACTGCTTCAGACGACGGTATCCCGACCTCACGGGATGTGTCGACCGACAACACCACGACATCGATCACCGCTGACGGTCTGATCAACGTCAAATACAGCCTCAAGCCGCAGTACCGAATGAAGGCAACGACTCGATGGATGTTCCACACGGACGCCATCAAGCAGATCGCCAAGCTCAAAGACGGTGACGGCCAGTACATCTGGAAGCCGGGCCTTGTCGGGACTGAACCAGACCGTCTTCTCAATATCCCGTACGCGGAAAGTCTCTACGCACCGAGCACCTTCACGACTGGACTGTACGTCGGCATCCTTGGCGATTGGTCGATGTACTGGATCGCTCAGGCACTTTCGTTCCAGATTCAACGGCTCGTTGAGTTGAAGGCAGAGACAAATCAGACCGAATTCATCGCCCGCGAGGAAGAGGACGGCATGCCGGTTCTCGCCGAAGCGTTTTCCCGCGTGAAACTCGCCTAAGCGCAAACCAGGCATAAGGAGCAAATTTCATGGGTATCAATCTCGGAAAGAACGCCAAAGTCTCGACGGCGGTCACGTCGGCAGCAGGCGTGGCGGGCACCGCCGATATCAATGGATCGATCATCGATATGGCCGGTTTCGATAGTGTGATGGCTATTGTCCGAATGGGTGTCATCACGGCAAACGCCGTGACATCCATCAAATGGCAGCAGGACACTGACGCGGCCGGTGGCACAATGGCCGACCTCGAAGGGACGGCGATGACGATCGCCGACGACGACGATGACCAGATATTCGTCACCGAACTCGTAAAGCCCCAGGAGCGGTACGTCCGACTGGTGGTCGATCGAGGCACGGCGAACGCGGTCGTTGCCAGCGCGGAATACATCCGCTACTCGGCCCGCAAGGCACCAGTGGTTCAGAACGTGACCGATCTGGTCACCTACGAGCTCAACGTATCTCCTGCCGAAGGCACCGCGTAACTCTGATCTAGCACCGCGCGCAAAGCGCTACTCGGCGTCGGGAGGACCGGCGCCGGGGCAACCAGCGGAGGTAATCAATGCCAAGCGGATATACACCGAAGGTCTACCGAGAACAGGGCGGGGCCCGGCTGGCCGTCGCATCCGGCGGCGAACTCGATATCGAATCAGGCGGTTCTTTCAAGCTAGACGGCACGGCGATAGCCGCCACAGCAGCCGAGATCAACCGCGCAGCCGACACCTCAGCACGGATCGTCAACCTGACCGCGGCGACGCTTGCGGTCACTGAGGCGCTGCACGACGGCAAAGTGATCACCGTCAACAAGGCGGATGGGACTGCGATCACGTTGCCCGCCGCGACCGGGAGTGGCACCAATCTGCACTTCATTCTCGGGACCACCATCACCTCTGTCGGCTCGACCATCAAGGTCACGGGTAACGACACCATGACTGGCCAAGCCATCCTGGCACAGGATGCGGCCGATACGGCCGTTGCCTTCGAGACCGCGGCAGACTCCGACACGATCACCCTGAACGGAACGACCACGGGCGGACTCAAGGGTGACTCGATCGAATTGATCGACATCGCTACCGATCTCTGGTGGGTCCGGATCCGCGCGGCAGCGACCGGCACCGAAGCAACACCCTTCAGCGCCACGGTCTAATCGAATGAACCTCACGCTACTCAAAGACGTGGCATCGCCCTGGGGAACAGTCAAGGCGGGGGGATCGATCGAAGTACCGGATGCTGTCGGTGCGCAATGGACTGTTGACGGGGTGGGTTTCGCGCCGGAAGACGTGATTGATGTCGAAGTTTCCGAGACTCCCAGTTCTGAGCAAGAAACCGTCACCCCTGCACCCAAGGAAAACGCGGCCAAGCCGCCACCATCCCGCCGCGGCAAGCCGCGCGAGATACGGGTTTAAACAGTGGCGGGATCCGTCGTCGTTACCTCTACCGATCGCGGGCGCGGCGTCGTCGAGTACTCCTGCGCCTGGACTTCTGATGCCTCGGGCGATGTCAGCAGCAACACTTTTGCAGTCAAAGCCGGGACGATCGTCGGTGTGCGGACCAAACCGAGCAGTGGCGGTACTGCGCCGACCATTCACTACGACATGACTCTTGTCGATATCGATACCGTCGATCTCCTGACGGGACTCGGTGCAAATCTCTCCGCAACGGTCACGGTTCGCGCGGTTCCGTATCTCAGCACCTACGGCCCGATCTACTTCGAAGGCGGGAATCTCGACCTCGTGATCGCCAACGCCGGGAATGCGAAGCAAGGCACTGTCACGATCTGGATCCGGGAAGGCGGGTAGCCGGTGGCTCAATACTCGTTTCTCGGACTGTCCGCGTTCAAGACGGCCATCACGATCAGTGACACGGTCGATGATGCACGCCTTCTGGCAGTCCTTGAATCGGTGTCGCGCCAGGCCGAATTGGCCTGTCACCGACGATTCCACCCGTATAGCGCAACCCTCTATTTCGAGGCCACTCACGCCGATCGTCTTCACTTGCCGGTCGATCTTTTATCCGTCACATCTCTCAAAACCGATAACGACAACGACGGCGTCTATGAAAATACATGGACAACACCGACCGATTATCTGCTCTGGCCATCGAATGCGGCCTACGATCAAACGCCGTTTTGGCGCATCGATGTCGCGCGGTCCTCTGGCCGTTACTCGTTTCCATGCGGCGTTCAGCGGGGTATCGAGAATGCTGGGCTCTGGGGTTTCTCGCTCGACTTGGTTGCCCAAAGCACGCTCGGCGCCGCAATCACAACCACATCAACGACAAGCGTCACGATGTCGGCCGGCCATGCACTCGAGGCAGGCCATACGATCCTAGTCGACTCCGAGCAAATCTACATCACGTCCGTATCAACCAACACGCTCACTGTCGAGCGTGGTGTCAACGGCACCACTGCCGCTACTCACCTGAACGCGGCAACTGTCTCGCTCTATCGCTATCCAGGGCCAGTGGTCGAAGCAACCAGGATCCAGGCCGCGCGGATCTTTCAACGGGTCCATGCTCCGTTCGGGATCACCGGCTCGGCTGAACTCGGCACATCGGCTGTGATTTCACGCATCGATCCTGACGTTGTCGGGATGTTGTCCGACTATCGATTGGCGTTGGTGGCCTGATGGCTCGGAAAAATCTTTCGATGGCGATGGAATTCGACCAACTGACACTGAAGCGATTGCAGTCCGTGGTGCGAACTGATCTGGGGTTCTGGGGCGAAGTGCGGACCTTGCTCAAAGAATCGGCCGACCACCTTGAAAGCAACCTGCAAAAGAATGTCCCTATCGGCAAGACGCGCGTGCTGTCCAGTTCGATCAAGCAGTCGATCGACCAAGGGCGAACGCCACTTTGGGCGAAGGTCACAGCAGACGCGGAGAGAACGAGCGCAAACGGGAAGTCGTTCCGATACGGATGGGCGTTGCAGTCGTCGAAGGGGCGATTCATCTACCACTACCTGTCCGGGCGCCGCTCGGGCGCGAAAACGCTTGGCTGGTTTTCGCGGTCTCGTCGTGGCCTTGCCAAAAAGCAAAAGCAACTCCTCGAGCGCATGGCCACGCGGATGCAACGACGGTGGGCCGCGTAATGGCAACTGTTGCAGCGATATCGACCGCATTCCAAACCATCATTTCCGCCGGTTTCCCATTGACGGCGCGCGTGTACGCCGAGCAACCGGATACGGTCGCGCCAACACTCGGTAAAGCGGTGATTTTCCCGCTCATCGAAGACGGCAACATCGCGGAAACACCGACGACCGAGATGTCCATCTGGCACATTGTCGTTCTCACCGCTCCCGAGTCAATCGGCTACGCGAATGGCCAAAAAGCCATCAACGCCTGGCTCAATGCGACCGGCAATCTGAGCCTCAAGCGCGTCATCGAAGCTGATCAAACGATGGGCGGCGTCATCCATACCAACAACTGCCCACGATGCCTCGACCGTGGATTGATCGAAGTCGGAGGGCAGTCCTATTGGGGCGCAAAACTCGAAGTGGAAGTGTGGGCGTCGTGACCTTTGTCGATTTTATCGATCCTCAAGTGTTTGAATCAATGACACTCGAGCAGCGAGTAGCAGAACTGGCGCAAAGGCATGACGCTCGAGAAGCTGCCGCCTATGTCCCTGTGAAACTCAACGTCGGCTGCGGACCAGTCCGAATCCCCGGCGAAATCGGCGTCGATATGGACTCGAACGCCTCCGCATGCGACGTCCAAGGCGACGTTTTGAACATCCCCTACGAGGCAAACACCGTCGATCAAGTGCGCCTGTCGCACGTCCTCGAACACTTGCCTTACCGGATGGCACCGACCGCGATTCTCGAATCTCGCCGCGTGCTCAAGTCGGGAGGGGTGCTCATCATCGGCGTTCCCGACATGGCCGCGACATGTGCGGCATGGCTGGCCTGCAAAAACGAGCCCTATCCATCAAGCGCCAAGCAGATCGTTCTGCGCCACATGTTCGGAAGCCAATCGCACGACGGCCAGGAACACCGGAGCGGCTTCGACATCGAATCGCTCTTCCAACTTCTTGTTGATTGCGGCTTCATTGACGTTAACGTCCGACAGGATACTGAACGCGGCGACCTCATCGAGACATTGCTCGCAACGGCAGTCAAGCGATGAAGTTCATGCTCATCTGGCCCGCCGCTGACTACTCGACGAAGGACTGCGCCGAAGGGCTTCGCGCTGGCCTGCTCGCCAACGGGCACGAAGTGATCGACTACCGACTGAGCAACCGCCTGGATATGGCGCGGTGGGCCGTCTGTCGTGGCGACTTCGATGCGGCCGACATCAAGACGAGTCTCGATATCTGTCTGTGCGCATCCGAAGCTGTCCCGTTCAAAGCCATTCTGCACGAGGTTGACTGGATAATCGGCGTTCACGGTGTCGCCCTGCACCCGGCCGCCTTGATCGCGCTTAAAAAGGTCGGCATCAAGATCGCATGGTGGTTCACGGAAGCTCCATACGAGAGCAATGACGACCGCGAATTGCACTATGCTCAGTACGTCGACGTTGCTTTCGTCAACGAGCGCACGAGCATCGGCGCATTTCAGCAGATCCTCAACAAGCATGGCGGAACCGCGCACTACCTGCGCCACGCGGTCAACCCGGAGATTCACCACCCTTACGACGATCTCACGGACGACGAGCGCTGCGATGTGCTTTTCATCGGGACGGGATTCGCCGAACGCCAGCACCTATTCGAGTGCATCGACTGGACAGGTATCAACGTCCACTTAGGCGGACTATGGCTCGGCGTATACCCGAATTACCGCCTATTCGACATCGTGAAACACGGGCCACTACCGAATGTGGCGGTTTCTCGCCTCTATTCCGGCGCAAAGATCGTTATCAACTGCCACCGCGACGGCGATCGAGCCGAATCACCGAACCCCCGCGTGTGGGAAGTTGCCGCGTGTGGCGCATTCCAGATCAGCGACACCCGTGCGGAGATCGCCGAGGTTCTTGGTGATTCCGTTCCGCAGTACCAGCCTGGGAACGCCTGGCAGGCCGCAACGTTGATCCGCCGCTATCTGTCGGACGACGACGCCCGAAAACGATGCGCCGCACAGGCACTCCAGCGCGTCGCGGGCCAGACATTTATCGATCGCGCGGCGGAAGTCGTTAGCGCTCTTCAGGCGTACCAGTCCAAGCATGCGCTGACCGCGGTAGCGGCATAAATCTGAGCATTTAGGAGTACCTACGTTGGCGACATTGCACTTTCGTAATTCCCATATCTATCTCGCGGCAACATCCGCAGCCGCTGCTGTGCCGATCACCGAGTCGCGGTCGTTCGATCTGAGTGTCGACGGACCCGATCTCGACGAAGACAACGCTTTCGGTGACACCTGGAAGACCGCACTGCCCGGCCTGGTCGGCTGGTCGGCGTCAGTTGAGGCGAACTGGGACACCGCGCAGACAACGGTGTTCGATGCCTCGACACAGATTCTTGGGCCGGTACGGTGGTATGGCTACCCCGACCGGGCGAGTGCATCACGCTACTATTCGGGTCTCGTCTGGGTCAAATTCTCGTCCAGTGGTTCCACGTCGTCTGTTGGCCGCGTGAACATCGATTTGACCGGCGACGGCGCTCTGACGGCCTATTAAGCGATGCCGATTCTGGAAAACTGGCCCCGAATCTCGGCTGGTCCATCTGCCGAGATTCGGGCCGGTCACCAGATCGCTGCTCGCTGCGGTGCGTGGGATATCGCGCCGTCTGGCGAGATGCGCTCCGATGTTCCGTCAGACAAATGGTCTTTCCTCTGCCAAACCGATGAGCGCGACACCTTCTGGCTCGAAAACGCATCCAAATTCACGCTAATCGCAACTGACCACGCGGGCCGAACCCTGACATTTCGCAATCTAACACGCATTTTCACGGACGAGAAACTCGGCGCATGGGGCGATGGTCCCCCGGAGGTAAAGGAATGAGCGCGAAACGGATCGCAGAACTCGAGAAACAGATCGCGGAGCAACGACTACTCCAGGATCAACCATCAGCCATTCTGCGCGCCCTTGAAACCGAACGCGAAGCTTTATTGGCAGCGGCACAGGCCGCGCCGGAGAAGAAGGAACCACCTGTATGAGCTCAGCATTCATTGATCCATCCGCCACGGTGCGACGTGAGTTCACGGTCGACGGCAACCCGCACTGGGTCGAGATCAAGGCCGAATTGTCTTTTGGCGAGGAACAAGCCCTGGCCGGTGCGCTGATGGGCGCCATGAACACCAAGCAGACGGACAAGAGCGCCAAAACTGGCGAAGTGTCCCTGTCGATGGAATTCAAGAAAGCCGCGATCGAGAAGATCGAAATCTGGGTGACCGAGTGGTCATTCACGAATGCAGCCGGGAAGACCGTCGCCAAAACCCGTGAATCAATCACGAACCTGCGACCGACCTACGCCGAAGCGATCAACGATCTCATTGATGCCCAGATTGAGGCAAATGAGGCTGTGGGAAAACCGGCGAATGGCGAGGCGTCGACGCCTTAATCGAACTCTGTTACGAGCACGGATGGACCTGGAACGAAATGAAGCAGACACCGGCGAGCATCGTGAAGCGTGCGATTGAACGCATGATCGATCGGCGTTCGGCTGCGTCCGAAGGCGGCAAACGTGGCCGCTAAGAATCTCGATTTCGTCATCCGGGCCCAGGACCGCTTCACGAAAGATATGGAACGGTTCAACGCAAGATTGGCGCGTATGGACAAGAACGTCAAGAAAAGTCAGAAGACGATGAGCACTTTTACCGGCTTCAAGTCGATCGCTGGCCTAATCGGCGTCGGCGCTGCTGGCGGTATCGGCGCGGTCGCCATCAAAACGGGCATCGCGTTCAACGTCCTCGAAGAAAACGCGCTCCTGGCATTCGAGACGATGATCAATGGCGCGAAAACCGGAACATCGGCGATCAGTGACATCGGCCAGCAGTTCAGCGCGGCGGAACGCGCGGCGCAGTTGTTTCGCGGTGTGCAGCAGGCGGCGCTGAAACAACCATTCAAGTTGACCGAGCTAATCCCCGCGACACAAAAACTACTCGCCTTCGGCTTTGCGGCCGAGCAGATCCCGACCATGATGAACGAGATCGCTGATGCAGCTGCGGGACTGGGTGGTTCTCCTGAAATGTTGAACCGCATCGCAATGGCGTTCGGCCAGATCAAGACCAAAGGCAAGGTTTCCGGCGAGGAAATGATGCAGCTCGCCGAAGCGGGCATTCCCGCGTGGCAGATGCTGGCCGAGAACATCGGGATGGTCGGCCCCCAGTTTGCCAAGATGCAAGAGGCGATCAACAACGGGTCACTGCCAATCGAAAAAGCCGTCCAGATGACCATGAAACTCGGTGAGCAGGGCAAGCTGACCGGTGCGGGCGCTATAGCCGCACTCCGTAAGGGCATGATCGCCCGGTTCGGTGGATTGGGCGAAAAGCAGAGCAAGACGACGGCAGGTGCGTTCTCGAATCTTTCCGATGAACTGGAAGTGTTCGCTAAGGAATTGCAGAAGCCCGTATTCAAAGACGCTGCTGACACTCTTAGAACGATGACAGAGTCCGTCAAGAAACTCCGCGAAGAGTTCGAGAAAATGCCGCCGGAACAGCAGAAGACCATCAGTTACACCGCTGGGATTGCGCTCGCTCTCGGCTCCACTGGTGCTCTTGCCGCTTCGATTGCGTTTATGACCGGCGGTGTTGGTGGCCTCGGCAAACTCGCAGCAGGATTCGCCACGATTACCGGTCCTCTCGGCTGGGCAGTGCTTGGCATAGGCGTCATGGCCGCGCTTGCCTTAGCATGGAATGCAGATTTTCTCGGCATGAAAACCAACGTCGACAATTTCCTAAAGCCGCTCGGCAAGGTTGGCGACTTCATCAGCAAGATGGTCGGGACGAATTCCGTCGCCATAGCCCTGGCGCTGCACTACGCCTTCGCCAAAAAGATTTGGGACTGGTTGTTCGAGGGAAAAGACCCTCCAGGCCCGAAGGCGATTGCTGTCACAATTGAATGGGCTAAAGGTCCAGCCGAGAAAATCGGCAACTTCCTTTTGGATACGAACCCACTCGCAAGGCCGGTCATCGCCGTTCTTTCTTGGCAAGCCGGTCTCGCTCAGCGCGTTTGGGCATGGCTTGAAGGCACTGGGATCACCGCCCAAATCGAGGCCGATTTCAAGTGGGCGGCGAAATGGGCAAAAAAGATCTGGGGATGGCTCACAGATGACGAGGCGATTACTGCAAACATCGTCGGGGCGTTTGAATGGCTGACCAGATGGGCAAAAAAGATCTGGGGATGGCTCACAGATGACGAGGCGATTACTGCAAACA
>SXGR01363485.1_pt1 | contig 14177 bp, 14 predicted proteins | sample 3174711 | NCBI WGS metagenome assembly SXGR01 (sample SAMN11356860, study PRJNA531348) | freshwater metagenome | isolation source: freshwater sample F1-60 | place: China: Fuxian Lake, Yuxi | collected 2017-12-25
CCTCCGTCAGACTCGGGGGCAATCCTGCCTTGCGGTATGATCGCCCTTTCCCGCAAGAACCCCAATATGGAGAAGGTTTCATGACGATAAAAGCCGGCGACAAGTTGCCCGATGGCAAGCTGATGGAAACCACAGAATTCGATCCCGCCACGCATTTCGCGATGGCGCCGAAGGAAGTGAACGTGGCCGACGCCGTGAAGGGCAAGAAAATCGCGATCTTCGGCCTGCCCGGCGCCTACACCCCGACCTGCTCCGCGAAGCACGTCCCCAGCTACCTGCAGAACCTGGATGCGCTCAAGGCCAAGGGCGTGAGCGAAGTCTGGTGCGTGGCGGTGAACGACGCCTTCGTGATGGCGCATTGGGGCCAAGACCAGAAGGCCATCGGCAAGATCCGGTTCCTGGCGGATGGCAGCGCGAACTGGGCCAAGTCCATGGGCCTGGAACTGGACCTGACCGCCCGCGGCATGGGCATGCGCATGAACCGTTTCTCCCTGTTGGTGGACAACGGCGTGGTGAAACAGGTGAACCTCGAAGGCCCGGGCAAGTTCGAGGTCTCCGACGGCGCCACCATGCTAAAGCAAGCGTAGGAAACAACTCGTTACACAACGTTACCGCAGCGCGACAACGAGGCCGGTAGGGTGGGCGTTGAAGGATTCGTCATTCAACGCCCAAGGAGCCAGACCATGATCCGCACCCGCATCCTCACCACCATCGGCACCGCCCTGCTGGCCGGTTCCCTCCTTGCCCACGCCCAGGCCCCTGCGCCCAAGGCTGAAGGCAAGGCGCGCATGGGCAAGGACATGGACGAGCGCCAGGCGATGCATGAAGCCTGCACCGGCAAGCGCGGCGACGAGTTGCAGAAGTGCCTGGGCGAGCAGCGCAAGAGCAAAGGCCACCGCGAGCACCGTGGCCACGGCGACAAGCCGAAGTCCTGAATCTCCCGGGCTGTACCGAACTACCCCGCGGGAGGGCGATTAGAATCGCGCTCCCGTGTCTGCTTTCCACCCCGAGTTCCGCCATGGCGTAAAGGCTAGCCTGCCGCTGCTGATCGCGGTGGGCCCCTTCGGCCTGGTGACAGGGGTGGCGATGGCCGCCGGTGGGATCCCGCCCCTCGAGGCCATGGCGATGTCGATCCTGATCTACGCCGGCGCCTCGATGCTCGCGGCGACGCAGCTCGTCGTCGAGGGCGCCCCGGCGCTGGTGATCGTGATGGCGGCGTTCATCGTCAACCTGCGCCTGTTCATGTACAGCGCCTCGATCCGCCCCTTCCTCATCGGCGAACCGCTGCACCGGCGCCTGATCGTTTCCTACTCGCTGGTGGACAATCCCTACGCCCTGTTCCTGCAACGCTTCACCACGCATCCGGAGGCGCCGGGCAAGTTCGACTACTTCTTTGGCCTGTCGATCCCGACCTGGATCTGCTGGCAGGCGGCGGTCGCCGCCGGCCTGCTGGTGGGCCAGCAGCTGCCATCAGCGTGGAAGCTGGAATTCGCCGCCCCGCTCGCGTTCATTGCCATGACGGTGCCGTTCCTGCGCGAGCGACCAATGGTGGCCGCCGCGCTCAGCGCCGGCGCCACCTCGGTGCTGGCCCACGGGTTGCCGCTTCGACTGGGCCTGGCGCTCGCTGCGGTCGTGGGTATCGCTGCGGGAATGGCCACCGAGCGCTGGCTGGGGAGGCGGCCGTCATGAGCGCCGCGATGCTCTGGATAGTGATCCTGGCCATCGCTGCGGCAACCTTCTGGCAGCGGGCCTCGTTCCTAGTCCTGCCAGAGCGCCTCCAGCTGCCCGAGTTGTTCAAGAACGCACTGCGCTATGTCCCGGCGGCGGTGCTCACGGCCATATGGGCCCCGGAACTGATGCTGCAGAAGGGTGTCATAGCCCTGTCCCCGGGCAATGAACGCCTGCTCGCGGGCATCGTCGCCATCGCCCTGGCTTGGCGGTTCCGGGTGAGCTTCGGTACGATCATCGCCGGGCTTCTCGCCCTGCACCTTTTCGACTGGATGTTCTGACATGCTGCGTCTCCTGATTGCGCTGTTTTTCATGCTTGCCGCCCTGCCCGCGTCCGCCCAGGCGCCGGAGAAGGTCGTGACCATCGAAGGCGTCACCGAGTACCGCCTCGCCAACGGCCTGCGTGTGCTCACCGTGCCCGACCCGAGCGCAAGCACGGTCACGGTGCACGTCACCTACCTGGTCGGCTCGCGCCACGAGAGCTACGGCGAGAAAGGCATGGCGCACCTGCTGGAGCACCTGCTGTTCAAGGGCACGAAGAACCACCCGGACATCAAGCCCGCGCTCACCCGCCGCGGTGCGCGCTACAACGGCACCACCTCCCAGGACCGCACCAACTACTTTGAGACGCTGCCGGCCAGCCAGGACAACCTCGACTGGGCGCTCGCCATGGAAGCCGACCGGATGGTGAACTCGAACGTGCGCAAGGAGGACCTGGACAGCGAGATGACCGTGGTGCGCAACGAGTTCGAGATGGGCGAGAACAGCCCCTCTGGCGTGCTGTTCCAGCGCATGCAGCGCCTCGCTTTCGCCGCCCACAACTACGGCAACCCCATCATCGGCGTGCGCTCAGACATCGAGTCGGTCCCGATCGAGCGCCTGCGCGACTTCTACCGCACCTGGTACCAGCCGGACAACGCGCTGCTCACCATCGGCGGCCGGTTCGACGAGGCGCGCGCGCTGCAACTGGTGGCGAAGCATTTCGGGCCAATCCCGCGCCCGGCGCGCCCGCTGCCGCAGCTCTACACCGTCGAACCGGTGCAGGACGGCGAGCGCGAGGTCACGCTGCGGCGTACCGGCGACCTGCAGCTGGTGTCGGCGATGTACCGCGCGACCTCCGCTGGCCACCCCGACTACCCGGCGCTCGACGTCCTGGTGCAGGCGCTGGGCACCGCGCCCACCGGGCGCCTGCACCGGGCGTTGGTGCAAAAGGGGCTCGCCAGCCAGGCCTGGGGCCACGAACGCATGATGCATGACCCGGGCTACGCCTATTTCGGCGCCGTGCTGGGCAAGGACGCGCCGCTCGCGCCGGCGCGCGAGGCGCTGCTGGCGGCTCTGGAGAGGCTGGCCGACGACCCGATCCGGGACGAGGAAGTCGAGCGCGCACGCACCGGCCTGCTGGCCGACCTGGACCGGATCCAGGTGGACGCGGGAACGCTGCTTCGCTGGGTGACGGAGTTCCACGCCATAGGCGACTGGCGCCTGCTGTTCCTGTATCGCGACCGGCTGAAGGCGGTCACGACCGCCGACGTGCGCCGCGTCGCCGCCGCCTACCTGAAGCCCGCCAACCGAGTGCTGGGCACGTTCGTTCCCACGGCGCGGCCCGACCGCGCGGACATCCCGCCGCGCCCGGACCTGGCCGCGGCGCTGGCCGGTTTCAAGGGCAGCGCGGCGGTGGATGCGGGCGAGGCCTTCGACGCCTCCCCCGCCAACATCGAGGCGCGGGTGCAGCGCCGCGTGCTTGCCAATGGCATCAAGGTGGCGCTGCTGCCCAGGAAGACACGCGGCGGCAACGTGGTTGCGCAACTGTCGCTCTACTGGGGCGACGAGGCGAGCAAGGCGGCGCGCGCCACCGCCTGCTCGATGGCGAGCGGCATGCTCGGGCGCGGCACCCTGAAGCGCAGCCGCGCCGAAATCCGCGACACGCTCGACCGCCTCAAGGCGTCGGTCTCGGTCGGGACCGAGGGCGCGAACCTCACGGTTCGCCGCAGCGAGTTGGAGGCGGCGCTGCGGTTGGCCTCCGAGATGCTGCGCGAGCCCGCGTTCCCGGCCACGGAGTTCGAGGAACTTAAGCGCGCCGCGCTCACCGGCGCCGAATCCGGCCGCGGCGATCCCGCATCGCTCGCCGCCGAGCGACTGTCGCGCCACCTCAGCCCCTATCCGCCCGGCCACTGGCTGTACACGCCCACCACCGAGGAGCGGATCGAGAACCTGAAGCAGGTGACCATCCAGGACGCGCGCCGCTGCCACGCGGAGCTGGTGGGCGCCACCGGCGCCGAGTTCGTCGCCGTAGGCGACTTCGACCCCGAGGCGATAGCGAAGCTCGTGGAGGAACTCTTTGGCGGCTGGAAGAACCCGGCACCCTACGCCCGCATCCCTTCGCGCTACTTCGAGCGCCCCGCGATCGAGGAGCAGGTGGCGACGCCGGACAAGGCGAACGCGGTGCTGCGCGCGGGACTGAACCTGAAGCTGCGCGACGACCATCCCGATTTCCCTGCCCTGGTCCTGGGCAACTGGCTGCTGGGCGGCAACTCCGGCGCGCGCCTGCCTGGGCGCATCCGGGAAAAGGAAGGTCTCTCCTACAGCACCTACAGCTTCCTCAGCGCCGGCCAGCAGGACGAGGCCGGGAGCTTCGGCGTCTCGGCGATCTACGCGCCGGAGAACCGGGAGCGCATCGAGCGCGCGGTCCGGGAGGAAATCGCCCGGGCGCTGAAGGACGGCTTCACCGCCGTCGAACTGGAGTCAGCGACGAAGGGCCTGCTGGAGGCGCGCCGCGTCGCGCGTTCCCAAGATGGTCCGCTGGCGGTGCGCCTCGCCAACTACCTGCACCTGGGGCGCACGTTCGCTTGGGACCTGGCATTCGAGAAACGCCTCGCCGCGCTCACCGCAGAGGAGGTGCGTGCCGCACTGGCGAGGCACATCAATCCGAAGAAGATTTCGCTGCTGAAGGCCGGTGACTTCCGCTAGCGACCGTCTACTTCTGCTTCAGCAGGTCACGGATTTCCTCCAGCAGCACTTCCTGGCGCACCGGTGCCTGTGCGGGCGCGGGCGCCTTCTCCTCCTCGCGCTTGAGGCGGTTGACCAGCTTGATGACCAGGAAGATCACCCAAGCGATGATGATGAAGTCGATCCAGGTCTGCAGGAACTTGCCGTACTTGATGGTCGCTGCCCCCACCTTGATGGCGAGCCCCGAGAAATCCAGCCCGCCCATCAGCGTTCCCAGCACCGGCATCGCCACGTCCTCGACCACGGAGCCGACGATTTTGCCGAAGGCGGTGCCGATGATGACCCCGACCGCCAAGTCCATGACGTTGCCCTTGACCGCGAACTCCCTGAACTCCTTTAGCACACTCATGCGGATCGCCTCCGTTGTGGCCCATGCAGCCTAATCGACCGGGTCGTACCGGACTTCCAGGATCTCCAGTTCCTCGTCGCCCGCCGGACTGCGCAGTAGGACCGAGTCGCCTTCGCGCGCCTTGAGCAGGGCCCGGGCGATCGGCGAATGCCAGGACACGCGCCCCCGGGAGGGCTCGGCCTCGTCGGCGCCGACGATCGTCACGGTGCGCTCGCCGTGTGCCGCGGAGCGCAGCGCCACGGTGGCGCCAAAGAAGACCTGGTCGGTGTCGCGGCCGGCCGACAGCACCACCTCGGCGTTCTCTAGGCGCTTGATGAGGAACCGTACGCGGCGGTCGATCTCGCGCAGCCGCTTCTTGCCGTAGAGGTAGTCGCCGTTCTCGGAGCGGTCGCCGTTGGAGGCGGCCCAGGACACCGTGCGCACCACCTCGGGCCGCTCCACCTCCACGAGCGCGCGCAACTCCGCCTTCATGCGCGCGAAGCCGGCAGGGGTGATGTAGTTTCGGCCCGGGGACGGCGCCGTCCCGGCGGCCTGCAGTTGGGCCTGCTCGTCGTCGAAGGCGTCCTCGCCGAGGTTGCCAAGTTCGCGCACAAAGGCCTTGGACATCGGGCGAAATTCTACACGCCGCCCACCTACCTTCCTCCCCCGGCCCCCTGAAAATCAAGGGTTACCGCAAGGGGGAACAAGATGGCCATGCAAAAAACGATCGAAAAAGACGACCTGCTGGCCGTGCTGGGCTGTGGCATCGTCATCGGGCTGTTCTTCTACCTCAAGTTCTTCTTCCTCGCGGTGGTGCTGCTGGTGCTGGGTGCGAACCTCGACCAGACCATCGCCGAGCACCTGAACGTGTCCAAGATTCCCCTGATCCTCGCCATGGTGGCGATAGTGGGCACCTCACTCATCAATTACGTGTTCAAGCTGCTGCCCACCGGCCTGCAGACCAAGCCCAGGAGTGCAGCCCGGAGGGCGTGCGCGCGCGCTTCTACGACATCGAGAAGAGCAAACTGGTGTACACGCTGAATGTGCTGGAGATGAACTTCGACTGCAACCTGCTGCACGACAACGGCTACACCCCGCGCCTACGCCGCGATGAAGGGCAACACCCGCAGGGTCGAGTTGCTGATCCGCAACGGCGCCGACCCAGCGCTGGTGACCAAGGAGGGCGACTCGCCCGCGGAACTGGTGCTGCGTTTCGGCCATTCCGAGGTCGCCGACGTCCTCAAGCAGGCCCGACTCCAGGGGGGGTCACAGGCAGCGCCGCAGCCGGCCTAGCCAGGCCAGGCCCGATACTGTATATTTAATCACCCCCTAGCCCTAGGCTTGGGAAGCCCCCATGGCACCGGGCATGGTGCGCCGCACCAAACCCGTAAGGGATTGACGCAGTAGACCATCCTGGCCTCGCCGGGGGGCACCCGTTTCCGCTACATCTAGTGACTCGCGTGCTGGGCAAACAACCCTTAGTATCAAAGCATTGTTGCCGACACTTCAAGTGAGACCAAAAATAAGACCATGAGCGAATCCGAGACTCCGATCCAGACCACGGTCCGCGCGACGGCCCCCCTTCCAGACCAGGAAATCTGCCGCGAGGCGCTGCTGGAGAAGTACGCCAAGGGCGATGAATCCTCGATGATCGAGGTGCGTCGCCGGGTCGCGCGCGCCCTCGCTCAGGTCGAGCCCGAGGCGAAGCGCGCGCTGTGGGAGAAGCGCTTCCTCGCGGCGCAGGAGGAGGGCTTCATTCCGGCCGGGCGGATCAATTCCGCGGCTGGGATCCAGATGCAGGCCACCCTCATCAACTGCTTCGTGCAGCCGGTGGGCGACTCCATCACCGAGGTGGTGGACGGCCGCGCCGGGATCTACACCGCGCTCGCCGAAGCCGCCGAGACCATGCGCCGCGGCGGCGGGGTGGGCTACGACTTCTCCTGCATCCGCCCCAAGGGCGCCGAGGTGAAGGGCACGCGCTCGCGCGCCAGCGGCCCGTTGTCCTACATGCGTGTGTTCGACCGATCCTGCGAGACGGTAGAGTCCGCCGGCGCCCGCCGCGGCGCGCAGATGGGCGTGCTGCGCTGCGACCACCCCGACATCGAGGACTTTATCCATGCCAAGGACAAGGGTGATCTCACCAACTTCAACGTCTCGGTCGGGGTCACCGACGAGTTCATGCGCGCTGTGGAAACCGACGGCGAGGTGGACCTGGTGCACAAGGCCAGGCCCAATGCCGCGCAGTTGAAGGACGGAACGACGCGGAGGGCGGATGGTCTTTGGGTCTACCGCCGCCTGCGCGCCCGCGAGCTCTGGGACCAGGTGATGCGCTCGACCTACGACCACGCCGAGCCCGGAATCCTGTTCCTCGACCGCATCAACCGCGACAACAACCTGAACTACTGCGAGTCCATCGAGGCCACCAATCCCTGCGCCGAGCAGCCCTTGCCGCCCTACGGCTGCTGCTGCCTCGGCTCGGTGAACCTGGTGCCGTTCGTGCGCGACGCGTTCGGCGACCGGGCCCGCTTCGACTTCGAGTGCTTCGGCGCCGTGGTCGAGGTTTCGATCCGCATGCTCGACAACGTGCTGGAGGTGACCGCCTGGCCACTCGAGCAGCAGCGCAAGGAAGCCATGGCAAAGCGACGCGTCGGCCTCGGCTTTACGGGGCTGGGCGACGCGCTCGCGATGCTCAAGCTGCGCTACGACACCGATGAGGCGCGCGCCATGGCGGCGCGCATCTCTGAGGCTATGCGCAATTCGGCCTACCGCGCCTCGGCCGAGCTGGCCAGGGAGCGCGGCGCGTTTCCCCTGTTCAACGCCGACCTGTACCTGTCCGGGACGAGTTTCGCGGCGCGCCTGCCCGAGGAAATGAAGTCGCTGATCCGCAAGAACGGCCTCCGAAACTCGCACCTGCTGTCCATCGCGCCCACCGGCACGATTTCGCTCGCCTTCGCCGACAATGCATCGAACGGTATCGAGCCGCCGTTCTCCTGGGTATACACGCGCAAGAAGCGCATGCCCGACGGCTCGTTGAAGGAATTCCAGGTCGAGGACCACGCCTGGCGGATATACAAGAGCGCCTTCGGCGAGAAAAGCGAACTCCCGCCCTATTTCGTCACCGCGCTAGAGCTTTCCGCCACCGCGCACGCCCAGATGGTTGCGACCGTGGCGCCGTTCATCGACACCAGCATTTCCAAGACGGTGAACGTCCCCGAGGACTACCCCTACGAAGAGTTCCAGGACCTCTACAGCTACGCTTGGAAGGCGGGCCTCAAGGGCTTGGCCACCTACCGCCCGAACAAGGTGCTGGGTTCGATCCTGTCCGTCGAGAAAGCCGCGGACGCCCAGCCGCAGGACTTCCGCGACGACGACCGCAACCGGCGCATCCGGATCAAGTCGGTGCCGCAGCCGGTGTTATCCAGCCTGCGCTGGCCGGGCCGCCCGGACCTGTCGGCGGGCAACCTCGCGTGGACCTACATGGTCGAGCACCCCTCCTACCACTTCGCGGTGTTCGTCGGCCATGTCGAGAACGGCAAGCCGCACCCGTTCGAGGTGTGGGTCAACGGCAGCGAGCAGCCGCGCGGACTGGGCGCGCTCGCCAAGACCCTGTCCATGGACATGCGCGCCAACGACCCAGGCTGGCTGAAGCTCAAGCTGGAGACACTCGCCAAGGCCGCCGGCGACGACCCCTTTGACATGCCCTTCCCGCCCACGGGCGAGACCAAACGCATGCCCTCCATCGTGTCTGCGTTCGCGCAGCTGGTGCGCTGGCGCGCAGAGCAGCTGCAGGCCTTCCGCGAGGCGGAAACGCCGGTGCTGGACGCGATGTTTAGCCTCAAGGAGCCCAAGACCGGCACAGACGGCACCATGTCCTGGACGGTGGACGTCCTCAACCCGCGGACCCATGACGACTTCGTCCTCGGGCTGAAGGAAATCACCCTGCCCGCCATGGACGGGTCCCCCGTGGGGGTCACGCGTCCCTATTCCATGTGGCTTTCCGGCGAGTACCCGCGCGCGCTCGACGGCCTTTGCAAGATCCTGTCGCTCGACATGCGCGTCATGGACCCGGCCTGGATCGGCATGAAGCTTCGCAAGCTGCTCGATTTCCCGGAACCGTTGGGCGATTTCCTTGCCTTCGTTCCCGGCAGTCGCAAGCAAGAGACCTTCCCCTCGACCGTGTCCTACGTCGCGCGCCTCATCCTGCACCGCTACGCCATGCTGGGCCTGCTCAACGAGGATGGCACACCGGTACGGCAGATGGGAATCCTGGAAGCGCCGGCTCGAGGCGAGGCTCGCGTGATGGCCGGCGCCGCCTGCCCGGAATGCGGCAACAAGACCCTGATCCGCAAGGACGGTTGCGACTACTGCACAGCCTGCGGTTATACCGGAGTCTGCGGCTAGCCGCCCTTCACCGCCTTCGCATTGCACTGACGGATCCGCTCCACAATCGCGTCGCCCTCCTTCATCAAGCGGTTGAAGCCGCCCATGTCCTGGTGCAGCACGTGCAGATTCGACTCCGGCCCGACCGGCAGCGCCGCGAAGCGATGGCGCTCCGCCTCCCAGCCGATCACCAGCGCGACGCCTTCGGGCTTGAGGGCGATCACCTTAGCCCTCGAATTGCCGTACCCACAGCAGCGCCGCGACTGTCTTGGCGTCGGTGATGCGGCCGTCGGCGATCATCGCCAGCGCTTCCGCCATGAGCAAGGTGAACACATCCAGAAACTCGCCCTCGTCCAGCCTTCGCTCGCCCGGCGCCAGGCCGCGCGCGACGAACAGCTCGATGCCCTCGTCGCTGTAGCCGATCGCGTTGTGGATCACGCCAAGGCGCGTCCAGTGCCGCGCGCTGTAGCCAGTCTCTTCCTTCAGCTCGCGCTGCGCAGTCAGCAGCGCGTCCTCGCCGGGGTGCTTCTTGCCCGCGGGCAGTTCGATGAATTCCCGCGCCAGGGGGTAACGGAACTGGCGCTCGAACAACACGCGGCCGTCATCGAAAAGGGGCGCGATCAGCACCGCACCCGGGTGGCGGATGAACTCACGCACCCCGTTGCTGCCGTCGGGCAGGCGCACCACGTGGCGCTGGACATGCAGCAAGCCACCGGACCACACCTCTTCGCCGGAGACGAAGGCCTCGGTGAGCTCGACGCCTTTCAATCCGCTACAGGCTCTTAATAGCGATGAAGCAAATGTTCATCAGCTGCTGCGGCACGATGCCGAACACCAGCAAAGCCATGCCGTTCGCCGACAGCAGCACCTTGAATTCGAGGCTGCCGCCGACGAATCCGGAGACCTGCGGCGCGTCGCGCGGCTCGTCGAAATACATCAGCCTGACAATGCGCAGGTAGTAGAAGGCGCCGATCAGGGAGAACACCACGGCCACCACCGCGAGCCAGATCTGCCCACTGTTGACGACCGCCGAGAGCACCGAGAGCTTGGCGTAGAAGCCGGCTGTGGGGGGCACCCCGGCCAGCGAGAACATCAGCAGCAGCATGATGAACGCCGTCCAGGGACTGCGGCGGTTGAGGCCCTTCAGGTCCTCCAGCTGCTCGCATTCGAAGCCCCTGGAGGACAGTAGCAGCAGCACGCCGAAGGCGCCGAGCGACATCGCGACATAGGTGACGACATAGAACATTGATGCGGCGTAGGCATCGGCCATGTTCAGCCCGTTGCCGCCCACCACGCCCGAAAGCAGGCCCAGCAGCATGAAGCCCATGTGCGCGATCGTGGAATAGGCCAGCATGCGCTTCAGGTTGGTCTGCGCGATCGCCGCCAGGTTGCCGATCGCCATCGACAGCACCGCCAGGATCGCGAGCATCTGCTGCCAATCGGCGGCGAGGTCGAGCAGGCCGTTCACCAGCAGCCGGATCGCCATCGCGAAGGCCGCCAGCTTGGGCGCCGTGCTGATCACCAGGGTCACCGCGGTGGGCGCGCCCTGGTAGACGTCCGGGATCCACATGTGGAACGGGACCACGCCCAGCTTGAAGGCAAGTCCCGCCACCAAGAACACCAGGCCGAACACCAGGAAGGTGTGCTGCGTTGAGTCGCGCGAGAGCAGGGCCACCTGCTTAGCCACCTCCGTGATGGTGAGCGAGCCGGTGGCGCCGTAGATCATGGACATGCCGTAGAGCAACAGTCCCGAGGCGAGCGCACCCAGCACGAAATACTTCATCGCCGCCTCGACCGACTGCGCCGAATCCCGGTTCAGCGCCACCAGGGCGTACAAGCACAGGGACAGCAGTTCCAGTCCCAGGTACAGGCTGAGGAAACTGTTGGCGCTCATCATCACCATCATTCCCAGCAGCGAGAATAGGAGCAGGGTCAGGAACTCCCCGCGCAGCAGGCCGCGGTCGAGCAGGTATTGGCGTGAATACACCAGCGCCACGGCGACCGAGACGTAGGCCACCAGCTTGAGCACGTGCGACAGCACGTCGGCAACGAACAGGCCGTGGAAGCTGTAGAGCACCTTGCCGCCAGTACCCCAGAGCACGAAAGTGGTGGCGGCGACGCAGGCGAGCAGCACCACCTGCGCCAGCGCAAAGCTTACGGCGCGGCGCTCGTCCTTCACGAACAGGTCCGTGATCATGAGCGCGCAGGCACCCACCAGCAGGAGGATCTCCGGTAGCGCAGGCAGGAAGTCGTTAGCATTCATCTCAGAACTTCGGCAGCGCGACATGGCGCAGCAGTTCGTTGACCGAGGCGTGCATCACCTCGGTGAAGGGCAGCGGCCAGATCCCCATGGCCAGCACCGCCACCGCCAGCAGGCCGAGCACCAAGGTCTCGCGGCCGTTCAAGTCCTTCAGTTTCGCGACATGGTGGTTGGCGACGGCGCCGAAGATCACCCGCTTGTACATCCACAGCGTGTAGGCAGCACCGAAGACCAGCGTGGTCCCAGCGGCGAAAGCGATCCAGAAGTTGGCTTTCATCGCGCCCATGATCACCATGAATTCGCCGACGAATCCGCTGGTGGCTGGGAGGCCACTGTTCGCCATGGCGAACAACATCATCAGCGCGGCGAACTTAGGCATCGTGTTCACCACGCCACCGTAGTCGGCAATGTTGCGGCTGTGCATGCGGTCGTACATCACGCCGACGCAGAGGAACATGGCCGCCGAGATAAAGCCGTGCGAGATCATCTGTACCAGCGCGCCCTCGACACCCCAGGAATTGAAGATGAAGAATCCTAGGGTCACGAAACCCATGTGCGAGATGGACGAGTACGCGATCAGGCGCTTCATATCGGTCTGCACCAGCGCCACCAGGCTGATGTACACCACCGCGATCAGCGACAGCGCGATCATCAGCCAGGCCAGTTCGCGCGAGGCATCGGGAAGGATGGGCAGCGTGAAGCGCACGAAGCCGTAGGCGCCCAGCTTCAGCATGATCGCGGCCAGCACCACCGAGCCGCCGGTGGGCGCCTCGGTGTGGGCATCCGGTAGCCAGGTGTGCACAGGCCACATCGGCACTTTGACCGCGAAGGCGAACAGCAGGCCGAAAAACAGCAGCATCTGCGTGTCCAGGTGCAGGGGCAGCTTCCACCAGTCCATGATCGCGAAGCTGCCGCCTGACTTGTTGTACAGGTAGAGCAGCGCGACCAGCATCAGCAGCGACCCGAACAGCGTGTAGAGGAAGACCTTGAGCGCAGCGTAGACTCGGTTGGATCCGCCCCAGACGCCGATGATGACGAACATCGGTATCAGTGTCGCCTCAAAGAAGACGTAGAACAGCAGCCCGTCCAGGGCTGAGAACACACCGTTCAGCAGCCCGGACATGATCAGGAACGCCGCCATGTACTGCGCCACGCGGCTCTGAATCACGGTCCAGCCCGCGATCACCACCAGCACCGTGATGAACGCGTTCAGCAGGAGGAACAGCACCGAGATGCCGTCCACTCCAAGGTGGTAGAAGACGTTGAACTGCGGGATCCAGGAGACGCGCTCCACGAACTGCATCCCCGCCTGGCCGGGCTTGAAGCCGGTGTACAGCGGGATGGTGACCAGGAAGCCGAAGATCGCACCCACCAGCGCGATGGTGCGTTGCAACGGCGCATTCTTGTCCCCACCCGTAGTCAATACCAGCAGCCCGGCCAGGATCGGCACCCAGATGGCCAGCGTGAGCAGTTTCATCAGCCAAATACCCGGTACTTGACCAGCGCGTACATGGCGCAGACGCCGAAGATCATCATGAAGGCGTACCAGTAGACCAGGCCACTCTGCAGCAGGCGCACCACCCCCGAGAACCAGCCCACCACGCGCGCCGAGCCATTCACCATGACCCCGTCGATGGCGCTCTGGTCGCCGCCCTTCCAGAACCCGGTGCCAACGGCGCGAGCGCCAGCGGCGAACACGATCGAGTAGAGCTCGTCGAAACCGTACTTGCGCTCCACCAGCGCGTACAACGGGCCGAAGGCCCGCGCGATGCGCCCGGGCAGGTCGGTGCGCACCCGGTAGAGGTACCAGGCGGCGGCGATGCCCGCGACCGCCAGCCAGAACGGCAGCGTGGCGAGGCCGTGAAGGATGAACCCGCCGAGTCCTCTGTAGTCGGCGGCCATCTTCGCAAGGCTGGCGTGCTCCGGCCGGACCAGGATGCTGGCGCCAAAATAATCACCGAACACCAGGCTGCCGATCCACCAGCCAGCCGCCACCGAAGGGATGGCGAGGAGCACGAGCGGGATGGTGACCACGGCGGGCGACTCGCGCGGCGGATGCTTCGGGTCGAAGCGCGGCTCGCCGTGGAAAGCCATGAACACCATGCGGAAGGTGTAGGCCGCGGTGACGAACACGCAGGCGAGCACGCAGGCGTAGGCGAAAGCCGCGCCCGGCGAGCCGGAGAGCCTGACGGCCTGGATGATGGCGTCCTTGGAGAAGAACCCGGCGAACGGCGGAATCCCCGCCGAGGCAATGGCGCCGATGAGCAATGTCCAGTACGTCCAGGGCAGGTACCGCTTCAGCCCGCCCATGCGTCGCATGTCCTGCTCGTGCTGCATGGCAATGATCACCGAGCCGGCAGCGAGGAACAGCACCGCCTTGAAGAAGTCGTGGGTCATGAGGTGGAAAATCGCCGCCGAGTAGGCCGAGGCGCCCAGCGACGCGGTCATGTAGCCCAGTTGCGACAGCGTCGAGTA
>SXGR01544219.1_pt1 | contig 14177 bp, 19 predicted proteins | sample 3174711 | NCBI WGS metagenome assembly SXGR01 (sample SAMN11356860, study PRJNA531348) | freshwater metagenome | isolation source: freshwater sample F1-60 | place: China: Fuxian Lake, Yuxi | collected 2017-12-25
AGCGCGCGACGCGCGAATGCAGCACGTCACCCACGACGGCCACGGTAAGCGCGGAGAAGTCGCCCTTGTAGTGACGGATGGTGTAGAGATCGAGCAGGCCCTGGGTCGGATGCGCGTGACGGCCATCGCCGGCGTTGATCACGTGCTCGTGCGGCTTGACGTGGCGCGCGATCAGGTGCGGCGCGCCCGAGGACGCGTGGCGCACCACGAACACGTCGGCCTGCATTGCCGAGAGGTTGGCGACCGTGTCGAGCAGCGACTCGCCCTTGGAGGCCGAGGACACCGAGACGTTGAGGTTGATGACGTCGGCCGACAGGCGCTTAGCGGCGATCTCGAACGTGGTGCGGGTGCGCGTCGAATTCTCGAAGAACAGGTTGAACACACTTTTGCCCCGCAGCAGCGGCACCTTCTTCACCTCGCGCTCGGTGACGTCCGCGAACGGCTCGGCGGTGTCCAGGATCTGCAGCAGGATCTCCCGCGGCAGGCCCTCGATGGACAGCAGGTGCTGCAGCTCGCCGTTGGCGTTGAGCTGCGGGTTGCGGCCGGCGCTAAGTTGCACGTTCCAGCTCCAGCGACAGGCGGCCGTCGGCGGCGCGCTTCAGGCGCAGCCGCATGCCCTCGGGCACCTGCACCTGCGCCCCGCAGTGCTGGGCGCAGATCGGCAGCTGCCGGCCGCCGCGGTCGGCGAGCACCGCGAGCGCGATGCTGCGCGGACGGCCGTAGTCGAACAGCTCGTTCATCGCCGCGCGCACCGTGCGCCCGGTGAAGAGTACGTCATCCACCAGCAGCAGGTCGCGACCGCCGACGTCGAACGGGATCCGGGTGCGCTTGGGGTCGTGCTTCAGGCCCTGCTTGGCATAGTCGTCGCGGTAGAAGGCGATGTCCATCAGGCCAAGCGGTTCCTTCAGGCCCAGCAGCGCGTGCAGGCGCTCGGCGAGCCAGGCGCCGCCGGTGTACAGGCCGATCATCGCGGTCGCCGGGGTCACGCGCGGCTTCAGCTCGGCGACAAGGCCGGGCAGCAGGGATTCCGCGTCAGGAAGGGCAATCATGCCGTCCGCTCGTTGAAATACTGCTCCAGCACCAGTTGTGCCGCGTGCGAATCGAGCGCCTTGCCGCGCGAGAGCGCCGCAGCCTTACGGCTGCCGTAGGCGACGCGCATCCGGCTTTCCACCTCCACCGAGCTGTAGCGCTCGTCCACCAGCGCCACCGGCAGGCGAAAGCGCCCGTTCAGCTGGCGCGCGAAGCGCTCGGCGCGGCGCGTCATCTCGTGCGGCGCGCCGTCTTCGCCCAGCGGCCGCCCGACCACGAACTGCGCGGGGTTCCACCGCTTCACCAGCAGGCCGATCGCGGTGAGCCGTCCAGGCGCGTTTTGCGCGACCACCGCCAGAAGGGGGTGCGCGGTGCCGAGTTCCGGCTCGCCCACCGCAACGCCGATGCGCTGCAATCCGAAATCAAAAGCGAGGATGGTGCCCGCGGCTTTGCCGATGGCCTGCTCAGGCATGTCCCGCGACGTCGGCGAGACGCGCATAGTTCAGGCCGAGCAGTTCCATGGCCGCGGTCAGACGTTCCTCGGCCGGGGTTTCGAACAGGATGCTGTCGCTCGCCTCCACCGTCAGCCAGGCGTTCTGCGACAGCTCGTGCTCAAGCTGCCCGGCCGTCCAGCCGGCGTAGCCGAGCGACACCAGCATCCTGCCCGGCCCCTCGCCCCTCCCGACCGCCTCCAGGATGTCCTTGGAGGTGGTGAGGCCGATGGCGTCGCGCACGCGCAGCGTCGACTGCCAGTTGCCGGTGGGCGCATGCAGGACGAAGCCACGATCGGTCTGCACCGGGCCGCCGAAGTAGATCGGCGCATCGGCCATGTCGGTGCTGCCCATGGACAGCGACAGGCGCTCGAACAGGGCTTGCAGGGTCATGTCGATGGGGCGGTTGACCACGATGCCCAGGGCGCCTTGGTCGTTGTGCTCGCAGACGAACGTCAAGGTCCTCGAAAAATACGGATCGGCCATGTTTGGCATGGCAATCAGGAAGTGATGCGTAAGATCGATGGAAGACATGCTCGACATAATTTTACCGCATGCGGCCGCGCGGCGGGTCCTGCGCGGGTCCCCCGCCGCTATGCTGCCGCGCGGCCCCAGCCTGCCTCGCCCCCCCCGACATGCGCATCTTGCTCACCGGCTACTCGGACCTCGCCGCGATCGTAGGCTCGGTCAACGACAGCGAAGTGTTCCGCTTTGTTTCCAACCCCTGAACGAGGACGAACTGCGCGGTGCGCTGGTGCTGGGCGAGGCGGCGATCGCGCGCGGCTTCAGGGAACTTGCTCGCGGCGCCTGGCCGGTGCACGAGGCGGCGATCGCGGAGGACGCACTCGCCCTGCTCGCCGCCGAGGAGATCGGCACCCTGGTGTACGACCTGGATTCGGCGCCGGGGGATCCAGCGGCGGCGCTGGACCACTACGCGCGCCTGATGCGCACGCCGGGAAAGCTGCGCGCCAAATCGGCGAAGAAACGCCGGGAGGAAGGTGCCGAAGCGGGTTCGCTGCTGGGCCGCATCAAGGCGCTGGGCGGGCGCTTCGCCTCGATGCTGGGCAAAATCTGAGCCGCGCTCAGATCTCCATCATCTCGAAATCGTCCTTGCGCGCGCCACACTCCGGGCAGGTCCAGTTCATCGGCACGTCTTCCCAGCGCGTACCGGGCGCGATGCCCTCGCCGGGAATGCCGGCGGCCTCGTCGTAGACGAATCCGCAGATCAGGCACATCCAGGTCTTGTACTGCACGACGTTCTCGGTCATCGGATTGGGAATGCCCGTGGTTGACGGTGGGATAGAATGAAATGCGATATTAAACCAACCCCAGCGGCGCCTGCGTGAACGCGCGACCCCCGATCGTCCTTTGTTTCGCTGCATCCGATCCCACCGGAGGGGCCGGCGCGCAGGCGGACATCCTCACCCTCGCCGCGCTGGGCTGCCATCCGCTGTCGGTCCTGACCGCGCTCACTGCGCAGGACACCCGCGGCGTGCACGGCGTGCAGGCGGTGGAAAGCGCCTGGGTGGAGGCGCAGGCGCGGCGCCTGCTCGAGGACATGCCGGTGGATGCGTTCAAGATCGGCGTGCTGGGTTCGGCCGCGAACGTCGAGGCCGTGGCGTGCGCCATCGGGAATTTTCCACGCCTGCCGGTGGTGCTCGACCCGGTGCTCGCCTCCGGGCGGGGCGACGCGCTCGCGGACGAGGCGACTCTGGAGGCGCTGTGTACGCGCCTGCTTCCGCTCACCACGATGCTCACGCCCAACAGCCTCGAGGCGCGCCGGCTCTGCGCCGACAATGGCGCCGGGTTGGAGGCCTGCGCAGCGCGCCTGGTCGAGATGGGCACCAAGTACGTCCTCATCACCGGAACGCACGAACCCGGCGCACAGGTGGTCAACACCCTGTATGGCGCGCCCGGCAAGCTGCGCGAGGACCGCTGGCCGCGCCTGCACGGCGGCTACCACGGCTCGGGCTGCACGCTCGCCTCCGCGCTCGCCGCGTTCCTCGCCAGAGGATTGCCGGTGCCCGAGGCCGCGCACGAAGCCCAGGCTTTCACCTGGAAAGCCCTGCAGCGCGGCTTCACCGCGGGCGCCGGGCAATCCCTGCCGGACCGCTTCCATGCACAGGGCAAAGATGCTGCGCGGACTCTACGCGGTCACGCCTGACGGCGCCGACGGCGCGCGCCTGCTGCGGCTCGTCGAACGCGCGCTGGAGGGCGGGACGCGCCTGCTGCAGTACCGGAACAAATCCGCCGCGCCTGCTCAGCGCCTGGCCGAGGCGCGCGCGCTGATGGCGCTTGCCGCGCGCCACGACGCGAAGCTGATCGTGAACGACGACCTGGCGCTGGCGCTGGAAGTGAAGGCGCACGGCCTGCACCTGGGCCGCGAGGACGGCGAACTCGCCGCCGCGCGCACCTCGTTCCCGGGACTGCTCGGCGCCTCGTGCTACAACTCTCTGGACCTCGCCCGGCGCGCAGCGGCCGGGGGCGCGGACTACATCGCCTTCGGCAGCGTGTTCGCGTCCTCCACGAAGCCCGGCGCGATACGCGCCCCGTTACCGCTGTTCGAGTCCGCGCGCGCGCTTGGCTTGCCGATGGTCGCGATCGGCGGCATCACGCTCGCCAATGCGCCGCAACTGGTGGCGGCCGGCGCCGACTGCCTGGCGGTGATCTCCAGTCTGTTCGACGCGCCCGACGTGGCGGCCACGGCGCGGGCCTTCAACCAACTGTACGCAAAGGAAACCGCTCTCCGATGAGCCAGCGCAACCAGGAGTTGTTCGAGCGCGCACAGCTGCGCATCCCCGCTGGGGTCAATTCGCCGGTGCGCGCCTTCCGCGCCGTGGGCGGCACGCCGCCCTTCATGGCGCGCGCCTCGGGCGCCTACGTTTGGGACGCCGATGGCCGGCGCTACATCGACTACCTGGGCTCCTGGGGCCCGATGGTCGCCGGGCACACGCATCCGGCGGTCGTGGAAGCCGTGCAGGCCGCGGCGGCGAAGGCGCTTTCCTTCGGCGCGCCCACCGAGGCCGAGATCGAGCTCGCCGAGGTCCTCTGCCGCCTCGTGCCCTCGTTGGACCGGGTGCGCCTGGTCTCGTCGGGAACCGAGGCCACCATGACCGCAATCCGCCTCGCGCGCGGCTTCACCGGCCGCATCCTGATCGTGAAGTTCGAGGGTTGCTACCACGGACACACCGACAGCCTGCTGGTGAAGGCCGGCTCCGGCGCTCTAACCTTCGGTAACCCCAGTTCCGCCGGCGTGCCGCCGGAGACCGCGGCGCACACGCTGGTGATGGATTTCAACGACATCGCGCAGGTGGATAAAATCTTCGCCGCGCGCGGCGCCGAGATCGCCGGCGTGATCGTCGAGCCGGTCGCGGGCAACATGAACCTGGTGCTGCCCAAACTCGGTTTTCTGGAGGCGCTGCGCGCGCAGTGCACGAAGCACGGCGCGGTGCTGATCCTGGACGAAGTCATGACCGGGTTCCGCGTTGCGCTGGGCGGGGCGCAGGCGCGCTTCGGCATCCGGCCCGATCTCACCACGCTCGGCAAGGTGATCGGCGGCGGCCTGCCGGTGGGTGCGGTGGGCGGCCGGCGCGACATCATGCAGAAACTCGCGCCGCTGGGTCCGGTCTACCAGGCGGGCACGCTCTCGGGCAACCCGGTGGCGGTGGCCGCGGGGTTGGCGACGCTGAAGCTGGTGGAGGGGCCGGGGTTCCAGGAGCGCATCGAGGCAACGACCAAGGCCCTGGTCGAGGGCCTCGTTGCCGAGGCGAAGAAAGCCGGCGTGATGTTCTCTGCGCAAAGCATCGGCAGTATGTTCGGCGTCTACTTCAGGGCGTCGCCGCCAACGAGCTTCGCCGAGGTGATGCAATGCGACAAAGACCGCTTCAACCGGTTTTTCCACGCCCTGCTGGAGCGAGGCATCTATCTCGCACCGTCGGCGTATGAGGCCGGCTTTGTTTCGGCAGCGCACGGTACCGCCGAGATCGAGGAAACCCTGAAGGCGGCGGCAGAAGCCTTCCGCGCCTAAGCGCGGCGCCGGCAGGTACCCGATGTAACCGATCGATGACATCTGGCGCCGCCAGCGGCAGCGGCTCAGGGAATCTGCACCGCCGGCATGCGAGCGAGGATGGTCGCCATACGACCGGCAACATAGGGCGTGACGCGGCCGCGCTCGTAGCGCCGCGGGCTGGGCAGGATCACCGCCAGGTACGCCGCCTGCTCCGCGCCAAGCCCCGCTGCACGGCCGCCGAAGTGGTATCGCGCCGCGGCCTCGGCGCCGAACACGCCATCGCCCCACTCGGCGAAATTGAGATACAACTCCAGGATGCGGCGCTTGGGCAGCGCCGTCTCCAGCATCCACGTGATCGCCGCCTCCTGCCCCTTGCGGATCCAGGAGCGATCGTCGGAAAGAAACAGGTTCTTCGCCAGCTGCTGGCTGATGGTGGAGGCGCCGGCGACGATGCGGCCCTTCTTCTCGTTGCGCTCCATGGCCTTCGAGATCGCCTCCCAGTCGAAGCCCTCGTGGTCCATGAACTTGGCGTCCTCTGCGGCGACCACCGCGCGCTTGAGCTGCGGGGAGATGCGCGTGTAGTCGACCCACTGGTGCTGCAGCTTCACGTCCGGGAAATTCTTCTTCGTCTGGGCAAGGCGCGCATCCATGAACGCGGTACTGTGCGGCGTGTTCGTCCGCCAGCAGAGCACCTGCGCGAAAAACCAGCACTGCACCACGACGGCGACGACGACCAGCGTGCCCAGGCTGTAGCAGAACAGCTTCCAGCCGAGCAGCGCCCAGCCCAGCGCGCCCTTGCGCCTGGCGGGCCTAGCGGTCGGCACGCAGCGCGGCGAGTACTGCCCCGGTTTCCGGGCGCACGCCCCGCCAGAAGAAAAACGACTCGGCTGCCTGCTCCACCAACATGCCCAGGCCGTCCGCCGTCGCGATGCCACCGGCGCGCGCCGCGGCGAGGAACGGCGTGTCGCGCCCGTAGACCATGTCGTAGGCGAGCGCGCCCGGGGCGAACACGCCTTCGGGCAGCGGCGCCGCCTCGCCGGTGAGGCCCGCCGAGGTGGCGTTGATCACGATATCGAATGCCTCGCCCGCGAGTTCGTCGTAGCCGCCGCCGCGCGACCCGGGGAAACGCGCCGCCAGCTCGCGCGCCTTGGTGTCGGTCCGGTTGGCAATCGCCAGTGCCGCCGGGCGGGCGTCCAGCAACAGTCCGAGCACGCCTTGCGCCGCGCCGCCGGCGCCCATCAGCAGCACGCGCTGGCCGGCGATGGGCCGGCGCAGATTGCGCTCCAGATCGTTCACCAGCCCGATACCGTCGGTGTTATCGGCGAAGACCGCTTCCGCTTCAAAGCGCAGGGTGTTGGCCGCGCGCGCCGCGCGCGCCCTCGGCGTCGGCGCGGTCGCGAGCGCGAAGGCCTCGGACTTGAACGGCAGGGTGACGTTGCAGCCACGGCCGCCGGCGGCACGGTACGCCGCCACCGTGCGCGCGAACGCCTCCAGCGGCGCCTCGATGCGGCCATATTCAATGTATTGGCCGGTGGCGCGGGCGAACTCGGCGTGGATCCAGGGCGATTTGGAATGCGCCACCGGATTGCCGATCACGGCGTAGCGCTCGTTCATCGCCCGCCTATTCGGTCCAGATGCGGTCGCCCTGGCCGAAGAACCAGGTGCGGGTGATCACTAGCAGGTCGGTGTCCTTGCGGATCTCAGGCGGGAACGCGGCGAACGGCGCCGTGAGCTTGACGATCAGGAACGCCGCCTGGTCGAGCACCTTGAGGCCAGAGGATCGATTCAGCTCCACGGACTCCACCGACCCGTCCGGGCGGATAGTCACCGTCAGCTGGAGCTTGCCGTAGAGTTTTCCGCGCGCCTCCGCCGGGTAGTGCAGCGTGCCGACGCGCTCGATCTTGGCCCGCCAGTCCTCCTCGTACTGCGCGAACCGGTACTCGCGGGTGCGCGCACCGATGAAGGTCTTGCGTGGCCGCTCCGCGTAGGCGCGAGTCTGCTTGTCGATCTGCGTCTGGAGCCGCATCGCAGCGAGCGACAGGTCGGCGAGGTCGCGGCCGCTGGGCTGCGGCGCGGATTCCTGCGCCGGCGTCTGCTTGGGCGCCTCGGGCGCCACGCTGGTAGCGGACTTCTTCGCCTGCGCGAGCAAGCGCTGTTGCTGCTCCTCGAGTTCCTTCACCCGGCGCTGCGCCTGAGCGAGGTTGTTGCCCGGGTCGCGCGGGTTGGTCACCGGCAGCGGCGAACTGGGCCGCGCCTTCTTGTCGGTATTGCCCCCGCCGTCCAGGTTCGCCTGCGCACGCGCCTCGGCCTTGGTCGGCTTCTCGCGCGTCTTGGAGTTAACCAGGATCACCTCGAGCGGCGACTGCGCGGACTCCAGGCGCAGCGCGTCGGGGAAGCGGAAATGCACCGAGATCAGGATAGCGTGCAGCAGAATCGAGAGCGCAACCGACGCGTGGAGAACGCGCGAGGCGCGATTCAGCGCAGACCAGTACTCGCGCGGATCGACCAGAAGGGCGGCCGCCCCAGATGTCCCGGATCCCGCCAAATTCACCTCGTTTGTTGCCGTGCCGGTACCATTGTAGGCACAAAGCGCCTTTCAGGCCCCGGGTCCGGGCGCATCCTCGAGCGCAGCCGGCAGCGTTTCGCGCCAGGTGCAGGTGACGGTGCGCTCGAGCAGGTCCACCGCGGCGATCGCAAGGCGCACGCGCGTGCCCGCTTCCAGCCCGGGGAGCGACGGCACCCGCGTCACCAAGGGCAGGCGTTCGAAGCGCACCAGGTTCTCGCGCAAGACCACGGCCTCCAAATCAGCGACCGCTTCCTGCTGCAGCCAGCGCAGGCACCAGAACTGCTCCAGCGCGCGCTGGTGCTCGTCCAGGCGCGTCGCGGTGAGCTCAAAGGCGCGCATCGCGGTGAGCAAGGCCTCGGAACTACGCGACAGCGGCGCCCGGCGGCCCTGCACCGCCGCCGCCAGCTGCCACTGGTTGAGCAGGTCCACGTACCGTCGCAGCGGCGAAGTCAGCCACGCGTAGCAGCTGACGCCCAGTCCCTCGTGCGCCTCCGGATGCACCGACAGGCGCACCTTGCCGACTGCCTGCGCGCGGTAGATCGCCGCCACGTCGCGTTCGGCGAGCAGTTCGCCCCAGGTGCTGTTGGCGAGGATCATGAGCTCGGCCACCAGCTTGTCCAGCGGCGCCCCGCGCCGCCGCGTCTCGATCGAGACGCGCCCCGCCTCGACGCGGAAGGTGTAGTCGACGGCGTGCGCCGGGATGCTCGGCCGTCCGCGGCGCGCCTCCAGCACGAGGGCGATGCGCCAGAGCTGGCGCAGTTCGTCCTCGTACGGCAGCCCGCAGGCGGCGCCCGACTCGAAGCCCTCGTTCAACGCGCCGTACGCCTGGTGGCGCAAATTGGCGGCGACGCGCAGGCGTTCCAGCCGCGTGTGGTGGCCGCGCACCGCGCCGTCCGCGGCCGAGACGTTCAGGTACAACGACACCGTCGCGCGCACCTCGCCCGCGTCCAGCGAGCAGGCGGCGATGGCATCCTCTGGCAGCATGGTGAACTTGCGGTCCGGCATGTAGGCCGTCGACAGGCGGTCGCGCGCGATCGCGTCCAGCGCCGAGCCCGGCGCGAACGTGAGCGCCGGGGCGGCGATGTGGATGCCAATGCGCAGTTCGTCCTCCGATACGCGCGTCACCGAGAAGGCGTCGTCGATCTCGGTGGTGCCGCTGTCATCCAGGCTGAAGGCGAGTACCTCGGCGAGCGGCAGGTCCGACGGCATTGCCGGCGCCTCGTGGGCCGGGTAGCCGGCGCCAGTCGGGAAGATTTCGTACAGGAAGCGGTTCAGGTGGTAGTCGTGCGCCGAGGCGAGCAGGCCGCAGCGCTCGAACAGCTGCGGCACGGCGAGGCCGCTCGCGGCGCAGGCCTGCTCCAGGGCCTTGGTCTCCGGCTTGTTGCGGTCGGGGGCATACAGCAGCTCGTCGCGCAGGCGCGCGATTTTCGGCGGGCACTCGAAGCGCTGCAGCTGCGCCGCCCATTGCGCGATGCTCTCCAGCTGGCGCTTTTTCTTCTCCGCACCGGCCAGCGCCAGCTTCAGGGTCGCCTCCGGCGCCTTCTGGTAGCGGCCGCGGCCGCGGCGGTAGAAGTACATCGGCACCGCGTGCAGCTTCATCAGCACGCCGGCGGATTCGGTCGGCGTCGGCTCGCGGCCGACGTAGTCGCGCGCCAGGTCCTGGAAACTGAACTCCCCTTCCCCGCTGCACTGCCACAGGAAGTCGGTATCCAGATCCTTGGCGAAGCTGTCGGCGCCCGCGAGGAGCTCGGCGCCAGTCGGGCGCTCGAAGCTGAGCAATACCTGCGCCGCCTTCACCTTGGAGCGCCTGCCGTGCGGGCTCTCGACCTGAAACGAGGCCGGGGCATGGGCGAGCACGGCGCCGACCTTGAAGTCGCCCTCCTCCTCGTATAGCAAATTCATCTAACCCAGTCCCGCGAACGCAAGGATGCGCGGCAAATGCTCCGGGAAGCACTGCAGGCTGTGGTCGCCGCCGTCGCGCACCACCATGCGCGCACCCTCGTACTTGCGCGCGGCCTGGCGCCAGTCGAGCACTTCGTCTCCAGTCTCCAGCAGCAGCAGGTAGCGCTCCGGATCGACCTGGTCGAGATACAGCTCGCGCCAACCCTCGAGGTGTGCGGGCGTGAGTTCGTAGGGCTCGCCGGTGTGCAGATTCTTCTGGGGGCCGAGGTAGGCCTGCAGCCCGATATGCGGGAACACTGCGGGCTGGATCAGGACGGCGCGGCAGCCACGCTTCTCTGCAAGCCAGGTGGCGTAGAACCCGCCCAGCGAACTGCCCAGCAGCGTCACCTTGCGCGGATCGTGCCGCGCCAGCTCGGCCTCGATGAGGCGCATCGCCTCCCCCGGCAGGTTCGGCAGCGCCGGACAGGCGTAGCGATGGCCCAGGCCACACCCGTCCATGTAGGTCTTCATCAGCTGCGACTTGTGCGACTGCGGCGAGCTGTTGAAGCCGTGAAGGTAGATCAGCATCGCCCTATTCCTTCGCCAGCGCCGCGAGCAGCTTGCCGTGGATGCCACCGAAGCCACCGTTGGACATCACGAGCACCCGGTCCCCCGGCTTCGCCTCGGCGGCGATTGCTGCGACCAGCGCCTCCACGCTTGCCTCGCAGCTCGCCCGAGGTCCCAGTGGCGCGAACAGCGCGCTGGCGTCCCATTCCAGCCCGGCGGCGTGGATGTAAACGCGGTCGGCCGCGGCGAAGCTCGCCGGCAAGGCCTCCTTCAGGATGCCCTTCTTCATGGTGTTCGAGCGCGGATCGAACACCGCGAGAATGCGACCGCCCTTCTCCCGTTGCCGGAATCCGTCCAGCGTGGTCCGGATGGCGGTCGGGTGATGGGCGAAGTCATCGTAGACGGCGACCCCGCCTTCGGTGCCTTTGAGTTCCATGCGCCGCTTCACGCCCCCGAAGGCGGCGAGTGCAACCAGGGATGCGGCTGGCTCCACGCCGGCGTGCCTCGCCGCAGCGATGGCGGCGAGTGCGTTGTGCCGGCTATGCGCGCCGGACAGCTCCAGCCGCAGCCGACCAATTCCCCTGCCCTGCCACGCCACCTCGAATCCACCGTTGGCATCCGGCTCCCCCGCATCCCAACCCTCAGGACTTCCGAATACCTCCATCGAGGTCCAGCAACCCATAGTGAGTACTCGCTTAAGAGCGGTGTCCCGGCCATTCATCACCAGTTTTCCGGACCGGGGTACCGTACGTACCAGATGGTGGAATTGACGCTCAATCGCAGCAAGATCGTCGAAGATGTCTGCGTGATCGAACTCAAGATTGTTCAGAATAGCGGTCCTGGGGTGGTAGTGGACGAATTTGGACCGTTTGTCGAAGAAGGCGGTGTCGTATTCGTCCGCTTCGATCACGAACAGTTCGGAATCCGTGGCCTTGGCCGAGACGCCGAAGTCGGCTGGCAGGCCGCCGATCAGGAACCCCGGTCGGCGCCCAGCCCGCTCCAGGATCCAGGCCAGCATGGAGGAGGTGGTGGTCTTTCCATGGGTTCCAGCAACAGCAAGTACCCACTTATTTTGCAGGTAGCTCTCTGCCAGCCACTGCGGGCCAGACACGTACCGGCCGCCGCTGTCGAGGATGGCCTCCATCAAGGGATTACCCCGGGTAACGACGTTGCCGACGACCCACAGGTCGGGGGCCAGCGCCATCTGGTCGGCGCCAAAACCTTCGATGAGCTCGATGCCCAGCGCCGCCAACTGCTCGCTCATCGGAGGATAGACCGCGACGTCGCAACCCGTGACGCGATGGCCGGCCTGGCGCGCGATCGCCGCGATGCCGCCCATGAAGGTGCCGCAAATGCCGAGGATGTGAAGGTGCACGGCGCCGGAGAGCAGGGTGCTGCAAGTGAAGGGGCCCGCGATTGTACGTGAGCGCTGCGCTATCATCGCAGCAGCAGGTCCACCGAGAATCCCCGATGCGCCGCAAGCACTCCCGCGCCAACAGCATGCGCGCCTCCATCGCCGCCGCCGCCGCCCGTATCATGGCCGAGGACGGCATCGACGACTACGCCATCGCCAAACGCAAGGCTGCGCGCGCGCTCGGCGCGCCGGCCACCGAGGCGCTGCCGGCGAACGCCGAGATCGAGCGCGCGCTGCACGAGTACCGCGCCCTCTACCAGGCCGACGAACACCCGGAGCGCATCGCCGAGCTGCGGGAGCTTGCGCTCGAGGCGATGCAGGAGTTGAAGCGCTTCCACCCCTACCTGACCGGGCCGGTGCTGGCTGGCACCGCGGGTCCCTATGCCGAGATCGAGTTGCAGTTGTTTCCGGACGATCCCAAGGAAGTGGAGATGTTTCTCCTCGAGCGCCACCTCCCCTTCGAGACCGAGGAAGGCCGGCGCTTCTCGGGCGACCGGGTGCACGCGGTCGCGGCGCTCACGTTGGCGTGGCAGGAAGTGCCCCTGCGCCTGTCGGTGTTCGACCCCCGCGACGAACGCGTCGCCCTGAAGACCACCCCATCCGGGAAGGTCGCTGAACGCGCCGGGATCTCCGAAGTTGGAGCCCTGATCGCCGAATATGTCGCCACAGCGCCGTAGGTCGCTCGCCTACGGCGCGGCAGCCGTTGCGGCTGCGGGGGCGGGAATCTGGGCCGGCGTCCGGCTGCTGTCGGGCGGCGCGGTGCCCGAGCCTGCGCACGTCAGTCCCCTAGATGCAACGGTCTATCCGGATCTCGCCGGAAAGCCACGTCGGATCGCCGAATGGCGAGGCAAGGTGGTCGCGGTGAATTTCTGGGCGACGTGGTGCGCGCCGTGCCTGGAGGAGATTCCCCTGTTCATGGAGGCGCGCCGAAAGCACAGCAGTAAGGGCTTTGAAATTGTCGGTGTCGCCGTCGATAATCCAGCTAAAGTCGGCGAATTCTCCCGAAAACTGGATATCTCCTATCCCATCCTGGTTGCCGACGGATCCGGCTTGGCGTTGATCCGAAAGCTCGGCAACACCAGCGGCGGCTTACCCTATACTGCCCTCCTCGATCGCGAGGGGCGGCCGGTAAAATCAAAGTTAGGGGCCTTCACCCGGCCCGAGCTTTTCGACCTGCTGGCTGAGCTGTTGCCCTGACCCGGAGTAAAATTCGCCCTTCTTCGGCGAACGTGCGGGAAAAATGGCGAAAAAATCTACAAAGGGCAGGGCAGGGATCCTTGTCCTCCATGGCCCGAACCTGAACCTGCTGGGGACGCGCGAGCCGAAAGTCTACGGCTGCGAGACCCTGGATGACATCAACCTGCAGCTGGCGGGCATCGCGCGCAAGGCGGGCGTCGCCCTAGAGACCTTCCAGAGCAACGCCGAAGGCACGCTGGTGGACCGGATCCACCAGGCCAGCCGCGACCAGGTCGGGTTCATCCTCATCAATCCGGCGGCCTATACCCATACCAGCGTCGCCCTGCGAGATGCCCTGGCCGGGGTCGGGATCCCGTTCGTCGAAGTGCATCTGTCCAACGTCCACGCCCGGGAGCCGTTCCGGCACCACTCCTATTTTTCCGGCATCGCCGTGGGCGTGATCTGCGGCCTGGGCAGCGCAGGGTACCGCGCGGCGCTCGAATTCGCGCTGGCCAGGCTCCGGGCAGCCTGAGGCCGGCAAGGGGGATCCATGGATCTGCGAAAACTCAAGAAGCTCATCGACCTGGTGCAGGAATCGGGCATCGCCGAACTGGAGATCACCGAGGGCGAGGAGAAGGTCCGCATCGCCCGCGGCGGCGCGGTCACCGTCGCCCAGGCCCAGGCAGCGTCTGCCGCCGCGCCGGCGGCGGCGCCAGCGCCAGCGCCGGCCGCGCCGGAACCGCCCGCCGCCAGCGACGGCCACGCCATGAAGTCGCCCATGGTGGGCACCTTCTACCGCGCGCCCTCGCCCGACGCCAAGCCCTTCGTGGAAGTGGGCCAGGTGGTGAAGGAGGGCCAGACGATATGCGTCATCGAGGCCATGAAGCTCATGAACGAAATCGAGGCCGATGCCTCCGGCACGGTGAAGGCCGTCCTGGTCGAGAACGGCCAGCCGGTGGAGTACGGTCAAACGCTGTTCATCATTGGCTAGCCGGTCACGGAAGGTGTTTGAGAAAATCCTGATCGCCAACCGCGGCGAAATCG
>SXGR01301750.1_pt1 | contig 14169 bp, 13 predicted proteins | sample 3174711 | NCBI WGS metagenome assembly SXGR01 (sample SAMN11356860, study PRJNA531348) | freshwater metagenome | isolation source: freshwater sample F1-60 | place: China: Fuxian Lake, Yuxi | collected 2017-12-25
AGTGCCTCCTATGCGCTGCTGACCCTGATGATGGCGCAGGTGTGTGATCTCGAGCCCGGTGACTTTGTGCACACGCTTGGAGACACCCATCTCTATTCGAACCACATCGAACAGGCCGATAAACAACTCGCACGCGCGCCGCATACGCTGCCTCAGATGCGCCTCAATCCAGCCGTTAGAGACCTGTTCTCTTTCCGGATCGACGACTTTTCCTTGCAGAACTACACCTGCCACGGCGCCATCAAGGCACCGATCGCCGTATGACCATCCAGTGATTGACGATATCCACGTCTCGCTCCTCTGGGCGATGGCGGAAAACCGGGTGATCGGTCGTGGCAATACGATGCCCTGGAAATTGCATACCGACATGCAGAACTTTCGCAAAGTGACCATGGGCAAACCCGTGATCATGGGTCGGCGAACGTTTGAATCGATCAAGAAAGCCCTGCCCGGACGCCTCAACATCGTGCTCACACGGGATGCGTCGTTTCAGGCCAAAGGTGTTCAAGCCGTGCAGACGCTGGACGATGCTTTCGAGATTGCGGCAGCCCAGTGTCTGATTGACGGGCAGGATGAACTCTTTGTGATCGGTGGTGCAGAGATCTATGCGTTGACGCTGCCACTCGCAGACCGACTCTATCTCACTAAGATTCACGCGGACATTGACGGGGATACGTGGTTTCCCGAGTTTGATCGCGGTGAATGGCGCGAAGCGTCGAGAATCGAAGTTGCGGCAAGTGACAAGGATTCACACGCTGTATCGATCCTGCTGCTTACGCGTATGCGATAAGCCACTGGCCATCAAGGGAGAGATCGCGCCAGGACGTTGAAGTTTGTGAACGCTCCGTTGTGATCAGTCGTAGCGCCGAGAGCGAGCCATCTGCACTCACCACAACAAAACGTGTCACGGGGTGCGCCGCTTTTACCGCATGAACTTCAGTCGCGGCACGATTTACGTCGCAGGACCCGCGAGCGAGATCGTGGATCAATCGCTTTGAGAATTCAGCATCGAGAGGTGCCAAGCGCCAAGCGCGTCGACCGCCGTGAATGTCCAATAGCTCGAGCAGGTAATCTCGCTGACAGCGCGGACATCGAACGATGGCCTCCGCGGTGCCGAGCCAATCGTCCAGCAAAAGTTCCAGCTGCAGACGACCGCCATCAAGATGTTCGCAGGGCAATTCTGAAGTCATATGGCACACTGCACAGGCAATACATAGAGCCTATCTGATTGGGAGATATGGGACGAATGGAGCTTTCTGGTAACGCACCCGTGGGCATTCTTGTGAACCCCATGTCTGGCCGCGATGTGCGACGACTCGCTGCGCGCGCGACCAACATGACCCACGAAGCCAAACGCGACATCGTGGCGCGTATCGCGGCCGGGGCGGATGCGATGGGTGCAACGGACCTCTTTATCGCGCGTGAACCCTTTCGTATCGCCTCCGCGGCCCTTGAACAGATGTCGCTTCGCGCGCGGCTGCACATCGTCGAATATCCCCTCAAGGCCGATGCGCGCGATACGGAAACCGCGCTGCGGATGTATCTCGAAGCTGGCGTACGAACCATCGTTTCACTCGGCGGTGATGGGACCAATCGCGCGATGGTGCGGGCCGCCACGAACTATCATCTCGTGCCGTTGTCGACAGGAACTAACAACGTCTTCCCGATGCTCGTGGAGCCGACCATCGCGGGCATGGTGGCTGGACTGCAAGCGCGAGGGATTTTGCCGGAATCGTTGAGCCGTGCCGCAAAAGTTCTGCATGTGAAGTCACCCCGTGGTGCCGATGTGGGGCTGATTGATGCGGTGCTCCTGGAGCGTGATCACGTCGGCAATCTCCTGCCTTTTGATGCCGGACGTCTCAAACAAATCTTCCTGACCCGAGCTGAACCAGATGCCATCGGCATGTCGCCGATTGGTGGGCTGATCGACCCGGTGTATGCCGACGAAGATGGCGGCCTCCTTCTGCATATGGACCACACTGGTACAGGTGAAGCCTTGTACGAACTCGAAGCGCCGCTGTCGCCTGGCTGGTTTCAAACCGTACGGGTGAAAAGCGTGAGCCGAGTGCCGCTTGGGGTAGCGGTCCCTTTTCGAGGCAAAGGCGTGCTGGCACTGGATGGTGATCGCGACCATCGCCTTGAGATCAACGAATCGGCAGTGGTCGAAATTCGACGGGATGGTCCGATGTTGGTCGATGTCGCGGCCGCCATGCGTCATGCAGTGGCCGCGGGTATAATTGCGCGCCGTTTATCCTGACCCGGGACATAAACATGATCGTCAAACCCCGCATCCGCGGTTTTATCTGCACGACTGCACATCCCACCGGCTGCGCAGCACACGTGCAAAACCAAATCGACTATGTGCGCAGTCAGGCATCGCTGGTCAAAGACGGTGCCAAACGCGTGTTAGTGCTGGGATGCTCCGGAGGTTATGGCCTGTCGTCACGCATCGTCTCCGCCTTTGGCTCTGGCACTGCGACGATTGGGGTTTCGTTTGAAAAATCACCCGAAGACAACCGCACCGCATCCGCCGGCTGGTACAACAATATCGCCTTCGAACAGGCTGCTACCAAAGCCGGGCTCTATGCGAAGTCGCTGAATGGTGATGCATTCTCCGATGCGATGAAAAGCAAGGTCATCGATCTGATTCGCACCGATCTTGGCCAGATTGATCTACTCATCTACAGCCTTGCGTCTCCCGTGCGCCAACATCCACGTACTGGCGTGCTGCATCGTTCAACCATCAAACCACTCGGCGAAGCACAGCACATCAAGTCGGTGCACGTTGATCGTGGTGAGGTGATCGAAGTTGATCTTGAGCCGGCAACTCCAGAAGAGACAGCGAATACCGTTGCGGTGATGGGCGGAGAAGATTGGGAGTTCTGGGTCGAAGCACTGGAGCAGGCGGGTGTACTCGCATCCGGTTTTCATACCCTCGCGTTCACCTATATTGGCACCGAACTGACCTGGCCGATCTACTGGGAAGGAACGCTCGGCAAGGCCAAAGAAGACCTCGACCGCGCGGCTAGTGCGATGACCCCGAAGCTTGCGAAGACCGGCGGGGAGGCACGTGTCGCTGTGCTTAAGGCGATCGTTAGTCAGGCGTCGTCAGCGATACCGGTCGTACCACTTTATGTGGCGCTGCTCTTCAAGGTGATGAAAGAGCGTGATGTGCATGAAGACTGCGTTCGCCATATTCATCGTATGTTTGCGACGCAACTGGCATCAGGCGCCGAACTCCGCCTCGACGACGTTGGGCGTATTCGCATGGACGATGTTGAGCTCGGACATGAGATTCAGGAAGAGGTGCGACGACGCTGGGCACTCGTCAACACAGGTAATTTGGCAGAGGTGGGTGATCTTGCGGGATTTCGTGAGGATTTCCTGAAGATCTTCGGCTTCGGATTTGCCGGTGTTGATTACGATGCGGACGTTGACCCCACTCTCGGCATGACGATCTCGAGCTGATGGCCTACATCGTTTAGCGTTAGTCGCCACTGCGACCTCACACCGGGTGACCCCACACTCGGTGAATGAACCGAAACACCGGGACCTTTCATCGTGCTGTTTGGCAGCTTAGAGCTGCGGTCTTTCTGATTTTCGGAACGCTTCTGACACTCACACCCAAAGAGGTGTTTGTGGGTGCCGACGTAACCGCACTATGTGTCTGTACCGTTTGGGCGCTTGTCACGCGAGTGATTCGTCCAGTGCCGTTGATCGAAGCCGGCGTCGTATCGATATGCGCCTTTGTTGGCGTTCCGGATGATGCAGGAGGGCTCGCGGCAGCGTTCACGTTTGTGCTTTGTCACGTCGGGCTTTGCGGCAGCCATGGTGTGCCGGGCAGCTTCATGTTTTGTGTCACGCTGGCGGTGGTCGGCGCTCAATCGAACTTGGCGAACACCATCACGGCCTATGGCGGGGGATTGTTACTCGCCGTCGCTGTCTGTGGTGTAGCGTGCCTCGCGTTTGGGCGGCAATCTTCAATGCGGCGACGACTCCGGATGGTTGATCGTCGCGTGGAGCGACTGACTCGATATGTACCCGTTCGTTATCTTGGATCACGCCTCGATGACCCGGTTGCAGCTTGTTCACTCGAACGTATCTGGTTGGCGGCAGTCTTTGTCGATCCTGAAGGATTCACCCACGTCGTCACGCGAAGCGCCCTAGGTGATGTGGAGGCACTGGTGCAGTCGTTTGTTACTCAGACGACGCGGGTGGCAAGACAACATGACGGTGTTGTTATGAAACTCCTTGGGGATGGTGCACTGATCGTATTTCCGCAGGCAGATGGACAAATCCACGAAGCGGTCGCCAAGGCGGCGATTCGTTTTGCCACACGAATTGCGGGCTGTCGTTTTGGTTCCGCGGGTTTTCATGATCATGGTCTCGCGGCCCGGGTTGGTGTTGCAGTCGGCGAATGTTCACTCGGTGATTGGGGTGAAGCGGACATGCTCGACTACACCGTGATTGGCCCACCCATCAACCTGCCTTCTCGTTTGCAGTCGGCCGCACCATCGGGTGGTGTGCTTATGTGTGAGGCGACTGCCCGGCTCATCGGAACTACACGCTCGACAAGAGACCCCGTTTCGCTCTGGTTGCCAGGCCTAGGCGCGGTGACCGCTGTGCGTGTGGCTGGCGGCGACAGCGTCTGTTAACGTCGCGCCGCGTTGGTAGAGCGGCGGTTAAGCACACTCATGACGGCCCTACCTGCGAATTTCATGGGCTAGGACTTGAAATCACTATGAGCGGCAAGGTTTTTCTCGACGCGGCGCGTGGGCTTCCAACGCCTTGGACACCGATTTGGTTGAACCGCCAGGCCGGCCGTTACATGCCGGAATACCACCAGGTCAAGGGCAAGACACCGAGCCTCGAGTTCTTCAAGGATCCGGAGCGTGCGGCGCGAGCGACACTGGATGCGCAGCGTATTCTGGGTGTGGACGCCGCGATTCTGTTTGCAGACCTGTTGCCGGTGTTGGAACCCATGGGTCTGCACCTCGATTACCTCGCTGGCGAAGGTCCCGTGTTTTCCAATGCCATTCGCACACCTTTGGATGTGCAGAACCTTAGAGTCGTCCGTGCACTTGAAGGAACGCCCTACATCGCTGAGACGGTTCGCAACGTTAACGCCGAGCTACCGAAGAACGTCGCGCTCATCGGATTCGCGGGAGCACCTTTCACACTGGCGTCTTATGCCATCGAAGGCAAAGGCTCACGCAACTATGTGCACGTGAAGAAGTTTATGTATCAGGCAGAAGATGCGTGGCACCTTCTCTGTGACAAGCTGGTCCAACAAGTCGGCGACTATCTGGCGCTACAAATCAGCGCCGGTGTTGAAGCGGTACAACTTTTCGATACGTGGGTCGGCAACCTGAGCGTGTTCGATTTCAATCGCTATGTGCGACCTTCACTGGAGAAGTTGTTCGCCCATCTGCGCGCCGTCGCACCAAATGTTCCGATCATCTATTTCGGCACTGGCAATCATCACCTGCTCGAAGGCGTAGCTGCGTTGAAGCCCGATGTCATCGCATTCGACTGGCGCACGCCGCTCGGCGAAACGTGGTCTCGGTTGGGTGTGAAAGCTGTACAAGGCAATCTCGACCCCATTGTGCTCTGCGCCACACGAGAAGTTATATCCGAACAAGCCGGAGTGGTGTTGAAGGAAGCGGGCGGGCGTCCTGGACATATCTTCAACCTCGGTCACGGCATCATTCCGGAAACGCCGGTGGATAACGTGCGTCATCTTGTTGAATACGTTCAGCGCACGACGGGCCGCTGAGTTTTCCGGGTGAGATCTAACCGCCCCATCTGGATCTGCGGATTTTGGCTCGCCTTCATCACGGTGACGTGGCTCGCGCTGACACCGGAGCCACCCAAAGAAATCCTTGCCATCAGCGATGTCTTCCTGCACGTTTCTGCATTCGCGGTTCTCACGTTTCTGCTGGCACAGGTGCACTTTCCTACACGATTGTGGTGGCCGATGTTGCTCATGGCGTTGTATGGACCACTGATCGAGGTCCTGCAGGGCGCCTTTTTCGGGCGGGCTGCAGAGATGAAGGACTTTGGTGTTGATCTGATCGGCACCGCCATTGGCATCTGCGGCTTTCGCCTTGCTGGTCCGAAAATCGATGCGGCGCTGGGAAAGGTTCTTGGCTTTTTGAGCTCCCTGGTGGGACCCGGGAGGTGAGATGGTGTGGCTAAAGCGAGTGCTGTGGTTGGTGGTGTGGCTCTTTGTCGGCGTCATGGGCTTGCAGATGATCGCTTCCGAAAGCGGAGAAGTCGTGGTGCTCTCAACCCGGGGTGATGGTGATCAAGCTGAAGAGACCCGACTCTGGGTTGTCGACCACGAAGGACACCAGTACCTGCGCTCCGGCCAGGAGCAAGCGGGCTGGTTTGTGCGCCTCAAAGCACAATCGCGCATCGGTCTTGATCGCAACGGCCAACGCAACGCTTACGATGCGGTGCTTCATGTTGAGAAGCGCGCGGTGATCAACGACCTCATGCGCACAAAGTATGGCTGGGCGGATGAGTTCATCGGCTTTCTGTTTGGCCGTGACGATGCCACACCCATTCGTCTCGATCCCATTCCGGAGGTGGACCCCTATCCACCCCCGCCTCCGCCACCGGAAGAGCAGGTTTTGCCTGAAGCCGTGGAAGAATCAACCGCGGCAGCGTGATCGTCATCAAGCCAGATGGATGTACAGCTCGGTTCTGAGCGCCTCAACGGGAACATCGATTGGGGTGTTGAGGTAACGCTCAAAGCTCACACCGCTGCCAACCCGGTGACCACTTTGTGGCAACCATTGGCCCATGAAGCGAGCCCACGCATCCCCCAACAAGGCATAACTGCCTTCATGCAGGGTTCGGGCATAACGACCTGAAGGTAGCTTCTTTTCGACCAGCGTGCTCGGTATGGCTTTTCCTGCGGCGACGCTGAGCGCTGCATCCGAACGCAGCTCATTCACCGGTGTGGATTCAGGGTCGTCGAAATAGAGCGCCAGCATTGCCGTATCAGGACCGAACAATCCTGCAGGCCCGGCGATGGCACCGAGTTTGGCGAAAGCCTCAGAGATTCGGTTGTACGGCCCCGTATGCTCGAGTGTTGCGAGGCGTTGTTCGGGAAGATCGATGATGTCGACGTACATAGTGGTTTCTCCGACGAAAGACAGTAGTGGTGCCAACAAAGCACTGAGGTGATGTGTTGGGGTATTGAAATGAATTGCCGAGCGAGCGGCCAGGTAAGGTCGAAAGGTGGCGAACACGTTCGCTTGTTCCCCTTCCCGCGATCTTCGAAATTCTGTGGGTGAACAGCCAAAGAGGGTACGAAACAGGCGCGAAAAAGATTCGTGAGTTTCGTAGCCGGCGTCAAAGGCGATGTGAATGACCGCGGTGTCGGACGTGAGCAGTTGTGATACAGCTCGTTCCATTCGTAGACGACGGTGAAGTTCGAGGGGTGTTTCGCCCACGAGGCCACGAAACATGCGGTGAAAGTGAAAGATGGATAAACCCGCCACTCCCGCGAGCTCCTCCAGATCAAGCGCATGGTCGAGACCGGCGTGGATGGTCATCACCGTGTTTTCGACGGCTTGTTGGTAGAAGGTATGTGTGGGTGATTTCATGCCGGCAAGCATGACAAGGGCGTTATGCGGAAGCTTGATCGCGATTGCTGTGCGATGAAAGCCGCGTTGAACGGAGAGACGTGAACTTCAGGGTTCGGTTCTATTCCGGACTTTTTGCTGGCCTATTCGGGAATAACGGGCTTGGTACTTCCCTCCGGATACATCACGACTTTCACGCGCGCGTCGTTGCTGCGCATGGCCACGACGCGCTCTTCAAGCAAGTTGTAGACGAGCTCATGAGCATCCATCGTGTCCGTGCCACGGAAGAGCTTGGTATGGCCACGTGCGGTGACACGATCTTCGTGCATGTCGTACAACAGGCGATCGCCGAGCAATCGCGTTTTCTGCGGTTGATCCAGGGCCTCAAGCTCGGCCTGCACCTTACTGGTGCCGTCAGCTTCAAGCCGGATCAGTTCGTTGTTCTCGTTGAAGAAAGCGAGCATGCGATCCGCCTTGATGCGGTACTCACCTTGTTCGGCGACCACGTTGCCAACATAAGTGATCTGCCGCTTGTCGAGCAGGATTTCGTAGGAGTCCGACTGTACTTCCCACGCACCTTCATTTGTAGTGACTGCGGCAGCGGTGGGTGATAGCCAGCCGAGGGTCGCCACCACCATGGCGGCAAATCCTCGAATCGGTTTCATGTACAGAGATAAAGACACCTGACGCTCCCTCGCTAAAATCGACTGCCGCAGATCATTTCCAGCGTCGATGCACCTTGTAGCCTCTTCATTCTAGCCCTCGATCCTGAATCCCGGCTGATCGCTGATCGATCTTTTGCTACCACCTATACCATCCGTTAGGGAATCTCTGATTACTGTCTATTTCCGCCAGAACTTCGTTGATCGCCGCTCCAAAAAAAACGCGGAAGTACAGCATTTCGCGATTTTTCTACACTCCTCTCGCTTCGTTCTGACGAAAATATCCGAATAATCAGAGTTTCCTTAGTCATCGAATCCGTCGGTGATTGCGCCAACACTCGCTGAACTCACGAGACGAGCGTACTTCGCGAGCAGTCCTTTGGTGGCGTAAGGCTCGGGACGCTTCCACTTCGCGCGACGGCGGGCGAGGTTGGCTTCATCCACATGCAACGTGACCACGCGGCTTTCGGCGTCAACAGTGATTTTGTCGCCATCCTCGATCAACGCGATGGGCCCACCTTCAAAAGCTTCCGGCGTGACGTGGCCGACGACGAATCCATGTGATCCCCCCGAGAAACGACCATCGGTCATCAAGGCCACATCCTTGGACATGCCTCGGCCGTTGATGGCGGAAGTGGGGCTCAACATTTCGCGCATGCCGGGGCCACCGCGCGGGCCCTCATAACGGATGACGACAACGTCACCCTTCCGCACCTTGCCGTCCATGATTGCCTTCATCCCTGCTTCTTCACCGTGGAAGCACCGTGCAGTGCCCGTAAATGACAGGCCTTCGTTGCCAGTGATCTTGGCCACAGCGCCACCCGGAGCGAGGTTGCCGTAGAGCACGACCAGATGGCTGTCCTTTTTGATCGGGTTGCTAAAGGGGCGAACGATGGCTTGATCAGTCGGGTAGTCCGCCACACCCGCGAGATTTTCCGCGAGTGTTTTACCCGTAACGGTCAAACAGTCGCCGTGGAGGAGGCCCGCATCGAGCAGTCGTTTCATGAGGGGTCGGATGCCGCCGATGGTGATGAGTTCACTCATCGCGTATTTGCCTGCGGGTCGCATGTCAGCAAGCACGGGCACACGCTTGCCGATGCGGGTGAAATCGTCGAGCGACAATGGAATACCAGCGGCTGCGGCGATAGCGAGTAAATGCAGCACCGCGTTGGTCGATCCTTCGAGTGCAATCACGACCGTGATAGCGTTTTCGAACGCCTTGATCGTCAGGATGTCACTCGGCCGTATGTTCAGTTCAATGAGATTCGCCACCGCCGCACCGGCGTTGTAGGCGTCGCTTCGTTTGGCGTCGGAGATCGCGTCTTGCGCGGAACTGTTCGGCAGTGACAGTCCCAGCGCTTCAATGGCCGAGGCCATGGTGTTGGCGGTGTACATTCCGCCGCAGGAACCTGGTCCCGGGATCGCGGTTTCTTCCACTTCCTTCAGCTGCGCCGCACTGATGCGACCCGCAGCGAAACCACCCACTGCTTCGAAGACACTGATGACGTCGCGCCGCTCTTTACCGGGCTGAATGGTGCCGCCGTAGACAAAGACCGAAGGGCGATTGAGTCGCGCCATGGCCATGGCGCAAGCGGGCATGTTCTTGTCGCAGCCACCGATGGCGACGAACCCATCGAACCCTTGAGCGCCGACGACCGCTTCGATGGAGTCAGCGATCACTTCGCGGGAAACCAGCGAATAACGCATACCGGGTGTGCCCATGGAGATGCCATCAGAGACGGTAATCGTGTTGAACAGCACTGCCTTCGCACCGGCTTCATCGGCCCCCATCACAGCCGCGTCGGCGAGTGTGTTGATGTGCATATTGCAGGGGGTAACCATGCTCCAGGTCGACGCCACCCCTACCTGGGCCTTCCGGAAATCGGCTTCGGTGAAGCCCACCGGATACAACATGGCGCGGCTCGGCGCCTGTTCGACACCATCAACGATGCGGGAAGAAAAGGGACGTTTCTTGGTCATGAAGGTTCCAGTGTCTTAAACAGCACTTTGGATTTTCGCTGCAGGTTATAGAGTTTCTGTTTTTCTGCGGGCAAGTCATCGACACTCGCCGGCACATAGCCGAGGCGCTCAAACCAGTGATGCGCCTGAGTCGTCAGCACGAACAGGCGTTTAAGGCCACGTTCTTTCGCCATGCGTTCGGCTTCGCTGACGAGGTGAGTACCCACTTTCAAGCCAGACTGCTTCTGAAAAGACTCTTTAACTGCAACGCAGGCGAGTTCGGCGACTTCGCCATGGGGATAAAGTGCGCAGGTACCGACCACGATGCCGTCCACTTCAGCGACGAAGAAATGGTCGATTTCGGCTTCAAGGCGATCCCGTGAACGACGCACCAGAGCACCGGTCTCTTCCATCGGCCGGATGACTTCAACGATGGCGGCAACATCGCGGTTCTTGGCCTTGCGCACCATGCCACGCAGCTCTTCGCTCACCTGGGTGCCCACACCCGCAGCGGTGAAGAGTTCGGCGAGCAGTGCACCGTCATCAATGAAACTCACCAGGTGTCCACGAGAAACACCACCTCGCACCGCCCGACCCAATGCGCGCAAGTGGGCGGCGGTGTTATCGCTCAAGTTGCGGTCGGCGAGGCACGCGTCGAGCCCGCCGGGATCGATACCACTCCTGCGTTGTCCGGCAGCATCAGATAGATGCGGCAGTTCATCGAAGGTGATGAGCTTGTCGGCTTCGAGCGCTATTGCGACTTCCGCAGCGAGCTCTGCGGCGGCGAGATTAAAGACCTGCCCTGACGCGGAGTATCCAAGCGGCGACAGAAGGGCAACGGCGCCATTTTCAAGAACGGCTCGAAGCTGAGAGGTGCGCACTTTGCGCACCTTTCCGGTAAACAGGTGATCAACACCGTCGATCACGCCGATGGGCTTGGCGGTGATGAAATTTCCAGCGACCACAGTGATGTCGGTGCCGTGCATCGGTGTCGCCGGCAAGCCCATGGAGAACAGGGCTTCAATGCGGCTACGCAACAGCCCGTTCACCGCGGCGATGTGATCCATGGTGGCTTCGTCGGTGACCCGTCGCCCCGAGACAAAGGTCGAACCCGCCACATCCGCGTCGAGTTGCTCGCGACAGCCGTGCACCACCACCAGGCGAACACCCAGCGTCTGCAAGAGGGCGAGGTCGTGAACGATATTGGTCAGATTCGCCCGAGCAATGGCATCGGCACCCAGCAGGACCACGAAGGTCTTGCGGCGATGTGCACTGATGTACGGGGTCGAGTCCCGAAACCAGCGGGCGTAAGCATGGGTGTCCACGATGGTCGAACCTTTCGAGTGGCTGGAGCGGTTAGCTGAAATTGGAGAAAGTCAGGAAGTTTAACCCCGGAAACAGAACCGTTCGATGCAGCGGGTCAGGATTTCCTTCCCTTCAGCGACTTGTTTGCGGGAAAGAAACTCATTGGGTTGGTGGGCCTGATCGATGCTGCCCGGTCCAAAGATGACAGTTTCCATCCCGAGGGTTTGGAAAAACGGCCCTTCAGTACCGAAGCCCACGGAGCACGGTGCACGCGCACTTAACGACGTCAGACACTGAACCAACTCGCCGTTGGGATCCGTCGCAAAGGGCGGTATTGGCGGATAGAACTGGGTGATCGTGCAGGGCGTGCCGTATTCCGCCGCGACGCGTTCAACGCGCTCGCGCAACGTGGCTTCGATGAACTCGACGTCCATACCCGGCAAAAGCCGTAGATCGATCTGCAGTTCCGCATGACCACAAATCCGATTGGGATTGTCCCCTGCACGTAAGCAGCCGAGGTTCAGCGTTGGAACTTGTACATGAAAAGCGGGATTGCGGTGGGCCTTCGCAAGCTCGGTGCGCAAGGCAATCAGTTCACCCATTACGGCATACATCGCGTCGAGTGCATTGTTGCCGAGACCCGGATCCGATGAATGCCCTGATGACCCTTGCAGATGAATGGACAACATCATGATGCCTTTGTGCGCAAAGACCGGAGTGAGCCCGGTAGGCTCACCGATGATGGTGCCGGTTGCTTTGAGCTCACTGCGTTCTGCCAACAAACGAGCACCCGCCATGGAGCTTTCTTCATCGGAGGTTGCAACGATGGTGAGTAGCGCCTTGAGGTCCTCTGCACGAAAGGCACTCGCCGCTTCAATCGCCAAAGGAAAGAACCCCTTCATGTCGCAGGCGCCGAGCCCGAACCACGCATCGTCGGTTGCCTTCAATGTGAGTGGATCGGACTGCCATAAATTGGCGTCGAAGGGGACCGTGTCCGTATGGCCCGCAAGAACAAGGCCGCCATCGCCAGAGCCCAGTCGGGCAATCAGGTTGCCCTTGCCAGGTTTGTCGGGAAGTGGGATGACCTCTGTTGTGAACCCCAGAGACCCCACCCAATTGGCGAGTGTATGGATGACATTGAGATTGCCCTGGTCGAGCTCTGCGCGCGTGGAGCTGACCGATGGCAGGTTCACAAGTCCTGCCAGCATGGATTCAAAGCCCGGGGTTTTTACCGTCACAGAGTGGCTCCACTGGATAAGGGGATTGTAGGCTCATCACAGGCGTCTTTACCTACTTGGGGGATGTGTGAAGTAGCGCATGGGCATCAGCCAACTGCCTTGCAAAAATCGAAGGTGGGCCGTTTACTGACCGTGTTTCAAGGACTTCGCGTGAGCGCACCTCGAATGAGTGCCCCCGATGAGTAGACAGAAGGACAACACGGCTACCGCGCCAGAACCCATCAAAGAGCCCGCCAAAGTGGAGGCTCGCTCTGGCAAGGCCAAATTCGCGCCGCCGCCGGATGAACGACGGATCGATCTGACCTACCTCCTCGATCTTTTGGTCAAGGAGGAGTACCTCAGTCGCCGCCAGGCCGAAGATGTGCTGATCGCGCCACGCACCAAGCGTGAACTGTCGCAGCACCCCATCGAAATCGTCGCTTCCCGTGGATACGAAAATCGTCGTCATCCGGGCAACAAGCTCGATGGCGAAACCCTGACACTGTGGCTCGCCGAAAAAACCGGCCACCCCTTTGTTCGCATTGATCCCCTCAAGATCAACGTTAATCACGTCACCGAGATCATGTCTTACGCGTTCGCGCAGCGGCATGAAATCCTCGCCATCGACGTGACTGATGACACTGTGCAGATCGCGAGTGCCCAGCCCTGGATGTACCAGTGGGAAGGCATGCTCAAGCAGACGCTGCGTGGACGTCGCATTGAACGTGTGATCGCGAACTCCGCTGACATCACGCGCTACATGCTCGAGTTCTACACCATGGCGCGCTCGGTCTCGAAGGCCACCGAAGCGGGCGTGGAAGTATCGATGGTCACCAACTTCGAGCAACTGCTCGAACTCGGTGCGCTGAAATCACCTGACGCCAATGACTCCCACGTCGTCAACATCGTCGACTGGATTCTCAACTACGCGTTTGAACAACGTGCCAGTGACATTCACATCGAACCCCGTCGCGACAAAGGCAACGTGCGTTTTCGTATCGATGGTGTCCTCCATCCCGTGTATGAGTTACCACCCGCAGTGAATGCCGCGGTCACGAGTCGATTGAAGATCCTGGGTCGTATGGACATTGCTGAAAAACGTCGGCCGCAGGATGGTCGGGTGAAGACCAAACGCCCCGATGGTAATGAAGTTGAATTGCGCCTCGCCACATTGCCCACAGCGTTCGGCGAAAAGATGGTCATGCGAATCTTTGATCCGGATGTGCTGCTGCGGAATTTCCAGGAGCTTGGGCTCCAAGGAGAAGACCTGCGCCGATGGCAGACCATGTCGCAGGCGAATAACGGCATTGTGCTTGTCACGGGGCCGACGGGCTCGGGCAAAACCACCACGCTTTATTCAACGCTAAAGCAGCTCGCTTCTCCTGAAGTGATTGTCTGCACCATCGAAGACCCGATCGAAATGGTGGAGCC
>SXGR01154109.1_pt1 | contig 14160 bp, 13 predicted proteins | sample 3174711 | NCBI WGS metagenome assembly SXGR01 (sample SAMN11356860, study PRJNA531348) | freshwater metagenome | isolation source: freshwater sample F1-60 | place: China: Fuxian Lake, Yuxi | collected 2017-12-25
CCAGCCGGGCCCGAGCCGATGATAATTACTTTTTGTGGGGTTACTTCTGTAGTCGACATTAAATGGCCTTCCGTTAAATTATTTGTTTTTTGATTTAGTAGAAGTTTGGTGTCGCTTACGCATCATCAGTGCGCCAAGTCCAGTGAACAAGAACGACAAGACAAAATATGACACCCAGACGGCGGTTGGTCTAGTCAACCAAATATCCAACAACTCGTTGAGCGCGCGAACTAGTCCGATCAACCCGAAAATAAACATCAATAAACCGGCGACTATTAAAATTACGCCGAACACGATGGCCCGCAAAAGATTTGCAAGTGGGCGAGTCGTTTTATCGCGAACGAAACCGACGGTGCGATCGATTAGACGAAGGGTCTTTTCAGCCCATTTTGGATCGGTAAACGGATTTGATGTCACAAGTTAAGACTAACGCTCACAAATTGTGGCAAATAAGTTAAGTTGAATTTTTTCTGTTTCTAATTATGCAGCGTTAAACGAAACATCTTGCATTAACCCTTGATATGGATTATTTGGACTGCATTGGTCACTCATTCCAATTTCGCGCAGCATCAGCAAAACGAATTGCGTCTGAGTTGGAACCATAAATTGAGCGACACCCCGACGTGTGTTGTAGTCGGCTCCCGTCGGCTCACCCCATTGCTCTAGCGAGGTCGGGGCAATGCCAGTAGCCGTGTAGATCTCAAGCGACCATGGGCCATTTTGCATGCCAACTTTCAAAACGCCAGTTGCCGGTTGCGAAAGTTCAATCAGAACCCCGACATATTTTTTATCGCCGAAAAACGCCGTGGTGTAACAATCAGTGGACCATGCAGTTTTTTGATCATTGTCTGTCAGCGACCAAACTCCGGCTTCGTTTTCTAGACCATCTTGACCATTTGGGTCATAACTGACGATTCGAGAAATAATTACTGGTGCGACGCCTGAGTTTGTTTGAGTCGAAGACATTCTCGAAGTAAACAGCGACGCATCAAAACCCTGAGTTGCTACATACATCACGGCAACACTCAGCAAAATCGCAATCAAACCAAGAATTCTTGTTGATGTTCGCATTCGGCCACCGGATGAATTAGAGAGTTTCTTTCGACCTTTGAGATCTTTTTTTTGATTTCTCTTTTCAGCCTTGTTGACTTTCTTATTTGATTTTCGTTTTTTGACCGGCTCTTGAATAAAGTCTTCAACAAAATTTTCAGCATGGTCTTCAACCAGCAACTCAGAATTCTGAGTTACCAAAGACTCTTTATGAACGAATGGCTGATTTATCCGTGATGGTGACATGACCCCAGTTGACGGAGTCATTGAATCCACAAAGTTATTTTGAGCTTCAATCGCTTGGGTCAAGGCTTCGCATGTTTCTTGACCGGTCGCATAGCGATGTTCAGGATTTCTTGCCATCAATTTGTGAATGACACGCACAAGTTCTGGCGCGAGTGATGGCCTTAAATGAGAAAGATCGGTTGGCTCGCGTTGCAATCTTGCCAGTGCCGTATCGGCGTCGGTTTCACCAATAAACGGAACTTTTCCAGCGAGACATTCGTACATCACCAGACCCAGTCCGTAAAGATCGGCTCGACCATCCAGTTGTTTTCCACGCACTTGTTCCGGAGATAAATATTTTGCCGTACCCATCATCACGTTGTCATCGGTTAAATCTTCACCAACTGTGCTGAGCGCCTTGGCAATGCCAAAATCGGCAAGAAGAAATCTTCCGTGAGGTGTTACCAAAATATTGCCAGGCTTGATATCGCGATGAACCAGACCAGCGTGATGTGCGAAATCAAGAGCGCCAGCGATTGCGATGCCCATATGAATCGTCACAAGAGGCCCAAGTCTTTTTCTTCGATCTAAAAGCTCACGCAAACTCTTGCCATCGATGTACTGCATCACAACTGCTTGTCGGCCTTTGTCCTCAACCGAATCGTAAACTGCAACGATGTTGGGGTGATTTAATCCGGCACAAGCTAGTGCTTCGCGGCGAAAGCGTTCGGCAATAACAGGATCACTGGCGAGTTGCGGTTTAAGAACTTTGATCGCAACTGGACGATCTAAAAAAGTGTCAGTGCCGAGCCAAACTTCGGCCATTCCACCGCGAGCAATTTGTCGGTCAAGGCGATATCGAGCACCGAGGAGTCGCCGCGAATCTTCAGGTTCTTCAAGGGGTAGTGGTCTCATCGCTGAACTTTTACGCTAGTTCTGAGCACCCCTTTAAGCGGGGAATGTCACTTGACGTGATACGTCACGCCAACGGTCCCGATTCCTGTGTGCGAGCCGATAACCGAGCCAATATCACTGACAATTATTTCACCTTTGTAAATTGCCTTTAACTGGGCAACGAATGAATCAATATCGCTACATTGAGCGTGTAGCACGGCCAAGTCGCTGATTTCTCCTGCAGATTTGACTTTTTCGATCAGAAAAGCAAGTGCTTTGCCCCGAGTGCGCTCTTTGCCACCTTCTTCAAGTTTTCCTTCGCGCACTTCAATAATTGGTTTGATCGCCAAAGCCGAAGCCAAAAAAGCCTTCGTGTTGCTGATTCGGCCACCTTTTTTCAGGTTTTCAAGTGTGTCTAAAGCGCCAAAAACTTTTGAGCGACGGGCGAAATTATTTGCAGCAACTTCAAGTTCATCAAGCGAGGCACCGCCCGCCACCATCTTGGCGGTCGCAATAACGGTTATTCCCTCGCCCATGCTGGCTGAGCGACTGTCAACAAATCGCACCGGCACAGTTACGCCAGGTTCTTTTGCCCCTGTTTCAGCCGATTGCATTGTTGCTGAGAGTTCGCGCGAAATACCAATTACAAGAATTCCCGTCGCACCTTGTTGAATCAGTGTGCGGTATGCCTGAGCAAATTTTCCTGGGGCTGGCGCCGCGGTCTGGGGCAGAGTTGGTGAGTCTGCACAATGTTGCCAAAATTCATTCGTCGTCAAGCTGACTCGATCAGTGTATTCTTTGTCCCCAAAACTGAAAGTCAATGGAACGATAGTGATGTTGTATTTTTCAACTAATGCTTGAGGAATATCACAAGCAGAGTCTGTAACTATACGAATGGTCATGAATCAGATCGTAGTACGGACTGCTCTTCACTCACTCGAGTGCGATACTTGCGCCTAAAGTGGGCTCCCCACCAGGTTAAGAGCAACAATAGGGCGACCCCACTAACGACTTGACCCAGGCCGGCGATTGCGTTCACTCGAGCCGAGACTTCAATTTTTTTACCAAGTTGGCTTGACCCGTCGGCTGTATAAATTCGCACGTCAACAGGAAACAAACCGTTTGATAACGCGACAACATTGATAACCAGCTCGTTTGAACTGTTTGCTGGTACTTCAATGACGGCCATGGACCTGTCGAGTTTAAGTTTTGGGCTTTCAACTTTGACCTGAACCGTTAAGTCTTCGCTTGAAGAATTTTTCAAATCGAGTCGCAATTGACTTTTGCGACTTCCCAAGGTGAAGGTCGTGCCTTCTTTGAGTGTCACAGCGGTTCGTAGAGATTTGAGTTCGTTTCGAGTTTGTGCTGCGAATTCTTCACGCTGCGTCGCGGTCAAAGTATCACTTGACATGACCATCAAACGCTCGTTCCAAGTTGCCCAAGTGGCTGAATTTTGGTCAAGTGTTGAATCGAGTTTTTTTAGATCAGCACGAAGCGCGTCAATATCGTTCATTCGTGTTTTGAATTGTGAGATGTCTATAACACGAAGATTCGGTTTATATGCATCTTGTCTCGGCTCGGGCAAATTATCCAATGTCTGGATAGAAATTTGTTGAGGAACTCGTTTCAAGATCAATAAAATTTCGTGAAGCAAATTTGAATTCAACACCGCACCATCTTGGGTGGTCAGGACAGTCCGTTTTAATGCAGGAGTTCCACCATCAATTTCAATTTTGCCGCGTTGGGCCAACAACTGCGCTGCAATTGCACTCGCGGCAATAAACGAATTGTTTCTTGCATCACCTAATTGCGATACATAAGTTGGGTCAACAACGTGCAGTGACAGTGTTTTATCATTGGATACGAGACGATACGGTCGCGCGGTGTTGTCAAAAGGGCCCAATGCGACGCCTGCCGCGGGCAACATAACAATTGATTTGTAACCAGATTCAGCCAACAGGTCGACGCCAGATTGGTCGAGTGGGGTTCTGGCGATCCAAACATCGGAAACGGCAACATTTGCAGCAAATCGTGAACTCAGGCTGCTTTTGCCAAGATCAACAAGCGCATTGAACTCTTTTTCGTGTTTGGTTTTGCGCGCGCCTGATGGGTCGAACGCCAGATAAGTGGTTGCAACCAATTTTGTCTTACTGATTGCATTGGTAAGCCTTGAAAGCAATTCTTGGTCTGCTGGGTTCTTCGACTTACTTAAGCCATCAACTATTTGTGGAGATAGTTGCGTTGAGACAAGTTCTCCATCAAGATCTAACAGTGAAACCAATTGAGAAACTTTTTCACGAGTCAGGTCGTCAACAATGTGCGAACCGTCAAGTTGCAATGTATTCGCACTATCTATTGTCACGAGCAGATTTACGGGCATTGGCTCAAGGCGAGTTGAAAGATCAACGCGATTGACAAAACTTGTTGCGTTGGCACGCACTACTTTATTTATTAGGGATTCGATTCGAATGGGATAAATACCCGGACCGCTGAACTCAATTTTTTTTATGTCATTTTGTGATCCAGAAGTTGGACCGTTAGCCGCCACGGCGCTGATATCACCGCTCAAAGCAGTTAGTTCGAATTGGCCGTCTTGTTTACGCGAAAGACTTTGAGTTGCAAAGTCAACCGAGTCTGTGGCTACAAACAAAGATGGGTCAGAAATTAGATCACGAACTTCTTTGTCACCCCCAATGACTCGGGCACCAATCGAAACACGAATAACAGAATTTTTAACCGTCAATAATTTGTTCAGTAAGTTAGGGTCATCTATTGAAAACACAAAGCGCAAGTTGCCTGAAGCGTAAATATGAAAGTTCTGTGCAGATAATTTCAAACCAGTTACGGCAATATCCTCTGTTCGTTGAGCCTCGGCTGGCATAGTCAATGTCAGTGGGGTAGCCGTGCTGACTGCGACAACCATGAGTATCGGCGTGATCAGTGTTTTTAGACGCATATTCACTAGGCAATTACGGTAGTGCCACCGACCCCATCTAACGAACAAACTCATCAGTTGATGCGTGCTTATGCCTAGCCTGTAAGCGTGATGCCCCAGCGCTTCGCGCCTGTTTTAAACGAGATCGCCGAACTGGTACCCAGGTTTCGCGATGCTGGCTTCAAATTATTTTTAGTTGGCGGCACCGTGCGAGATCTGATGCTGGATCGCAATGTTAAAGATTTAGATTTTGATCTGACAACCGATGCGCTTCCAGATCAGATTAAGTCGGTTCTTGCCGGCTGGTCAGATGCGTTATGGACACAAGGAGAACGATTTGGCACAATTGGCGCGAAAAAAGGCGAGCGTGTTTACGAAATCACGACGCACCGCGCCGAGGCTTACTCGCCAGACTCTCGCAAACCCGATGTGCAATTCTCGAAGGATGTTCACGAAGATCTTTCACGGCGCGACTTCACAATTAATTCAATGGCACTCGACGTAACCCAGGAAGCCCCTGAACTTATTGACCCGTTCAATGGCATGGCAGATTTGCTGGCCAAAGTTTTGCGCACGCCGTTATCTCCAGAAATTAGTTTTAGTGATGATCCATTGCGAATGTTGCGAGCGGCCCGGTTTATTTCTGGTCTTGGTGTTTTACCCGTGCCTGAGTTGACTGCGGCGGTCAAAATAATGAATGAGCGCATCACAATCGTCAGCGCCGAAAGAATTCGTGATGAATTCGACCGACTGATGGTCACGTTACGTCCGTCGTTTGGTCTTTGGTTCTTGGTTGACAATGGATTATCCCAACATTTTCTACCCGAACTAGCGGCGATGCAACTTGAACAAGATCCAATTCACAGACATAAAGACGTGCTTACACACACTTTGGCGGTTGTCGAGAATGTTCAGCCCGATTCGCCATGTGATTTTCGAATCACGCGATTGGCGGCTTTGTTTCACGATGTCGGAAAACCAAAGACAAGATCAATTCGTGCCGGCAAGGGCGTCACTTTTTATCACCACGAAGCGGTTGGCGCTCGCATGACGCGCGAACGAATGAGAAAACTGAAGTATTCGACCCAAGACATCGAAACCGTTTCTGAACTCGTCGCACTAAGCGCACGTTTTCATACGTACCAAATGGGATGGACCGACGCCGCGGTGCGACGCTATGTTCGCGATGCGGGCGCGCACTTGGCTGACTTGAATGTTTTAACACGCAGTGATTGCACGACGCGAAATGAAAAAAAAGTTGAGGCATTGGCGCGCCGTATGAGCGAACTTGAACAACGCATCGCCGAGTTAGCTACGAGCGAAGAGCTAAAGGCAATGCGCCCCGAGTTAGACGGTTCTCAAGTAATGGAGTTTCTTAAAATAAAACCAGGTCGAGAAATCGGGGATGCACTTGAGTTTCTAATGGAAATCCGCATTGAAGAAGGTTTGCTCGGCGGCGAAGCGATTCGCGCACGTCTCAAATCTTGGTGGGACTCGCGAACTTAAATTTATTATTTTCAGTTCCAAATCTTGATGTTTAAATGTTACAGTCTAACCAATCATGGCACGCAAGACCGAAACTACAGAAACCGATGAGACGCTGTCAAATAATTCTGTTGGCGAAATTGATCATCGTTTGACGCGACGAGCTTTGATAAATATTTTTCGTCGCGGCGAAGTTTCTCGCGATACTTTGTGCGATGCACACCCAGAGTTGTTGCGCGTGGCTCGAAACTTCGGTCGATCAACTCGCGTCAAGTGTCCGATTTGTGTCAACGATCAACTCGTCACGGTGTCGTATGTTTTTGGTCCGCGGTTGCCAAGCCATGGGCGGTTTGTTGCCACTCGTGCCGAGGTAGAAGAGTTCGATTCTCGGGCAGAATGTTTTACCGCCTACTTAATTGAGGTCTGTCGCAGTTGCTCTTGGCATCATCTGCTCAAAACTCGTGTTCTTGGGGGTCATCGCAAGTCTCGAAAGTCGGCAGCCTCCCAATAACCCTGCAACATCCCTGTGGCAGTGTGTGTTTGTGCCGTTACACTTTCAAATTCACATACCTGCCCCTTCGGGGGCCCCAATTAATCGTTGGGTCCGAAGGGAGTTTTTAAGTTCATGCGAGCATACGAATTAATGGTCATTGTCAGCGGCAAACTCGAAGAGTCTGAAGCCCACAACTGGATCAGTGTTGTTTCCAAATCAGTAACTACTGCCGGTGGCAAGGTTCATGGCACACCTGATTGGTGGGGAAAGCGCCGTTTGGCTTATCCGATCAAAAAACAAGAAGATGGTTACTATGCAATTTTCAACATCACCGCGCCAGGTGGTGCACTCGACGAAGCCGAGCGTGCCATGCGAATCGCCGATGACGTTTTAAGACACAAACTCCTTCGCCTTCCTGATGACGAAGCCGCTCGTCGTGGCATGACCGTCTCGGCATAAAAATAAATTCAACAAAAACAAAAGGATTAACCAATGGCTGACAACAGCATCACACTCGTCGGAAACCTACCTCGCGACCCTGAAATTCGATTCACCGCAACAGGTCGAGCAGTCGCATCATTTAGCATGGGCGTCGGTCGGCGGTATCAGGTCAACGGTGAATGGCAAGAACAAACTTCTTGGTTCAATGTCACCGCCTGGGGTCAACTCGGCGAGAACGCCGCAGCAACTTTGGTCAAAGGCTCACGAGTAGTCGTAACCGGTCGACTTGAGCAACGCGAATTTACAACTCGCGAGGGCGATAAGCGCACGGCGATTGATGTCATTGCAGATGATATTGGGCCAAGTTTGCGCTGGGCAACTGCAACAGTTGTGCGAACGCCAAAACAAGAAGGCCAAGGTGGCGGAGCAGGTAACAATCGTCCTGCAAATTCTGGCACTAATCCTGGTGCTGAAGCAACGCCATTTGATGGCGAAGAACCGTTCTAGAAATTTGCTCTTTCATTAAACCAATAAACTCGACAATTAAGGACATTCCCAATGACAAGTAAATCAAACAAGTTACGTGCTCAAAAAGCCTTGTTGCGCAAACCTAAGAAGCGCTCCAATGTCGTAGTCAAAGAAAAGATCGATTTTGTTGACTATAAAGATGTCAATCTATTGCAACGGTTCATGTCGGATCGTTCAAAGTTGCGTGCGCGACGAATGAATGGCAATAACGTCCAACTTCAACGCGATATCGCGACAGCAGTAAAGAATGCTCGCGAGATGGCGCTATTGCCTTACATGAAGCAGGTTTCCGCTGCGCGCGCGCCACGCGAGCGCGGCGAATACGGCTCTGATGACCGCGACCACGATCGTGGTCCACGTCGTCCACGCCGTGACGACTCAACGACGCGCAGTTCGGTGACTGTCTCTGAAACAGTCGAAGTATCGCCCAATATCACCGCAGAAATATCCACCGAAGTTGATGTCGACGGGGCAGCATCATGAAAGTTCTGCTCAGATCCGATATCAAAGGTGTGGGTCGTCGTGGAGACATCGTTTCAGTTTCGGCTGGCCATGCACGCAACTTCTTGTTGCCGAACGATCTCGCTGTTGTCGCCAATGACGGCACCGTTGCCCAAGCCGAGGCCATGCGTAAGGCGCAAGATCTTAAGGCTGCAACAGATCGCGAGTCGGCGCGCACTCTTGCCACATCATTAGCAACGAAAGTTATAACAATTTCGGCGAAGGCAGGCAACGAAGGGCGTTTGTTTGGCTCGATATCTTCGACAGAAATTGCGAAAGCAATATTTGATCAGACCAGTGCAACGATTGATCGTAAACAAGTGCAACTAGAAGCACCGTTACGTCAACTCGGAGAGCACGTAGTTGTTGTCGAACTCTTTGAAGAAGTGCAAGCAAATATCTCGATAAACATCGTCGCCAAATAAAGTTGAGTTTGAGTCGCGCGCAACTTCGTTATCGTCGCTGCTACAAACACAGTTATCCACACGACTATCCACACGAAAATCACAGGGTTATACCGCTAGCAATCAACAGGCAAATGCGGGCATTGTGTAGTCATGTCAATCGCTGAATTCTCTCGCGCCGATCGCGCTGGCGCACAGCAACGGCAAACAAATCGAATTCCTCCGCACAGCATTGAAGCGGAAGCATCATTGCTTGGTGCAATGTTGTTGTCGCAAGAAGCAGTCGCAGTCGCATTTGAACGCGGCGTTCGATCTGAAGAGTTTTACAAACCAGCGCATCAACATATTTTTGATGCGATTCGATCTCTCAACACTGCGGGCGAGCCCGTTGATCCGATAACGGTTGGTGAAGAATTGCGTCGCAATAGTTTGCTTGACGGTATGGGTGGCATTGACGCGCTGCTGACTTTGCAAAATGCAACACCGGCAATTACCAGTGCTGATCGTTATGCAAAAATTGTTCGTGAGACCGCGTCGTTGCGCAGACTTTTGACGGTTGCATCAGAAATTGCTGAAATCGCTTATAGCGGCCCCGAAGATGTAGCAAAAGCAATCGACGATTCTGAATCAAAAGTGTTTGACGTTTCAGAAAGCAATCTTGGTGACGCAGCACAACCTCTTAAAAACCTGGTCGAGAACGCGATGGAGAAGTTGGAAGATCGCGCCAACAATAAAGAGGCAATAACCGGTACTGCGACTGGTTTGTCTGGTCTAGATAAAATCTTGCTCGGTCTACAACCGGGTACTTTAAATATTCTTGGTGCGCGTCCCGCAATGGGAAAGTCGGCGCTGGCACTCGGTATTGCTGTTCATGTCGCCCGCAACTCGGGTAAACCGGTTTTATTTTTCTCTCTTGAAATGGGAAGCGCAGAACTTGTTCAAAGAATTTTGGCGAGTGAAGCCGGCGTCGACTCGGCAGTTTTGCGTAGTGGTCGCCCAACGCCAAATGACTGGACAAAGATCGGACACGCGGTCGGTCGCCTTGATGTGCCATTGATTATCGACGACAGCCCTGGCACATCGGTAGGTGCAATTCGCGCCAAGGCTCGTAGAACACTCAGTCGTCAAGGCGATCTCTCACTCATTGTGATCGACTATTTACAACTTATGGGTGGCGATGGCAAGCCAGAGAATCGACAACTTGAAGTCAGTGAGATTAGTCGTAAGTTAAAACTTTTGGCGCGCGAGTTTAAGATTCCGATTCTGGCACTCAGTCAATTGAGTCGAGGATTGGAATCGCGTACAGACAAGCGTCCGACACTTTCAGACTTGCGCGAGTCTGGTGCCCTCGAACAAGACGCCGACGTCGTGATGTTCTTGTATCGCGACGAGGTTTACAACCCTGACAACAAAGATGAACTCGGTGCAGCCGAGTTGAGTATTTCGAAGCATCGTGCCGGCCCACTTGGCAAAGTGCGCCTTGCTTGGTTGGCTGCCTATACACGGTTCGAAAACTTTGCAACAGATTCAAATTCAAACTTGTAACTAGTAAGAACAAAAAGGGTTTCAACGATGTTTCTTGGTGAAGATATTTTGGCCTGGCTAGTTATCGCACTTGGTGGTGCAATGTGTGCCGGCAATGTCGTGGCCTTAATTCACCCTCCGAAACAGCGACGCGACGCGAATGACTTAACCAAAGCACCCGTCGTGCGCAGTTTGGTAATGGCCACGATCGGTGGCTTCGCCGCTTTGTGGGCGCTCGTTAGTTTGTTTTAAATATAATTTTCACCACTCGCCTGTTTGACGTGATTGTTTTTTCTTACTGGCGTGGCGCTTGCCTTCAAGTCGTCGTTCAATAGACGCCCGGGTTGGTTTTGATTTTCTTCGTTTCGGGGCTGCTGGCTTTGCAGCATTGTCAATCATCTCTGCCATCCGACTTAGACATAACTGACGGGTACGCCACTGACTTCGACTTGTCTGACTAGTTACACGAATCGTTTTAGGCAATTTTATCTTTATTCGTCTCAACAAGATTTCTGAACCAGTTATCGCGTCAGTTTCAACCATTAAAGTTGTCTTTGATGACGTTTTATTAACGTGCTGTCCGCCTGCACCTCCCGATCGGGCAAAACTCCAATGCAATGCGCTACTCGGCACGACCAAGCCGCTGGTGGTTCTTAGATCTTCGTCGGGCTTCACTTTGGTAATTCTTGCTTATGTTTCGAGCGGGTGACGGGAATCGGACCCGCGTATTCAGCTTGGGAAGCAAGATACATATACCCCAAAACCCCAATAAATAAAGCACTTATCGGGATTCTTTCCCCAAGTCTTTCCCCAAGATTGGGGCCCCTCGACGTAACATCAGGGAGTATGCCAAGCGTTGAGAGGTCATCACGGTCCGTCGTGTATGTTGATCTCAATTGCCGATGCCGCCGAGCGACTTGGATGGCACAGAACCACAGTATGGCGCAGAGTGCGCTTCGACAAGTCCTTCCCTGTTGTTACATACATAGGACCCAAGAGTCCACGAATCAGTTCCGCGGAGCTGGACAGATGGATTTCACGATCAAAGGCGCCGAATAGTGACTTTCTGTACATTTCCCCGGACCTGTTGCAGGGTCGACCTCGGGGCCCACAACGTCGTTCACGTCAAGTCGCTGCCTAATCAGTAGGAACTATGTCCACAAAAAAGAGAACTCGTCGAGCAACATTCGGTTCAGTCAAAGTGACCGAGCGCGGGAAGTACGTCAGGATTCGCTGGCGGGAAGACAAGAAGAACAAAGAGCTCTCAAGCACCGATTGGGAAGAGGCCTGTGCTCTTGCGAGAAAAATGGAGGAGCGCATTGCATCAGGCGGAATCGGATCTCCGGAAGGCTCTTTTGGAGCGGTAGCTGATGCAGCAATGCAGCGTCATCTTTTTCCAAACTGGGGCGATGTGTCGTACGAAAACTTACGCTCAATTCTCAGAATCCACATCATTCCAGCGGTTGGCAGTCGAAAAGCTCGGTTGGTGACTGAAGGCGATTGCCAAGAAGTTCTTCAAAAGATTTTGGATGCTGGCTATTCAAAACATACGGTTGCAAAAGCGAAGCGAATCTTTGCGATGGTCGGAAAGTTTGGGGTCAAGCAAGGAGTTTGGACACACGGCAAAGAACCAACTCATGATCTCAAGATGCCAAAGTCACGTGTGAACATGGACGTGCAGTTGGGTCCAATCGATCTAACGCGGATACCTTCTGATGAACAAGTTGATGATCTTCTCAAAGCGGCGAAGGCGCGAACGAAGTTTGATGGAGGTAGATCGTGGTTTGTGGTGATGATGGCGCAGTTATGTGCTTTGCGGTGGTCGGAGATTCGGGGTCTCACTGATGCCAGTTTCAACTGGGATGATCGAACGGTGTCTGTGTTCTCAAGTGTTGACGCAAACGGACCCAAGATCACGAAGACTGTGGCATCCAATCGACGTGTTGTTATACCGGCGAACAAAGTTCAAGCGATTCGCAAGTGGGTTGAGGCGCAGCCATCTGGGACTTATCTAACTCGAACGGAGTCAGGTAGAGCAATGACAAACTCGAATTGGGGTCAGACTATGAAGAAGCTGCGCAATGCCTCGGGTTACCCAGACAACATGGGTTTGCACAGTCTTCGACACTTTCGTGGATCAAAGTGGCGACGCGAGGGCAAGATTCCATTGGAAGACATTTCGCGAATGATGGGGCACTCAAATCCTTCGACTACACAGACGCTCTATCTCCACTCAGACCCCGGCTACATAGAACGGGTGAAGAAAGTGATTTGATGTCGCCAGGCAGCACGTGATCTGCGACTGTCTCAGTGTCGCGCCAGCAGGATCCCTTTTCCGTCGACGGCTACTGCTGACGTGATGGCCCACGTCATGTATGGGACATAACAACTGGATCAGGCGCGATTGCAGATTCTGATTCTGACGGTGAATCCGCTTACGGCGTTTCGTGAAAGGAATTGTCGCGAGATAGTTTGAAGTCGTGGAAGTGAACGGTTTTGGGATCAAGCCTGACGCGTACCTGTATGGCGCGGATTTGTCTGACGCGGATTTGTCTGACGCGGATTTGTCTGGCGCGAATCTGACTGACGCGAATCTGACTTACGCAAATTTGAGTGACGCGGATCTGACTGGCGCGGATCTCCTTCGTGCAGACCTGAGTCGCGCAAATCTGTCTAACGCAAATCTGTCTAACGCAAATCTGTGTCGCGCACGTCTGAATGACGCAGATCTGTCGGGAGCGGATCTAGAAAAATCGGATCTGAGTCGCGCAAATCTGGATCACGCGAAACTGCTGGAGGCGTATCTGTCTGACACGGATCTGAGTCGCGCGAATCTGAGTGACGCGACGCTTGGTGATGCGAATATGAGTGGCGCAAATCTGTCTCGCGCAAATCTGTCTCGCGCAAACTTTTCTGGCGCGAATCTGTCTAACGTAGATCTGTCTGGCGCGAATCTGTCTAACGCAGATCTGACAGGCGCGAATCTGACTGACGCGATTCTGACTGACGCGAATTTGAATCATGCGGATCTGAGTGGTGCAAAACTGCTTGACGCGGATCTGTCTAACGCAAATTTGTATCTTGCGGATTTGGAAGGCGCAGATCTGACTGGCACGATCCTGCCTGATGGAACTATTCACGACTAACGCTTGACGGCGTTTCGTGAGAGGAATCGTCACGGGCTAGTTTGAAGTTGTGGGTGCGTGGGCATGTGAAGTTTGTGGTGGAGATGAAGATAGGCGTTGCACATGTAATCATCTTCTGGAGTTTCGAGACGAGCAATTTGAGTGGTTGGCCAGTAACGATTTCTGGGTTAGACCTCGCGCGAATCTTGTTGGCGCGGAGCTGCATAAACTGAACCTGTCTGGCGCGAATCTGGAACTTGCGAAGCTGATGGGGGCAGATCTGTCTGACGCGAATCTGTCTGGTGCGAATCTGCGTGGCGCGAATCTGCGTGACGCGAATCTGTCTTACGCGAACCTGTCTGGCGCGAATCTTTACGACGCGTATATGTCTCGCACAAATCTAAAAGGCGCGAATCTGAGAACTGCATGTCTACAGAGAGCATTACTGTTCAACGCGGATCTGTCATACGTTTTTGTCGAAGATGGCGATGAGCAGGGGACCAATCTGTCTGGCGCGGATCTGCGTGACGCGAGTCTGTCTGGCGCGAATCTGTC
>SXGR01231979.1_pt1 | contig 14160 bp, 11 predicted proteins | sample 3174711 | NCBI WGS metagenome assembly SXGR01 (sample SAMN11356860, study PRJNA531348) | freshwater metagenome | isolation source: freshwater sample F1-60 | place: China: Fuxian Lake, Yuxi | collected 2017-12-25
TAACGGAGTAGCTCCATCAACCGAAAGGGAATACCCGCCGGTTAGGAACGCCATCGAAGCAAAAAGAGTGAACGAAAAACGCCTGATCCACGGGTGCAAGAGTTGAAAATCCATAAATCCTCACCCGAAGATGGTCTAGATTTCACCCGTTGGAAAGCCCGAAGCCCTTTGGATCGTTTTCGTCTGTACATCCCGAGGTTGATAGGGTGGAAGGCAATTTGAGAATAGTGCAGAGATGTTGTTTTTCTGGGGGCAAACCATTAATCACCCACACTGCTTTTTCTTTGCATGGTCGGGCGACCGGAAAAAATGGGGTACCATCCAGATTTGCCTGGGAGATAATAAACTGTGACATCTGGTGAACCCGAAAACATGGTGTTTCCTGCGACGCTGGGTGCACTCTTGAAAGTCACTTCCACTCGATTTTCCCCAGCCTCAGAACGAGAGAATAATTCCCTAAATTTTTTGCCCTGATCCCCAAACCTATAAGTCGTCTCGAGCCCGAACATGTTTAGGTACGCACGATTCGGTGTATCGCCTTTGAAATAAACGTTGGTCAATGCAGGGCAGTCCTGGAACGCGGATCCACTGATGAATAGCACGGTGTCGGGAATGGTCACTTTCGTCAAACCAGTGGAGCCACGGAACGCATTGGGCTCGATGCTCCTGACGATCTTGCCGTTGATAGTGCTTGGTATTACCAATGCACCTGTGGCTTTGGGTTCGCTGCCGGTGATCGCAATCCACAAACTGCCTTCTGTGTGGAAATATTTATGGTTTGCCGTGTTTTGAGAAAAAATTTCCGCTGATCGTAGGAATAGTCAAGGGTTTTTATTATCATTTTGAAGAAAAATACGGGGCATGGGGATCGACGAGAAAATTGATGAGGGAATTGATGAGGGAATGAGGCGTAAAGGGGTTAGGCCGCCCATGCAGGGCTCTGACGGGGTGGGTTTGGATGACCCCAGGGCGTTGCCCTGGGCTGGTGTTGGGTCGCACCGTTGGTGCTTGGGGATGTGGATTGGGGAGAGTTGGTGCATTGGGGATATTGGGTCGCACCGTTGGTGAATTGGGGTGTTGGTTGCACGTTCCGAAGCCCCAACGGGGCGGGCTAGGTCAGCCCATGGCAACGCCATGGGTTACGGTTGGAATAGTATTCTGAGCCCTGAATGGGCGACCTAACCGCACGATATCCAACTAAAATGAAAGGTTGGAAACCGCAAATTGGGATGTAGGTCCTGCTTTCGATGGGGGTGGCGGAATAGGCCTTTTTTTGACCGCTTCTACGATTGGGGCCACGGAAGGTCAAAAATATGCTTTCGACGACTTGATGACTCACAAAGGCTCACAACTCCGGCACCTCGGGGTTTTCTTGAACCGGTTTCGGATGGTGTGTTTAGTTGTAACCAGTTTGGGGGTGGAAGGGTCTGTAGGTTCGACAGGAGTTGGGTGTTTGCGTAATTTTGAAGATATGGCGAAAGCGAAAAGTTCAGGTTGGTTGTTGCGGGTGGTATTCCTCATCGTGCTGGGTGGCGCGGGTTGGGGGGTATGGAAATGGCGCGGCGGTGCCGGGGCCGGTGAGCCTGTCACGTTCCGGACCAATTCCGTGGCGCGAGGGGACATTATCCAGTTGGTGAAGGCCAACGGAGCCATTGTTCCGGTGAAAAATGTTACGGTGGGGAGTCAGGTTTCTGGAATCATCAAGGGGTTGAACGCGGACTTCAATTCGCGGGTTAAGGAAGGGGATTTGATCGCTGAGATTGACCCTTCGACATTTGAACAAAATGTGGGGCAAGCCGAGGCCGAGTTGGCCAATTCTCGGGCGGGTCTGGAGTTGGCACAGGTGAATTTCAAGCGGGCTAAAGATTTACGGGACGCCAATCTGATCCCGGTTTCTGAGTATGACAAGGCTTTGGCGGATATGCACCAATCGGAGGCAGGATTCAAGATTCGGGAAGCAGCTCTCAAGAAAGCGAATGTGGATTTGGGTCGGACAAAGATTTTCGCGCCGATCAGCGGGCTTGTAATCATTCGAGCGGTGGAAGTGGGTCAGACGGTGGCGGCGAGTATGAACGCCCCGACGCTGTTCCAAATTGCGCAGGATTTAACCAAGATGCGGATTGAAGCTTCGGTGTCCGAGGCCGATGTGGGAGGGGTTGAAGAAGGGCAAAGCGTGACATTTTTGGTGGATGCGTTTCAAGGACGGACGTTTAAAGGAAAGGTTCAACAGGTGCGTTTTGCTCCGACGACGAATCAAAACGTGGTGACTTATACGACGATTGTGGAGGTCAATAATCCGGATCTGAAGCTGCGTCCCGGAATGACCGCCGACGCTTCCATTATCACTTCTGAGAAGACTGGGGTGCTCAAGATTCCGAATGCGGCATTGCGATATCGTCCGCCGGAGACTTCTCAGGTGAAGGATACAAATGCACCCGCACCTGCAACGGGGGGGACGAACCAGATGGCAGGTTCCCGACGATCGAACGGAGGCGAGGGCGGAGGTCCGGATCGTGAGGAAATGCGGAAACGATTTGAGAGTATGACACCGGAGCAGCGCGAAGCGATGCGGGCCCGGTTTGGCGGAGGTGGCGGAGGTGGCGGTGGAGGTGGCCGACCCGGAGGTCGAAGTCAGGAAGCTCCCGCTGAGGGGCCGGTGACTCGGACGGTTTATATTGTCGCAGATCCATCAGCACCGGCAGGCCGTCAATTAGCGAAGGCGGTCACGATCAAAACAGGGATAACGGATGGGTCGTCCACTGAGGTGTTGGAGGGATTGAACGAGGGGGATACGGTGATCACGGGGGCAGTGCCTCCTGCGGGTAGCGTTGCAGCTACGACGGCTGCTAGGGGGACGACCTCACCGATGGGTGGGCCGTTCGGAGGTGGTGGAATGCGTCCTCGTTAATTTATTTGTGGCCATGTCAGCATTGATCAAGCTGGAGAGTTTTTGCAAAACCTATCGGACTGGCGAGATGGAAGTCCACGCGGTGCGAGCGGTTTCGTTGGAGATTCAAGCGGGCGAGTTTGTCGCAATTATGGGCGCGAGCGGCTCGGGTAAATCCACGATGATGAATTCGTTGGGTTGCCTCGATCGCCCCACTTCGGGACGTTTTTGGTTGGATGGGGTGGATGTGGGGAGTTTGAACCGTGATGAATTAGCCGATTTACGAAACAAGAAAATCGGGTTTATTTTTCAGGGATTTAATCTTCTTTCCCGATCGACCGCGTTAGAAAATATTGAGCTCCCGATGCTTTATCTTCGGCCGGGTATTTCGACGGATTTACAAACCGAACGGGCCGAAAAAGCGTTGGCGATTGTGGGTTTGGCGAACCGTGGGGATCATCGACCCAGCCAACTTTCGGGCGGACAACAGCAGCGGGTGGCGATCGCGCGCGCGTTGGTTAATCAGCCGAAACTTCTCCTCGCGGACGAGCCGACAGGAAATCTCGATACTCAGACCAGTATGGAGATCATGGGAGTTTTCCAAGAGCTCAACCGCGCAGGGATGACGGTGATCATGGTGACGCACGAATTGGATATTGCCCGTTACTGCAAACGCAATGTGGTGATGCGTGACGGCCGAATCGTGAGCGACACAGAGGTCGTCAACCGCCACGACGCGATGGAAGAACTCAAAAAACTTCGGTTGGAGCAACAGGCCGTGCAATTGACCTCATGATTATCATCGCCACCATTCGCATGGCCATTCGGGCCTTGCAACGGAATACGCTTCGCACACTCCTGACGATGCTCGGGATTATTATCGGAGTCGGAGCTGTGATCGCCATGATCAGCATCGGCAACGGAGCTCGCGCTCAGATCGAATCTCAAATCGCGAGCCTCGGGCAGAATGTGATTTTGGTGATGTCGGGTAATTTTACTCGCGGCGGGATGGGTATGGGGTTCGGAAGTGCGGGAACCTTGACCAAGGAAGATTTCGATGCCATGGGTCGGGAGGTGATCGGGGTCTCCGGCGCAAGCCCTGAGGTGCGCGGGAATGCTCAGGTGGCGGCGGGAAATCAGAATGTGAACACGTCGATCATCGGCGGTTCGGAAGATTATGCGGTCATCCGATCGTGGACGATTACTTCAGGATCCAACTTCAGCGATCAGGATGTTCGGAGTGCCAACAAGGTTGCATTACTCGGTCAGACCACTGCGGCCACATTGTTCGGCGATGGCGAAGCGGTAGGTCAGGTGATCCGAATTAAGAATGCACCGTTCGCGGTGGTGGGAGTGTTGGGGCCAAAAGGTTCGGACGCACGAGGGAACGATCAGGATGATATTATTATCATCCCATGGACCTCGGCGATGAAACGGATCACCGGCGGCACAACTTTTCGGAGTATTTCTGTCCAAGCGATGGATGTGGCTTCGTCGCCGCAGGTTGCCAGTGATTTGGCTGATCTCCTTCGGCAACGTCACCGGATTCAGGAAGGGAAAGACGACGATTTTACGATTCGTTCGCAGCAAGAGATCGCGGATTTTGCGACTGCCAGCACCAAGGTGATGACCGTTTTGCTGGGGTCCATCGCGGGGGTGTCACTGCTGGTGGGCGGCATCGGCATCATGAACATTATGTTAGTGAGCGTGACGGAGCGGACGCGTGAGATCGGGGTCCGCATGGCGATCGGTGCGCGGGGTCAGGATATATTGCTCCAGTTTTTGATCGAAGCGGTGGTGCTGAGTGTCGTCGGAGGCGGGGTAGGTGTCGTGTTCGGGATTGCGGGTTCGTATGTGGTCGCGAAAACTCAGAACTGGGCCACCTTGGTTTCCACGAGTTCCGTCGTGCTGTCCTTCCTCACGAGCGCAGGAATCGGGATTTTCTTTGGATTTTATCCAGCGCGGAAAGCAGCGCAACTCGATCCGATCGAGGCGTTGAGATTTGATTAACCTGATGGGTTTGGTCTAAGCCAAGCCCATGTGTTTCAGCACCTCGGGCGGCGGCCCATCAAATTTTGCCAAAGGCACGTTGCCGATGTAACCCAAATCTTTCATGCCTTGGGTCGTGGTATAGAATCCGGTGGCTGAAAGATCACGCACTTTGGCAAAAAAGATCGCGCCAATGGTGAATGCAGGTTTGGCTTTTGGCAGGTAGGCGATGTCGTCGCAGATCGCGGTTTTTTCCGCTTCACTCAGATCGACAAACTCTTTTTCAGAACGCCTGAGGCTCTCGATGTTCAACCACGCGAGCCCGCCTCGGACGATCAGCTTGTCTGCTTGTTGGATAGGATATGACGCACTCACCCACTCATTAATGAACGCAGGAACTCCGACTTGGGATGCGGACGGCGATTGATCCTCCTGAGGAATGATCATGTCGCAAAGTGCGGTTAGGGTTTTCAACTCGGATTCGGTGAGAATTCCTTTCCACGAGATGACCGGTTTGACGAGATTGGGATCGGTCGGAGAACGGGGCGCGACCTCGACAGGGGGCGTGCCTTGAGCCAAAGCAGTGGGTGTTAAAGCAGTCGCGGCACCCGCGCTGGCCAGCCATTTGAGTGCCTCGCGCCGACCCATTTGATTTTCGGAATTGCTCATCTAGATTTCTCCTTTCTTCATGGAATCCATCATGTAATCCGCGCTGCGCCATGCTAACGCCATGATGGAGAGTGTCGGGTTTTTGTCTGCGTTTGAAACGAATGGCCCACCGTCTGTCACAAACAAATTTTTTACATCCCACGCTTGGCACCATTGGTTGAGCACCGAGGTCTTGGAATCAGCACCCATGCAGGTTGTGCCGACTTCGTGAATGATCTCCCCGGGTCGATAAATCGCTTTGTTTCCGTCGGTCTCAACAGGAGTGGTTGTTTTGCCGCCCATCGACTCGATGATTTCTGCAAACGTCTTGTGCATGTGCGCCGCTTGATTGAGTTCGTGGTCCGACCATTTCCAGTGGAATTTCAGGACGGGTATCCCCCATTGATCGACGACGTTGGGATCAATTTCGCAATAGCAATTGTCGTTGGGGATCATTTCTCCCCGTCCAGCAAATGTCAGGTAACTGCCGAAATAACGCCTTGCTTCGGCTTTGAATTTCTTTCCGTAAGCACCACCGGTCTGGGCCTCAATGCCGTCGAAAACTCCGGGCATCGGCATGCGTCGGCCGCCGCTAAACTCGATGTGGTAACCGCGCGCAAAATTCATTTTCCCCGCCGCTTGTTGTTGGTAATTCCACCATGGGGTGTAGGTGTGAATCGAGGACGCCCCGTCATCATTATGGGGTGGGCAGTTTTCCAACGCTGGGATTTGACCGATGACTTTCGCGCCCACCGTATCCATCAGATAACGACCCACCTTTCCGCTGGAGTTTGCGAGCCCATGCGAGAACTGAGAGCTTTTTGAGTTGAGGAGAATTCGGGCGGATTCACAACCGCTCGCAGCAAGCACGACGATGCGAGCTTTCGCATGACGATCGCGTCGCGTTTCTTTGTCAATAAAATGGACCCCAGTGGCCTTGCCGGATTTATCAATCGTGACCTCACGCACCATCGCGTCGGTGATGATGTCGAGGTTTCCGGTCGCGATCGCTGGTGGCAGAAAAACCGTGGTGGATTGAAAGTTGGCTTTGATCGAGCAACCGCGTCCGCAAGGAGTCGCCCAAAAACAAGCCATGCGCTTCTTCATCTCACCCGCAAGAATCGCGGCTGCCTTGGGATTGTTCGGGTGCAGTTTTCCTGGGATGGTGAGGTAATCCTGCTTGCGAGTCAGGACGGCGATGTGCGCTGGAATGACCGGCACTTTGAGACCGTCGCAGGATTTCTTGATCAGCAATTCGTAGCCCCGAGGTTTTGGGGGTGGTTGCAAGACACCGGGCGAGGAGTCAGGAGTGTTCTCAAGCCCTTCGTTCGATCCGTAAACACCAATCAAACTTTCGACGCGATCGTAATAAGGAGCCACCTCCTCATAAGTCATCGGCCAATCAAATCCGAGGCCGTCTCGACTGCGGGGTTTGAAATCGTAAGGCCCCATTCGAAGCGAAATGCGACCCCAATGGTTGGTGCGACCGCCAAGCATTCGCGAACGCCACCACATGAAATTCCCACCCGAACCGTTGGTGTAAGGTTCACCGGGAACCTGCCAGCCACCATCGATTGTGGCATCATAAAAACCGAAGGGCTTATCCGGCGTTGGAGCTCCGCGAAGAGGGGCGTCCTTCGGAGTCTGAAACATGGGAGTCTCGGTGATCGGATCGTAATTCCGTCCAGCCTCGAGCATCAACACTTTGACCCCTGCTTGAGCGAGGGCGTAAGCGGTCATTCCACCGGCCGCACCTGAGCCGACAACGATCACATCATACTCCGGACGCGTCTTGGAGTTCGTAATAAGAGGCATGCCCAAAGCCTTTACCCGAATTCAACGACGCACTCAAATGGAAAGACGTCGTTTGGTGGATAGAAAATTCTTATGGACGACCATTATCAACTTGGTAGTGTCTAACAAGCACCCCAGAAGTTGATCGCTTATGAAGCATAAAAGGCTTTGTTGGATTTTTGTCGCACTATTGTCTGCGACCACAGCAATCCCCATCGCTTCCACTTTTCGGGCTGCGGCCGGAATCTCGATTCCCCTCTACGACGTCCCGACAGGTGAACTCGCAGCGTTAGTGCGCATTGAAGATTTCCGCCACGACCACCGGCGAATAGGTTTTTTCAAAATGGGCTTCATGCCTTTGGTCGTTCTGAGCAACGTTTCAGTACGAATCCACAACCCCAAATCGTTTGCCAAAAATGTCACCGATTTTGCCAAAAAACTCAAAACAGAACCCGAAGGCCTCCCGATCGAAATCCGAAATTTCGAACTCATAAACCTAGGCACTGAGAAACCACTTCTCAAAGCTAGGTTAGCCAAGGCTCGACCGGATCAGACTTGGGATTTGGCTGATGTGGTATTTTGCCCTGCTGATGGCGAACAACTATTCTCCCGTGTCCAACTGAAATTCTTCTCAGATGGTCCCGAAATCCTTTTCGGGAATTCTAAGACAGTCAAAGTTTTCCCTCCAAACCCATGAAAGCATTCTTATTCATTTTGATTGGCATCGTTGTTTCGTTTGCAACACACGCCGAATCGGCCGCCAACCTCATTGCTCAAGCAAGGGGGTTGTTGGTTCAAAAGGACCTACCAGGTGCCAAAGCAAAAGCCGAAGCCGCACTTGCGCTCGAGGCGAAAAATTTTGACGCCAACGCCATGGTCGCGTTTACGCGTCTTCTCGTCGTGGTGAACTCTCCCCAAGGAACCGCGCTGCTCGATCGTCTTGGTTTCGATTCTAGCGGACGCAATGCCTTTTTCTGGACTAGCAAGCGAGGAACTGATCCGGTCCCTTCCAATTTCACTGCGACTGAAATCACGGATTTCTCGAAAAAAGTCTTAATCCCGGCGCTCCGCGATTCGGATGCTAACCTCGCCAAAATCACCGATACGAATTACGTTTTCACATTCACCGACCCCGAGCTCGGATTTGGGTCTGCTGATTTCGCGGATTTCCAGGTGACCCGCGCGCTTTTCCACGCAGCGCAATTCTTCTTCCACACGCTCGCCTCTTGGAATCTCGACGCCCAATTCGGTGCTGTCGAAAGTTACTTCTCAGATGAACACGCGAACTCGCGCAACTTTCTAGCTGCTAATCCACAATTTCTTACGTTCGCTAACAACGCCGATCTCATCGCCGCCCGCGCAGGTTTTCAAACTGCCATTCAATTTTACCTCGACGCATCCGCTCGCATCCGCGCCCGGACGTCAAACGAACTTCGATTTTTTAATCTTGGAGCTGATTCATCCAGCGACGAACAGAACTTCCAGAAATACATCAGTGACCTGCGTGCTTCGCTCAGGGCACCCGTTGTCCTTGCCACGGAGACCAACCTCACGGTTCACCTCGGCCGTTTCTTCAACCCAACCACTGCTCCCCGGGCTTGGTTGCCAACGGTTCAATCCGGTGTGATGATTGGCGGCACGATTCCCGATCCCTCATTCGGTGGGATTTTCGGGGGAATGAGCAATCTTGAACTCGAGTCTAAACTGGAGGAATTCATCCGTTTCGGAACTGACGGACAACTCAACCCGGCAACAACTTCTCGACTCACCTTCCAAACCGTCCTTGACAATGTCTACGCAATCGAACAATCAACCGACCTAGAGAAATGGGTGGAAATCGCTTCATTCCATGCCACCAGCGACACGTATCTTTATGACGCTGTAAATCATGGTGAGGTTATTTGTTATTACAGGCTTAGGGAGCAATACTTCTACTATCCGCGTTTTTCAGGAACTGTCATCGACGCATGCTCGGGGCTTCCCGTTCGCGATGCAATTGTTTCTGCAGAAGAATACCCAACGACCGCCATCACGGACACGAATGGTCGGTTTTCGATCCAACATCCCCCTGATCGGTGGTATTCAGATCCAATCACCGTTCGCGTTAAGGCACCCGGATACAGCACCAATTTGATTAAGAAGGATTTTTACGATTTTGACTTTGGGAAGATGCAAATTGCCTTGTTTCCAAATTCCTCTAGCAGGCCCGCCAACGACAACTTCAACAACAGAATAAACCTCCCCCCACTTTTCACGGAGGTCACCGGCACAACTTGTGGAGCAACTAAAGAGCCGGGAGAATTACCGGGTGGGAATTCGGTTTGGTATCAATGGACTTCGCCATTCACTGGATTCCTAATCCTCGAGAGTGACTGGCGGCGAACTGTTTCGCAACCTCGTTACAGTGTTTTCAAGGGCAATTCACTCAGTTCGCTCACTCCAGTATCCAATTCAGTGATTGCGGGGACAACCTATCAGATCCGGATCGATACCGTCGAATTACATGGATTATTTGTCGCTTACCTACGTCGAGACTCTTTTGGCAGTTTTAAAATAACTCAACCCCAAGAGGGTCAGGAATTTAAAGCCGGGAGGGACATCGTTGTGCGCACGCTTTGGGATGGAGACCTGGGTGCTTTTAAATCTGGGACACTGAATCTCAACGGAACTGAAATCCTGATCACCAATTCACCAAATGAACACGTCTTGCGCGATTTACCACCTGGATCCTATCGCCTTAGCACATCATGGACGGACTGGAATGGTGGTATTGAAGGCGGAATGGACTCCACATCCTTCCGCGTCACACCTATTAACGATGATTTCGCCGACAGATCGGTGCTTTCCGGGGTCAATTGGAGTGTCTTTGGGAGCACATCAGAGGCTTCAAGCGAAATTGGTGAACCATCTTCCAGTGGGGACTACGAAACCGTTTGGTTTACTTGGAAGGCTCCTTCCACCGGAACTTTCACTCTCTTTACCTCAGACCAAGACAATTACCATGCGTTGGATTTGTTTGCGGGGAGCACCATCGCCAATTTGACCCCAATTCCATCCATCTCCAGCCGAACAGATGGTGATCAATTGTCTTTTAACGCCATCTCCGGCGTTTCATATCATTTTCGAGTGAGGTCGTTGGAATGGTGGTGGGGTGATGAGAAGTTTATGCTGACGCTCGCGAAAGGATCGGCACCAGTCATTAAATTCAAACCGTTGTCTAAAACATCCATCAAGGTCGGCGAAAGCATCGATGTGTCCGTGGAGTTCAGTCACAGCGCGGGGTTGGTTCAGAACTTGTCGCTTACCGATGGTTATAAAATGTTGTCGAACATTTCGATAAGCCCCACTGCGAACGGAACCTTTACATGGCGCTATAAGGCTACAACATCGGGATTGGTTTACCTTGAGGCCAGCGCGCTTGACTCAACGGGTCTGCTCGGTGTTGCCGAACAGGAAATCTACGTGTCGCGGTGAGCCCCGTAAACAAATCAGTTCACGCCGAAGCGTTGTTGCCAATTTCGAGGAGGTTTGGGAACGACCTGAAGCCCGCCCGAAGGGAATTGCCAAATCCGGCGAACCTCGCTGAACCCTTGTGCGGATCCTGAAAATTCCTACTGAATCTATCCGTTGAGTTTTCGGCTCGAGCTTTCGTTGCTTAACACCCTGTGTTCTCGTAGAATTGTGTGATGTTACCTTTCTTACGTTTTCTCACGATTCTTCTCTGTGCGGGTGTTGGCATTGGGGTTCAGGCTGCGCAGAAGACGGCACCCTCATCGAAGCTGGATCAAGCGATCGAGCCGGTGATGCAAAGGTTTGTGCAGGATGGGGTCATCTCAGGGGCTGTCACGTTGGTGGGCGATGCTAGGTCTATTCTGAGCCTTAAGGCGGTCGGTTTCTCCGATATCGCTGCCAAAAAAGTCATGAAACCCGATGACATTTTTTGGATCGCATCGATGACGAAACCGATTACCGCTGTGGCGGTGCTGATGCTTCAGGATGAAGGAAAACTTACGGTGGATGATCCTGTCGAGAAACACCTGCCCGAGTTCAAAAAACTTTGGATGATCAAGGAGCAAACTCAAGACAATCGCCAATTGGTCCCGGCTCCGCGGCCTATCACTATCCACGATTTACTCACCCACACATCTGGGATGGGGGATGTGCCCGCTCCACGGTTCGATTCGACTCTCTCAGAATTGGTGATGGCTTACTCTCAACAACCGTTACGTTTCTCTCCCGGAACTAAATGGGAATACAGCAATCCGGGCATCAACACGTTGGGTCGTCTCGTCGAGGTGCTTTCGGGGTTGAGCTATGCTCAATTTGTCCAGCAACGCATCTTCAATCCGTTGGGTATGAAAGATACGGTTTTTTGGCCAACGGCCGCTCAGTCCAAGCGAATTGCAAAAAGCTATAAGGCCGATAAGGAGGGCAAGGGTTTGGAGGAGGTTGCGAATTATTTTGTGAAAGGGGAACTTTCTGACAGGCGACGCACGGCAATTCCTGCAGGTGGGCTTTTTTCAACCGCCAGTGATATGGCTGCGTTTTATCAAATGATGCTCAGAGGGGGCATTTTCGAGGGCAGACGGATGTTGGCGGAGAATACTGCCAACGCGATGACTCGGACACAGACGGGGGATATAAAAACGGGGTTCGTGGACGGGATGAGCTGGGGTTATGGGTTTCAAGTGGTCAAACACCCTGAAGGAGTGACCGCGATGTTATCCGAGGGGACGTTCGGCCATGGAGGAGCCTACGCGACGCAGAGCTGGGCGGATCCCACGCATCAGCGGATCTTTATCCTGATGATCCAACGCGCTGGATTCCCGAACGGTGACAACTCGCCGGTGCGACAAGCCTTTCAACAGGCGGCATCAACGAGCGGCCAGTAAGCTTTCGGGCTCGAGTTCGGTCCGCAGATGGGTCTGTCGCACACCGTTCTTCTGTTCGAATTCGCGACACCATCCTTTAATTTCCGTGTCGTTGAAAATCTTCCCGATGACCCTGCGGAGGAGACCCTTGAGGTTCGCATTTTCGACATCTCGTAACGATCGGATGGCTTCCTCTTTATAGGTTTCGAGCAGCGACTCTGCGCGTTCATCCGCCTTTAACTCATGGTAAAGGGCTTCGATTTGGGTAGTCTGGGTTCCTGCTGGAGGTTTGCGCCGCCAGAGGCTCTCCAAAAGGGATTTGTTTTCACCATTAGCCCGTTCGTGAGCGACAGCTAGCAGCAAACTTGGCCTGAGGCCAGCGATATCATTCGTTTCCCCACCTTCACCAAGATCGCTCAAATCATCGCGGATTTGATAGGCGATTCCTAGGGCCTCGCTGTAGGCAGCAAGCACGTCGGAAACATCCTCATCGTGTCCGGCGTAGATGGCACCGATCCGCAGCGCGACCTCGAAAGTCGGTGCGGTTTTGCGGCGGAAAATATCGAGCACCTGAAGCGTGGTCAGCGGTTCTGGACGGTGCGCCCAAGCAAGCTCCGCGCCTTGTCCTCGGCAGAGTTGGCGTTGGCCTTCGGAGGCGACCTGCATCATCGCTGCGCGTTGGTCGCCCGAGAGGTTGCACTCAGCTAGGAGCCGATACCCTTCGCCAATCAGTAGATCCCCAATGTTAAGGGCTATTGCGATCCCGTGTTCCTCGTGAAGTGTTTTTTCGCCGTATCGTTCGGTGTCGTTATCTTCAATGTCATCGTGAACCAAGGAAGCTTTGTGGAAACATTCGACGGCGACAGCGATTTTTCGAATGTCCTCAGGTAGAGCCGATTCTGGGGTTGCACGCAGGGCTTGATACGTCGCCACTGCTAGGAATGGCCGCCAACGTTTACCCGCACGGTTGAGCCAATCGCGGGCTAAGACCTCGGTTTCCCCTTCGGAAGGCCCCATGATTTTTTCCAACGATTGTGGATTGAACCATGAGTCAACCTCTTCGCGCAGTGCTCCTAGATCCATACGCCGGGTCTGATCGTCGCTGGTGAGGTGGATATAGTCCCAGACCCATTCGATATCCACGTTGGTATCGATACAATCATCCTGAAGTAACGGAATCGCCACACCGGGAATGGCAGCAGCTTCCATGTAGGGGAATGCACGTTCCAGAACGGGGAGGCAGCTCACGCCAACGATGGCCTCAATTTTCCCGGTCTGGATCAGTGACATGACTATGGCCGAACCTTCAGCAACCAACACCGCGTAGCCCAACCGTTCTGCCTCGGATTGGAGATCTTGGATGGTGCAAAGGCCGCACTGTTTGCAGAGCAACCCGAACTCGTCGAACGGCGCAGGACATTTGCTCTCGATTCGTAAACACTTGGGGAGCAGCAGGAGCCTGCGCTCGAAAGGAACGGTTGCCAGCGTTTCCCGCCACATTTCGTTGCTGAGGAGCACTCCGATGTAATCGCGGTAAATCGGGTCGCACCCGAGGCTGACCACTAGACCGTCTGCATGCACCTTGATTTCGGCGGCTGGCATCGGTGGCACAGGATCATGTTCCGCGACATAGTGTCTCACGGCCTTGAGGATCCTTGTGCGTTCCGCCACGGTCTGTGGAATGTTTTTCTTCGGAGCGCGAAATTTCTGAAGCGCAATCGGGCGCGGGATCGACAGTGGGGCAACGGTAGTCATAGACGGCAGCGTACGGGTGGCAAGCTAATGAATTTCGACGCGGAACGCGATGTTTAATTCAGATGGGTTGGCTCCACGAATTGCGCCAAAAGTTTTGTTACCGGAGGGGTGTGTTAAGGAGTGAAGGAAACAGGTCGTTGCGCCATAAGTCACTGTTACCGTGTTGGGCATGGATCCAAACATGAGTATAACGACTAAAAACGAGGTAATGGCAAA
>SXGR01435319.1_pt1 | contig 14157 bp, 12 predicted proteins | sample 3174711 | NCBI WGS metagenome assembly SXGR01 (sample SAMN11356860, study PRJNA531348) | freshwater metagenome | isolation source: freshwater sample F1-60 | place: China: Fuxian Lake, Yuxi | collected 2017-12-25
CCGCCGATCAGCTGGACATCGAAGTGACGCATTTTCAGCACGCGCTTGCTCGCCTCGCGACAGACCGCGAATGCTTCGGCAAGAATCTCGTCCGTGGTTGCACCAGCGGCCAGCCGAGCTTTGAGTTCAGGCGTTTTCGCTTTCAGCGCTTCGTCGGACAATCGCTCCAGCGAGGCCTCGAGGGCATTGATCTCGCGGACGGAACCTTGCAGCTTCTTGATCAGTCGCTGATTGCGACTGCCGAAAATTTTGGTCAGAAAAGACATGTGGGGACTGGAAAAAGGCGGGCTTCACAGCGCATCGCCAGAGGCGAGGCCGGATTGGCCAGAGCCGCGATTCTAGCATGCGGCCCCCTCTGAAGATGCCCCCTGCCATGCGACATCGAAGGGGCAATGCGCGGCGCCCAAAGCCTGTGTTAACGTTGCCGGATGTCCAGAAACCACCCGAATTTCACGCCCGCTCGCCGTCCGGCGAACCGTCCCACCACGCGCGAGGCGAGTTCTTTCCTGCGGGGGGACGAAGTTATGGCGGGTTTGCTGCCAACACTGGAAAAAATGGCCGCGCTGCAGGTCGACGCCGAGCAGCTTCTGCCGGGCGTTTTCATCACCTGCAGGGTACTGCAGCTGAGCGAGGGCCAGCTGCATATCGCCGTGCCAAATGCCGCGCTGGCAACGCGTATTCGTCAGATATTGCCTAAATTACAGACGGGGTTGCGCGATAAAAGTTGGCCGGTCGATGCCATACGCATCAAAGTACAAATGATGTCTGGCGAGGACCGGGTACCCGACCGCCCCGCCGCGCAGGCGACTTTACCAACCCATGCGGTGCAGGCCTTCTCCGGACTGGCGCAATCACTGGAAGCAGGCCCGCTGCGCGACGCGCTGCAATCGCTGGTGAGGCGGCGGCGCTGAAAAAGTGGCTCAATTGGGCTGAATTGGTCATTGGTGGCTGGGAATTGGTACAAGGCGCCCTGCAACGAGCGGATGCTGGTTTTTTTGCCAAAGACACGGGATCCCGGCCTGCGCCGGGATGGCGGCAGAAATTTTACGGTCGCCCCAACCACTACTGTTTTCCCGGCGCAGACTGGGATCCAGTGTCTTTCGTCGCGTATCAGTCGAATTTGAAAATAAAAACCGCCTTAGGGAAGCGCTGATTTTGCTGCCCCCGCATCGCACAGCGACGCTGGCTCGCCATAAAATGTGGGTTTATTCAGCGTATCCTTGGTGATAGCTACACAAACGCATTGGTCACACATCTTGAGGCGATGGTCGCGATTCAAGCAACGCCGCGCTCACAATCAGCACCGCCCCAAAATACTCATGCGCACTCAGCGCTTCACCGCCAATCAGCACCGCGCTAGTCACTGCCACCAACAATTCCACGACCTGAAACACCGACGCACGGCTAGCTTGTACATGAGTGACACCATAGGTGGTCAGCAAAGTTGCACCCAACAACCAAACGCCGGCAAACAAACATAGCCAGAGCCAGTGGATCACGGACAGTATGGGCAATTCAGGCATGGAGAAAATCAGCGCAAACAAGGCAATCAACGCACAACCGACAAAACTAATCAGTGTGCGGCTCAGCATGGGGAGTGTTTGCGCCTTGCGGTTGGTGATGCCGCCCGCGGCGTAGGTCATGCCTGCGATGAGTGCAAAGAGATCTGCAAGGGACAGTGGCGTGGTCAGTGCATCTGCAGCACCCAAAATCACGACAACACCTAGTAGTGAAAGTAGTGCGGCGACGATCCTTCGCAGACCAATGCGTTCCTTCAGAAAAATCGTACCGCCAAGGATGCCCCATACCGGCAGCAGAAAAAACAACAACATCACCCTTACCACCGAGCCCGCCATCAATGCATAGGTAAGTGCGACATTAGCCGTACCAAAAAAGATGCCAATCATCAGCAGGCAATGCCACTCTTGACGGCATTGAGTACGTTCGCGCCAGATGAAAGGCAGTGATACGAATGCCACCGTGCTGTAGGCAGTCAGCGAGATCGAGTGGCCGTCCAGGCCCAGAGCAGCAAAGAATTTCAGTGGCCACCAGCTCAAACCCCAGATCACACTACCGGCAATCAGCGCGAGTAATGCGGGACGGGTGTCGCTGGGTTGGGTTGAATCGCTCAGCTACGCCGCCCAGACTTGTTCCAGCTGACTCGAGTAGGCCGCCGGTGCGGATGCTGTATTGCTGAAAGTGACAATCTCGTACGTGCTCTGATCCGCCAGCAGAGCGCGTAGCAGCTTGTTGTTCAGATCATGTCCAGACTTGTGCGCGGTGTAACTTGCGAGCAGCGGATGGCCGACCAGATATAGATCTCCCATCGCATCCAGAATTTTGTGTCTGACAAATTCATTTTGGTAGCGCAGACCACCGGCATTGAGAATCCGAAATTCATCCATCACGATGGCATTTTCGAGCGAACCACCGCGCGCTAAACCCATGCCGCGCAGGGTTTCCACATCCTGCATGAAACCAAAGGTACGCGCGCGCGCGACTTCTTCAATGTAAGACTCAAGACTGAGATCGACTTCTGCCGTCTGGCCGGAACCATCAATCGCTGGATGATTGAATTCGATAAAAAACTTTAAACGAAAGCCATGACAGGGCTCGAGCCGCGCCCATTTTTCCCGCTTGCCCTGACCTTCGCAAACTTCAACCGTCTTCAGCACACGTACAAATTTTTTTGCTGCGTCCTGCTCGTTGCTGCCGGCCTGCTGAAGTAAAAATACAAATGAAGCTGCCGAGCCATCCATGATCGGAATTTCTTCTGCAGTGACATCCACGATTAGATTGTCGATACCTAAACCCACACAAGCTGACATCAGATGCTCGACAGTCGATACACGCACACCGTCTTTTTCGAGTACAGAGGCCATACGTGTATCGCCAACACTCATTGCGTTGGCTGGCAAGCTAATGGGTGGTGTGATATCAACGCGACGAAAAACGATGCCAAAATTGACTTGCGCAGGACGCAACGTGAGCTCGACGCGGGTGCCACAATGCAGGCCGACACCCGTAGTCTTGACAGTGTCTCGAAGCGTTCTCTGTCGTATCATTTTTTTGATGAAGCTGTATTGCGATCAGCGTTTTAATTTAGAGATTCGCGAGCATGGTTTCGGCATTCGATACTTCAAACTTGCCTGGTGCTTCCACATGCAGCTGCGACACCACGCCGTCCTTGACGAGCATTGAATAACGCTGCGAGCGCGTACCCATGCCGTAGGCACTGAAGTCGGCGGACAGCCCAAGCACCTTGCTGAAGTCTGCATTGCCATCAGCCATCATGCGCACGACACCGGTCGCCTTGAGTTCACGGCCCCATGCGCCCATCACGAACGCATCGTTGACTGAGATACACCAGATTTCATCCACACCCTTGGCCTTGAGTTCTTTAGCGTGCTGCACGTAGCCGGGCACGTGCTGCGCAGAGCAGGTCGGCGTGTAGGCACCTGGCAGGCCGAAGATGGCAATCGTCTTGCCCTTGACGAGATCAGACACGTTGAACGTGTTCGGTCCGAGCGAGCAGCCTTCGGTTTCTGTTTCGATGAACTCGGCGAGTTTGCCTTCAGGGAGGTGGTCTCCGGTTTTGATGGTCATGGGATGGTCCTATGGGTTGAGAAATCAGAGGGAACAAAAAAGAAGAATTGCCGCACTGCCGCAATTCTCCCGTAGTATGCCCCGAGCGACGATTTTCTGCAGACTCAGTCAGCCTGGCGCCGCAGAAATGCTGGAATGTCATACGTCTCGGTGCCGTTGCGTTCCATGGCACGTACCGTCTCGGACGCGGACTCGCGGCGCCATACTGCCGGCGTGCGTATCGGTTCGGCGGGCGGGACACTCGTGCTGAACGCATCGGCTGGCGCCGCACCGCCATACGTGCCCGTACGCACGGCCTGCACCGGAGTGGACACCAGCACTGGCTTGCGTCTGCCCAAACCGGTTGCGACCACGGTAACGCGAATTTCGTCGCCCATGCTCTCGTCATACGCAATGCCCTGTGCGATCGATGCATCCTCAGCGGCGAACGCACGCACCGCGGCCATCACCTCGCGGATCTCTTTACCCTTAAGCGACTTGCTGCCAGTGACGTTGACCAACACACCACGCGCGCCAGAGAGATCGATTCCATCGAGCAGCGGCGATGCGATCGCCTGCTCCGCAGCGATACGCGCGCGATCCAGTCCCGAGGCAACCGCCGTGCCCATCATAGCCTTACCCTGCTCTGCCATGATGGTCTTGACGTCGTTGAAGTCTACGTTGATATGGCCGGGTACGTTAATGATCTCGGCAATTCCCGCGACTGCATTGTTGAGCACGTCGTCCGCATGCTGGAGCCACTCCATCATGCTGTCGTCTTCGTAAATCTCTTCCAGCTTCTCGTTGAGTATCACGATCAGTGAATCGACATACTTGTTCAGCTCTTCCAGGCCTTCATCGGCGATCTTCATGCACTTCTGACCTTCGTAGGTAAAAGGCTTGGACACGACCGCCACAGTCAAGGCACCAAGCTCCTTCGCTACTTCAGCGACCACCGGTGCTGCGCCAGTACCGGTTCCACCACCCATACCAGCTGCGATGAATACCATGTGCGCACCACGCAGCGCATCTTCGATACGGCTACGAGTTTCTTCGGCGAGCTGGCGACCCAGTGCGGGTTGCATGCCAGCGCCCAGACCGGACTCACCGATCTGAATCACGTTATGCGCGTTGGAGAGCGACAACGCCTGCGCATCGGTGTTAGCGACGATGAACTCGACGCCAGCAACACCCTTGTTGATCATATGCTGAACGGCATTGCCGCCAGCACCGCCGACACCGACCACTTTGATGATCGTGCCTTTCGTCGTTTCCAGCATATCGATTTCCATGATGACTCCCTTTATGGTACAGTTTTTAGTCGTGAACCGCCACATGACGTGACGGCTAGCAACTAACAACTGCGTGGTTAAACAAACACGTGATGACTGGTTTTATCTGCTGCGTTTACTAGTTACAAAAAATATTGATTGCTACACACCACTGAAGGTTAATTCTCTTTCTGTTTCTATTTATGTTTTATTTTCAGCTTCATCTGACACACAACGAAAGACGCCTAATTTTCGTACATCCAACATCAAAAATTTCCCATAAACCACTCCTTCATTCTTTCCCACAGCACCTTCGCTGAGCCACCATGACGGGTCGCGACCTGACCTCGGAGATACTGACGCTTGGCTTCCATTAGCAATCCAAGCACGGTTGCATAGCGCGGGCTTCGAACCACATCCGTAAGCTGCCCGTGGTAATCCGGCTCACCCACACGTGCGGCCTTGAGGAAAATATCTTCAGCAAGCTCGCACATGCCCGGCATCAGCGCGCTGCCACCGGTGATGACGATGCCAGAAGACAGTACTTCTTCGAAACCGGATTCGCGCACTACCTGATGCACGAGCGAGAACAATTCTTCGACACGCGGCTCGATCACCGCAGCCAGTGCCTGGCGTGACAAGGCTCGCGGACCGCGATCGCCCAGACCGGGCACATCAAAGGTTTCGCCCGGATCCGCCAGCACCTGCTTGGCGACGCCATAGAGCACCTTGATTTCCTCGGCCTCTGCCGTTGGGGTCCGCAGTGCCATCGCGATATCATTGGTGATCTGATCGCCACCAATCGGCAGCACTGTGGTGTGACGAATCGCCCCTTCAGTGAAGATCGCCACATCGGTAGTACCACCGCCAATATCGACCAGTACCACACCCAATTCTTTTTCATCAGCCGTCAATACAGCGTCCGCTGATGCGCGACCCTGCAAAATCCAGTCGGTAACTTCGAGTCCGCAACGGCGCACGCACTTGATTATGTTCTGCACCGCTGACACCGCACCGGTAACGATATGAACCTTCACCTCAAGACGCACGCCGCTCATACCGATAGGCTCGCGCACATCTTCCTGACTATCGACGATGAATTCCTGCGGTATCGTGTGCAGCAACTGCTGATCAGTCGGTATGTTCACTGCACGCGCAGTTTCTATCACCCGCGCTACATCAGCGGCAGTGACTTCCTTGTCCTTGATCGCGACCATACCCCGCGAGTTAAAGCTGCGAATATGGCTGCCGGCAATACCGATCCAGACATTACGTATCTGACAGTCCGCCATTAGCTCGGCTTCTTCCAGTGCGCGCTGTATGGACTCAACAGTGGATTCAATATTAACTACCACACCTTTTTTCAGACCCTTGGATTCGTGCTTGCCCAGGCCGATGACTTCATGGCGGCCATCCGGCAGAACTTCGGCGACAACCGCAACCACTTTCGATGTACCGATGTCGAGACCTACGATCAAGTTTTTTGCGTCTTTCGTCATAGATTTTCTGGCTTATTATGTGTTGTCTCGTTCGAATTCATGCATTTACTTGTTTACTTTGGTAACGCATTATTTTTTTGTCTTATTGCTCACCTTTAGCATGCGAAACCGTCATGTCGCACTCTCGGCATCCGTCACTGGCGCTGGTACTGTCACCGATGTACTCTGTCCTCTCTGGCGTAAGGCTAAGCCGTTGGGATAGCGCAAATCGACGCTACTGATCTGTCCTGACATCGCCAACGACAGCTGCGGGTACACACTTACAAAACGATCGATACGCGCTCTAAGTACGTCGCGCTCCGCAGCACGACCAAGATGCAGGGTCACGCCATTGTTCAGTCTCGCCGTCCATGCATAGCGCTGCGACAGCGATAGCGACCGTGGCGTCAGATGAAGTGGCGCAAGCCAGTTACGTAAATCCGCCAGTCTTGCAGCGACTTCATGGGCGCTGTCATCCGGCCCTGCCAGCTCGGGCAATTTGCCCTCTACTTCTGCTTCTGCCTCTGCCAGATTGGCGGTAAAAATAAAACCATCAGCAGAGATCAGCCTCCCTTCTTCACCCCAGGTGCCCAGCACCTTGTACTCTTCCACCGTCACCACCAGCTTGTTCGGCCACTCGCGTCGAACGGATGCTCTCTGCACCCAAGGCACGGTTTCAAACGCGGCACGGACAGCCTGTAAATCGGCGGTGAAAAAGTTACCGCGTATGCGAGGCAATGCCGCGCTGCGTACCGTTACCCCATCAACGTAACGCAATGATGCACCCTTCATTGCGCGCACCTGTACCACACGAAAATCGAACATAGGTTGACGTGCGAGCCACTTGTAGCCGCCATACAGCAGGCACAGCATAAGCACACCAAGCATGGCTCGCGTGATCGTGTTCAGTGTCCTGATGTCATTCCACATGTTGAATCATTTCCTTACTAAACTATTTACACTTTCCAGTCTGGCGTTGGCTGCAAATCCAGCGCCGCCAGGCGCAGTAATTCCACACACAGTGCCTCATACGACATACCTGCAGCCGCAGCAGACATGGGTACCAGCGAGTGACTGGTCATGCCGGGTGACGTATTGATCTCCAGCAAATAGGGCTGGTTATCTTTCGCGTTCACCATCACATCGGCGCGCGCCCAGCCACGACAGCCCAGCGCGCGATAACTTTCCAATACCAAGTGCTGTATCTGCTGTTCCTGCGCCGGCGGCAATTCGCTGGGGCACAAATATTTCGTCTCATCAGAAAAATATTTGTTCTGATAGTCGTAATTCGCATTTGGTGCGACGATGCGCACCACGGGCAGCGCACGCGCGTTTTTCCCGCTACCGAGCAGCGGGCACGTCAGCTCCATGCCGCTGATAAAAGCTTCCGCCATCACGGCCTTGTCGAACTTCTCAGCCTGTGTATATGCCACCGGCAGTGCTTCCACCGTGGTGACCTTGATCAATCCCAGCGTTGAGCCTTCGTGAGCAGGCTTGACGATCAGGGGTAATCCAAGACGTTTTGCAATCGCGTTCCAGTCACTGTCGACATCGAGCATCACAAAATCGGGGGTCGGCAGACCGTTGTGCAGCCACACGCGCTTAGTCATAGCCTTATCCATCGCAATCGCCGACGCCAACACGCCCGGTCCGGTATAGGGAATACCGAGCTGCTCCAGCGCGCCCTGCATCGTGCCGTCTTCTCCATAGCGACCATGCAGCGCGATGAAAACACGATCAAATTTTTCGGTGGCAAGTTCAGTCAGCGAGCGCTGTGCTGGATCGAAGGGATATGCATCGATACCTTGCGATTGCAGGGCTGTGAGTACACCAGTACCTGACATGAGCGATATCTCCCGCTCGGCAGAACGACCACCGAGCAAAACACTCACCTTGCCAAATTCTTTGTTCAGTGATGCAGTCATGCCGACACCCGCGTCGTCAATTGTTGCAACTGGGCGGGTACATTCGCAATCGAGCCCGCACCCATGGTGATCACGATGTCGTCGTCATTAGCCATCCTGAGTAGTGTTTCGGGCATCTCGGCGATATCTTCAACAAACACCAGTTCAGTCTTGCCGACTACACGCAGTGCATGTGCTAGCGAGCGGCCGTCTGCGGCAGGAATAGCTTGCTCACCCGCCGGATACACATCCGCGAGCACGAGCACATCCACACTGGAGAGCACTTTGACAAAATCCTCAAATAGGTCACGTGTGCGTGTGTAACGATGGGGTTGAAACGCAAGTACCAGTCGCTGGCTGGGGAATGCACCGCGCGCAGCGGCAATCGTTGCCGCGATTTCGACAGGATGATGGCCATAATCATCGACCAACGAGAAACTGCCACTGGAAGGCAAAGGCAGCTTGCCATACTTGGTGAAGCGTCGACCGACACCCGTGAATTCCTGCAGCGCTCTCTGTATGTGTGCATCGGCGACATCGAGTTCGCGCGCAATGGCAATCGCTGCACAAGCGTTTTGCACATTGTGCATACCTGGCTGATTGAGGCGCACCGACAGTGGCGGATAATCTTTTTGTAAAACCGTGAATTCCATATGGCTGTTGACTGCGCGCGCATCGATGGCGCGAATATTGGCATCTTCATGAAATCCGTACGTCATCACCATCTTGGAAATAAAGGGCATGATTTCACGTACATTCGCGTCATCAATGCACAAGATGGCGACGCCATAAAACGGCAGCCGTTGAGTAAATTCGATAAAAGCTTGCTTTAGTTTGGCGAAGCTATGATCGTAGGTCTCCATATGATCGGCATCAATATTGGTGATGACTTCGATCACTGGTGAAAGATTCAGGAAGGATGCATCTGACTCGTCTGCTTCGGCGACGATGAAATCCCCTGCGCCCAGTTTTGCGTTAGCACCCACGCTGTTGAGGCGACCACCAATCACAAACGTGGGATCCAACCCCCCTTCGGCAAGAATGCTGGCAACCAGACTGGTGGTCGTGGTTTTACCGTGTGTACCGGCGATCGCAATACCGCGCTTGAGCCGCATCAACTCTGCGAGCATCACGGCACGCGGCACGATAGGGATATGACGCGCACGTGCAGCAAGTACCTCGGGATTACTCGGCTGTACCGCAGTGGATGTAACCACTGCGTCTGCACCATCCACGTTTTCGGGCGAGTGACCGATGCGTATGCATGCACCCAGATCAGCCAGACGCCGACTCGCTGCGTTGCTACTTAGGTCAGAGCCGGAGACGGTATAGCCCAGATTGAGCAACACCTCAGCGATGCCGCTCATCCCCGAACCACCTATGCCCACAAAGTGAATATGCTTAACCCTGTGCTTCATATCGTTCGATCCATACGATCTTCGTTATTTGCCGGTGTCTTCGGCTTCACCGCCAAGGGATGAGCGCAGCGTGACCACGCTGCTTGGCCAACAAAATGAATATGTTTGACTTTATGCTTCATGATCTTCCAAGCTCTTCCAACACGAGCGCGATCGCTTCATTCGCATCACGCCGGCCGTGCGCATACGCCGCTTCTGCCATTTGGAGGCAGCGTTCGCGTGGCAGTGCCTGCAGCAATGTAGCAAGCGTGTCTGCCTTCAAATCAGGCTGCGGCAAATGAATGCCTGCCTGTCCTTTTTCCATCCATTGCGCGTTATTGCGCTGATGCGAAGTGGTCGACACCACCAGCGGCACGAGAACGCTGGCAACGCCAGCAGCACATAATTCTGTGACTGTGATCGCTCCTGCGCGGCAGATCACCAGATCAGCCGCTGCATAGCGCGCGGCCATGTCATCAATAAAGTCCACCACATCGGCCTGCACACCTGCCTGGGTGTAGCCGTCCCTAAGTGCAGCAATGTGAGCACGGCCTGATTGATGCACGATGCGGGGCCGTTGCTCTGCCGGGAGCTTCGTAATGGCTGCGGGCACAACCTCATTCAAAATTCGTGCGCCCAAACTGCCACCAATAATCAGTATGTTCAGCGGACCCGATCGTGCACGATAACGCTCAGCCGGTACAGGTAACTGACTGATTTCGCGGCGTACAGGATTGCCAGTGACTTGCATCCTACTGCCTGCCATCGTCTTATTCGCATCAAAACCAAATAAAATCTTTCGCGCGAACGGCAACAAAGCCTTGTTAGACATCAGCAACGCAGCATCAGCATTCATCAATGCCAAAGGCTTACCCAACCACGCAGCCATCAAACCGCCAGGCACCGTCACATAGCCACCCATACCGAGCACCACATCGGGTGCACGCGAATGAAGAATCGCTCTGCAGCGTAAAAAACCTGCCGCCAGTTTAAAAACACCAGTCAGCGTATGCATCACACCTTTACCACGAAGGCCACTAAAATCAATCGCATCAAATGCAAGGCCATGCCGTGGCACGATCTCAGCCTCCATACCGCGCTGTGTACCCAGCCACGACACCTGCCAGCCACGCGCACGCATGGTGTCGGCGATCGCAAGGCCGGGGAAAATATGCCCGCCCGTGCCCGCTGCCATGACCATGAGGTGTTTCATGCGCGGCCTCCGCGCGGTAAGGTGTTTTGGCGCCGGCCGGACGCTAACGCGACCTTGACTTTGCTACACAAAGTTAGCCTCCATCGAAATAGAGTCCTCATGCGCGGCCTCCGCGCATGAGGACTCTATTTTCATAATCAATACGCAGCAGAATTGCGATACCGATGCAATTGGTAACAATGCCCGAGCCACCAAAACTCATCAGTGGCAACGTAAGTCCTTTGGTAGGTAGCAAACCGAGATTGACACCCATATTGATGAAAGCCTGCACACCAATCCAGATACCGATGCCTTTGGCAATCAAGCCTGCGAAGAATTTTTCGGTGGTAATCGCTTGTCTGCCGATATCGAATGCACGACGAACGATGAAATAAAACAGGAAGGTAACCAGTAAAACGCCGGCCAGTCCGAGTTCTTCGCCAATGACTGCCATCAGGAAATCGGTATGTGCTTCGGGTAGATAATGAAGTTTTTCGATGCTGCCACCCAAGCCAACGCCAAATAATTCACCGCGCCCAAAGGCAATCAGCGAATGCGAAAGTTGATATGCCTTGCCGAGTACGTTGCCATCGGCCCATGGATTAAGATAGGCCGTCAGGCGCTCGCGACGCCATGGCGAAAACAGAATAATGAGACTGAATACCGAGGCCAGCACGCCGGCGATACCACCGAACCAGACGATATTGAATCCACCCAAAAACAGAATACCCATCGCGATGCAAACCACGACGCCGGCTGCACCTAAATCAGGTTGCAGCATCAGCAATCCGCCAGCGAGTCCAACAGCGCCGGCCATGGGCAGGAAGCCTTTGGTCAGCTTGTGCATGTACTGCTGCTTGCGCACGGTGAAGTCGGCGGCATAGATCACCATCATCAGCTTGAGTATTTCGGAGGGCTGGAGTCGCAGCGGCCCGATGCTGATCCAGCGACGCGCACCGCCCGCATCTTTACTGAGTCCGGGTATCAACACTACAACCATCAGAAAGAGTGATGCGAGAAACAGATACGGTGCGATTTTTTCCCACTGCTCTATGCGTAGTCGAAAAACAACTAAGCCAAGTAATAGCCCAATACCAATATAAGCCGCCTGCCGCGCCAGGAAATAATAGCTCGATGCATTTTGGTACTTCTTGGTTTCAGTGAGATTGATCGAAGCCGAGTACACCATCACCAAACCAATCAACAGCAACAGGAGTGTTACCCAGACCAGCGCCTGATCATATTCAAGCATGCTTGAGCGCTGACCCAGCTTTAGTTCGGCGTTGTTCTGCTCGCTGTCACCAAAAAAAGGTAATGTCATCTTCATGCCAGCACCTCACCGCGGCTGGCGGCCAATTCATGGACGGCGTCTGAAAATACCTGCGCACGATGCGCGTAGTCTTTGAACATGTCAAAGCTTGCGCAGGCGGGCGACAACAGGACGGTATCGCCTTCGCTTGCGACGTCTGCGGCGCGTTGCACGGCCTGCTCCAGCGTCCAGCAATCCGTTAGCGTGACGCCGGTATCGGCGAGTGCTGCGCGAATGGCGGGTCCGTCACGACCAATCAGCATCACCGCGCGCACATACTTTTTCACTGCAGCTGACAACGGTACAAAATCTTGACCCTTTCCATCACCGCCCGCAATAAGAATCAGATGAGCGTGCTCGACCTGTCCCAAACCCTCGAGAGCGGCGACGGTGGCACCAACATTCGTGCCTTTGCTGTCATCGACATAATCAACACCACCGACCGTGGCAATCAGCTCCACGCGATGTGGCTCGCCCTGATACTGACGCGCTGCGTGTAGCAAGGGTGCCAGCGACAAGCCAATGGCACGGCAGAGTGCAAGCGCAGCTAATACATTGGTCGCATTGTGCTGGCCACGAATTTTCAGGGCATCCGCAGGCATGAGCCGATTTATGAACAACTCGGTCTCTACTGCGGCCTTACCACGCTTTTTCTTTTCACCTTCTTCGGTGCCTACTGCCAGCACTAGCCATTGCATGCCATGCTCGGTCGACAAACCCAGACTGTCAGCCTCTGCCGGAAGATCGGTACCAAAACTGACGCAATGGGCTTTTGGGCTGACCATCTTGATGCTGCGTGCGTCATTACGATTGAGTACGCGCACGGTATCGGGACCGAAGATACGCGCTTTGGCATCAGCATAGGCATTCATGTCGCTATGCCAGTCAAGATGATCCTGCGTGACATTAAGCACGGTCGCAGCATCCGAATTGAGGCTGAATGTTGTGAACAGCTGAAAGCTGGACAGCTCCAGCACCCAGCACTGCGGCAGCTCATCATGCGCAATGGCATCGCGCAACACATCTAGCGCAGCGGGACTGATATTACCAGCGACTTTCACGGACAAATCCGCAGCACGGCACAGTTGGCCGGTGAGGTGGGTGACTGTGGTTTTACCATTGGTGCCAGTGATGGCGATGATCTTGGGCTGGTAACCACGCCCGGCCTTCAATGCGGCGAGCGCTTGGGCGAAGAGCTCGATTTCTCCCCAGACCGGTATATTTTTTTCCCGCGCTGTAGGTAAAACCGCTGCGAGTTCATTATTCGGCGACAGACCCGGGCTGACCGCCACCAGATCCACGCCCTCAAGCAAGGCGGCAGTAAACTCACTACTGATGAATTCAACCTGCGGACAAGCTTCTTTCAGTGTAGACAAACGTTCAGGGCCCGGGCGTGTATCGGCTACGCGAATACGTGCACCGGCCTGCGCAAGCCAGAGTGCCATCGCCAGACCGGACTCACCGAGTCCGAGTACCAATACTTGTTTGTTCTGATAGTCCATATCGTTTTATCGCAACTTCAAGGTCGAGAGTCCGACCAGTACCAGCATCATCGTGATGATCCAGAAACGCACGACGACCTGCGTTTCTTTCCAGCCTTTTTGTTCAAAGTGGTGATGTAGAGGTGCCATTAGCAATACGCGCTTGCCGATTCCGGTACGCATTTTGGTGTATTTAAAATATGCCACCTGCAGCATCACCGACAAGGTCTCAACGACAAACACCCCACCCATGATGAAGAGCACGATCTCCTGACGAACAATGACGGCAATCGTTCCCAAGGCACCACCGAGTGCGAGCGCACCGACATCACCCATGAAGACCTGCGCGGGATAAGCGTTGAACCATAAAAACGCGAGACCTGCACCCGCCATCGCGCCACAAAAAATCAGTAGTTCGCCCGCACCAGGAATATGCGGAATCAGGAGATATTTCGAATAGGTAGCACTACCCGTGAGATAAGCAAACAAACCCAGTCCCGAACCCACCATCACCGTGGGCATGATGGCCAGACCATCCAG